>Ga0213821_1001369_pt1 | contig 11486 bp, 8 predicted proteins | sample MC6MC0909MG_FD_179894 | JGI IMG/M metagenome (GOLD analysis project Ga0213821, IMG submission 179894) | Enriched soil aggregate microbial communities from Iowa State University, Ames, United States - MC6-MC0909-MG | ecosystem: Environmental > Terrestrial > Soil > Unclassified | place: USA: Iowa...
GACTCGACGACCACATTCCGCACCGAAAGCCGCTACCAGACGTTGGGCGCCATCTTTGACGCCGCACCGGATGCGTGGGGCCGCAACGTGATGCGTGTGGACAATGCGGGCGCCCGCGTGACCGAAAACGAGGTTCTGCTCAAGGGCCGGGGCATGGGCGTGGGGGCGTTGTTTTTCAGCGCCCGCCTGTTGACGGCCAACATGCGCAAAACCTACCGGCTGCCCGAAGTCAGCCAGCTCGAGTCGCTGGCGGACCTACTGACGGATATCGATCAGGGCATCAAGCCGAAGGGGCTATATCGCGACATCCTAGGTAGCTCGTGGGATATCGGCGGCGCACGCCCCAAGACGATCGTGCGGGACGCGGAAGGGGAGATGTGGATCGCGAAGTTTCCCCGCAAGGGCGAGTCCTACGATCGCCAACGCGTGGAATACGCCAATCTGCAGATGGCCCGCGCCATCGGCCTGAACGTGCCGGAGGTTCGACTGGCGCAGACGCATCTGGGCGCCGTGTTGCTGACGCACCGGTTCGACCGCGAGCTGTTGCCAGCTCAACGCGGCGTGGACCCGGTCATCACCCGTCGGCATTTCCTGAGCGGCGCCTCCCTGATCAGTCCTTCCGTGGACATCGGCAAGCGCGAGCTGGACGGGCCGCGCGGCAAGGCCACGTATTCCTATGCCCGGCTGGCCGACGTGGCGCGCCGCATCTCGTCGAATCCAGTGCGGGATCTGCTGGAACTGTATGCGCGGATGGTCTTGAACGTTGCCGTTCACAACACGGACGATCACCTGAAGAACGTCGGCTTCCTGAAGGAGGAGGGGGCGCACACCTACCGGCTTTCGCCGCTGTTTGATGTCGTGACCCAGGAAGGGTCAGCGCGGCATTACCTGCACATCGGCGCCGACGGCCGCGACAGTACCTTTGCCAATTGCCTGACCGAGTACCGGCGTTTTGGACTCCGGTCGGAAGCCGCTGCCCGAACCATCATTGACCGCGTCCTGAATGTGGTGCGGGAACGCCAGCGGTTCTACGAAGAGGCCGGCATGTCGCAGGCAGAAATCGCCCACGTCGAAGCCTCATTGATGGCGTGGCGCCAGCCGTGGGAGTAGGGGGCGGTCACGCCTCGTGGACGGCCTGCGGATCGAACGCTTGCCCGCGTTCCACCATGCGCGCATGAAAGTCTCGGCTCAGCGCGGCCAGCGTGACCTTGCCGAGCCGGTCCAGAAGCAGCCGCTGGGCCTCTTCAAACGCGTCGTCCAACGACGCATTCACCGCCTCTTCGACCAGGCATCCGGGCGACTCACTGCGGTTGCCCATGGCAAAGATCTCCGGTGCGCCCAGGGCGTCGTAGATGTCGCGCAGCGTCACCGCGTTGAAATCACAGGAAATCGTCCATCCGCCGCCATGGCCTTTTTCGGAGCGGACCAGGCCCTGCTCGCGTAGGCCGGCCATGATGCGGCGGATCACCACGGGGTTGGTCTGCATCACGCGGCCCAGGTCGTCGGAGGTCATGGGACCGAGGTGTTCGGCCATATGCAGCAGAACGTGCAGGACGCCGGAAAGCTTGCTGTCTCTTCTCATGCAACAGATGCTATTGCATGATGCCCGGCACAGTCAACGCGACGCGGCCATGCTTAGCCGCGCCGCGCAATTCGCCATCAGCAGGGATCAGCTCCGCTTGGCGTTCCATTCCCCTTTGCCCGCAGCGCTGCCGCTCATCGTGCGTCCGTTCACGACGCCCGCATAGCGCACGCCGTTGGCCGTGAAGGTGATCGACGTGCCGTTCAGCCGGGCGTCCGAGATCGGCACCGATCCCAGCTTGCCGGACAGCACCTGATAGTGCTGATCAAGCTGCAACGTCTGTCCGCCCAGATCCCATTTGCCCTGAACCTTGGCCGGCACGATCCACAACAGCGCCGTGCAATAGGTCTGGCAGTTCTCGGTGACGGTTTCGGAGGCATCCGGTTCCCAATCGCCCATGCGGAAGGTATTGGACACGACGCGCGTGCCGGCCGGCAGTTCCAGCAGCTTCGGCCGCAGCTTCTCGTTGATGGTGGACAGCAGGAACATCGTGATCACGTCCGCCTTGGACAGATCGGTGGTGAAGAGATCCTGCGCCACGAAGGTGGCCCGGTCTGCCACGCCGGCGCGCTTGGCGTTCTGGCGCGATAGCTCGACCAGATCGGGGTTGTACTCGATGCCTTGCGCGGTCAGCCCGCGCTGCGCGGCCGTGATGACCGTGCGGCCGTCGCCAGAGCCCAGGTCCATCAGCCGGTCCTTGGGCGTGACCTTGGCCATGTCGAGCATTTTGTCCACGAGGCTTTGCGGCGTCGGGACCCAGATGACGTCCTTGCCTTCCTGGCCGACGTCCGGCACATAGGCCTTTTGTTCGCCGGCCTTGGCGGGCGACGCGGCTGTCTGCGCCATGGCGGCGGTCGCGCCCAGCAGGGTGAACGCCATCGCCGAGGCCAGCATCGCCAGACGCAGGCGCGGGGTGAACCCCTGAACCGCTGACTTGGGAGAGTCGTAAAAACGTACGTTGGAGCGTTGCATGGTGAGGGTTCCTTGGACGAAGAGGACAGGGATCAATCAGTTAACCGGCGGCCTGGGCGGGCTTGAGCAGGCGTATCAGAGGCACGCCGGCGGCCAGCACGGCCAGACCGATCAGGGCTCCCGCGCCGGCATACATGGCGCTGGAGACGACAAGCCCGGCGCAGGTCAGCGCCAGCAGCAGGGGCGGTAGCGGAAAGAGTGGCACGCGAAAGGGCCGGGTGCGATTCGGATCCAGGCGGCGCAACCGCCAGACGGACGCTGCCACCAGCATCATGAAAAGCCAGAACACCGGCGCGGTGTACGCCACCATTGTCTGCACGCTGTTCTGGCTGAAAGCGCCCAGCGCCACCAGCGCCAGCGTGATCACGCCTTGGGCCACCAGCGCGCTGACCGGCGTTTCGTTGCGGTCGCTCCATCCGGCCAGCGCCTGCAGCCGCGGCACATCCCGGCCCAACGCGTAATACACCCGCGCGCCGGTGATGATGGTGCCGTTGATGGTGCTGAGCGCCGTGGCGCAGATGGTCAGGCTGAGCAACGCCGCCGCGTACGGACCGGCCGCAAGCTGCATGACCTCGGCGCCCAGCGCGGGCGTGTCCCGCAGCCCTTGCAGGCCAAAGATCTCCAGCAAGGCGATGTTGGTCAGCACATAGGCGCCGGTAACCACCGCGGTGCCAATGAGCAGCACCCGGCTCATGTTGCGCCCGGGATCGCGGAGTTCCCCGCTGAGATACGCGGCTTCGTTCCAACCGCCATAAGTCAGCAGGACGAAGACCATGCCCATGCCCAGGAGGCCCGCAGTGTTGCCCGATAGCGGTGTGGGGTCCGGGGTCTTGAGCGCTTCGCCGCCCGAGGCCGTCAGGCAGGCGATCAGCACGGCGGCCAGGGCGATCACCGTGAGCACGGTAAAGACCCATTGCAGGCGCTTGGAGTAACGCGTGCCGATCAGGTTCAGCCCAGTCAGCACGACTACCGAGATGGCCGCATGCACGGCGGGTCCCTGTGATCCGAGGGGCAGCAACTGGTTCGCGTAGTCGCCATAAATGAAGGCCACGACCGCGATTGCGCCGGTCTGGATGACGGAGCAGCGGGCCCAGGCAAACATCAGCCCGACGCGTGCGCCCCATGCCCGGGTCAGATACAGGTATTCGCCGCCGGCGCCCGGATACGCCGAGCCGAGTTCCGCATAGCAAAGCGCGCCCACGAGCATGACAAGCCCGCCCGCGCACCACAGGCCGATATACATGGCCTCCGTATGGGCATGCTGGGCGACAAGGGGAGGGAAACCGAAGATGCCGATGCCGATGACGACACCCACCAGCACCATGGTTGCGTCCATGACCGACAGGCCAGTGGGCGCTCGATTGTTCACGGCGTCAGGAACGGCGCTCATGGTTGCGCGCGCCATGGACATGGTTCGGCGCGCAGGAAACGTCCGTGGGGGGGAGGGTGGTCAGGCGGGCGCGCGGTAGAGGCGGGGGGCAGATTCGCGAGGAAACGCGAGCGGAGCAATGACATGCAATTCTCCCGGGGATGGACGCGCGGAGTCGGGTTCAAGGTGTATGTCGGCATATGCTGACAATTGCCTGAACATAAAGCGACCGTTACGGAGCGGGGAAAGTTCCGCAGGGTTTTCCTGGGAAAAACGGGATGTGTGATGGATCTGGCGCTTATTTTCAACTTCATGTGATATTTCATGTGTAAGCTTCAAGTATTTGATTAATTGGAATTATCCGAAGTCACTTAACCGCAAACTTAAAGTAATTTCTTAAAAGTGAAACCTGAAGATCCTCCCGACATTTCATCGCCTTCCGCACGCCAAATAAATTCACCCCCGACGCAAGAACCCGCTGCTATCCTGTTTTTTCCGGCGCTCACGCCTGCGTTTCCGCGCGGGCGGACAGCGTGCCATCGCACTTCAGGAGCATCGACATGAAGCGTTCCCAACTGAAGCTTTCCCAATGCGCGATGATCGCCGCATTGGCGCTGTCCGCCTTCGGCGGTGTCATCCCGACAGCCATGGCGCATCACGGCTGGTCGTGGGCCGAATCCGAACAGATGACGTTGCAGGGCACAATCGAGCAGGTGCAGATTGCGCCGCCGCATCCGACCCTGAAGGTGCGGGCCAAGGATGGCGTTTGGACCGTCGAGTTGGGCAACCCCAGCCAAACAAAGGAAGCCGGGTTCGTGGAAGGATCCGCCAAGCCCGGCGATGCGATCACCGCCGTCGGCAACCGCGACCAGGACGCCGCTGCCAAACGCATGAAGGCCGTGCAGGTGTCGGTGGGCGGCAAAACCTACGACATCTACCCAAGCCGCATCAAGAAACCCTGAGCGCCCGCGCCGGATGCCTGAACTCCTGCGGCTCGCCCTCGAACAGCTTCAAAGCATGCCGCCGGCGCTGTGGTTGCGCCGGTCCGGCGTCCTCTACCTGCTGGTCAACGCCGCGCATATCGGCGCCATCGGTTTGCTGATCGGGTCCATCGTGCCGTTGGATCTGCGTTTGCTCGGCATCCTGAAGCCGACCTCGCTGGCCGTCCTGGCGCCGGTGCTGGCGCGCACCGCCGCAACGGGGTTGGCACTGGCGATCGTCACCGGCGCCTTGCTGTTTTCAGTGCGCCCGCAGGAATATCTGGAGAATCCCGCGTTCCTCGCGAAGATGGCGCTGCTGGCTGCGGGCGCACTCAATGCCTGGCTGGTGCACCGCGGCCGCGGGTGGGGCGGCATCGAAAACGGCAGCCCGCCGACCGGCACGCTTCGCGCGCAGGCAGGTGCGTCGCTCGCGCTTTGGCTCGGATGCCTGGTGGCAGGACGCTGGATCGGCTTTCTGTAGCGGCCTGTTCAGCAGTACGCGACGCCCTGCGCGTTCACATACAGCGCGAACAGGCATTGCCCGGTGACCATGAACAGCCGGTTGCGGCGCGCGCCGCCAAAGCACAGGTTGGCGCACCGGTCGGGCAGGGCGATACGGCCGATGGCGGTGGCATCGGGTGCGAAGACCATCACGCCGCTTAGATCCGGTCCAGGTCCCCAGCCGGCCCAGAGATTGCCGTCGGTGTCGCAGCGGATGCCGTCAGGGATCGCCTCAAGGCTCGCCTCGACAAAGGTGCGGCCATCGTCCAGCGTGCCGCCATCCTGCACGCCATAGACCAGGATGCGATTTGGCGAAGAGCCGTTGTCCACGACATACAGCAGCCGTTCGTCCGGTGAAAAACACAAGCCGTTGGGGTTCTGGATGCCCTGAGCCACGACCTGTACCCGTCCGGTGCCGGGCTCCAGCCGATAGACGTTGGTCGGCAATTCCGGGTCGGCCTTGAAGCCTTCGTAGTTGCTCAGAATGCCGAACACCGGGTCGGAGAACCAGATCGATCCATCCCGCCGCACCACCACGTCATTCGGCGCATTCAGGCGTTTTCCGTCGAACCGATCGGCCAGCACCGTCAGCGTGCCGTCGTATTCGGTCCGCACCACGCGCCTTTCGCCATGCTCGCAACTGATGAGCCGGCCCTGGCGGTCCCGCGTGTTGCCGTTCGTGTAGCCGGACGGCTGGCGGTGCACCGAAACCGCACCCGTTTCCTCGTCCCATCGCAAAAGGCGATTGTTGGGAATGTCGCTCCAGATGAGGCACCTTCCGTCTCCGAACCAGACCGGTCCTTCGCCGTACCGCACGCCCGTGGCCAGCCGTTCGATGCCGGCATTAGTGAGCCGGATCTTGAGAAATCGGGGATCCAACACTTCGATGGCCGGATCGGGATAGCGTTCGCTGGGCTCCCACATGGGACCTCCTGAGGGCAGGCGGCAAGCTTGCCGGGATGGCATTGCCGCGTCCATCCGTCTGTTGCAGCAAGCCGCCTGCCTGGACGTGTCCGCGCCTCCGCGCGGTCCACCTGAATCAGGTGAACCGCGGCGTGCCGGCGTCAGTTCCCGGTGGGCAATGAAAGCTTGAAGCCATCCTTCGCCAGGCTTTCGCGGATGTACTGGAACCGCTCGTAGCCGGACAGGGTCAGCGGTCCGTCATAACCTTCGCTTTGCATCTTGCGGGGCGGGTAGTCGATATACGTCTTCATCAGCGGCGCGACGGCGTCGTTGATCATGACCATCGTCCAGGTCCGCTCCGTGACGTTGCTCATGAAGATGTCGTAACGCTCCTGCGGATCGGCCCACAGATCGAACACCTGGGGCACCGTCGCAACGTAGGACTCCGCGCCTTTCCAGCCCAGGTTCGTGTCCACGGCAAGTCCACCGGTGTGCGCGCCATCGTCGCCGCGCAGGTTGAACACCGCCTTGTAGTTGGCGACGCGCACCGCGCCCGGCGACAGCTCGTTCTCGGTGAAGTAGAACCACGACTTGCGGTCGCACTTGCCGGTGCCGAAGAAAACCGGCGACATGTCATAGCTGTCAAAGATGATCGGCTTGTTCTCGCGGTCGTTCGTGGGCAGCTTCACGCCCGCGATAGCGGCAAATGTCGCCATCAGATCCAGCCCGCCCACCAAGCTGTGATCCTTGGCGCCCGCGGCGATCTTGCCGGGCATCCACGCGATCGCGGGAACCCGGTTGCCGCCTTCGCGCACCGTGCCTTTGGTGCCGCGCAGGGGCGTGTAGCCTGCATCGGGGTAGACGTCCTGCCACGCGCCGTTGTCCGTCGTGTAGAACACCAGCGTGTTCTTGTCCAGGCCCAGTTCGCGGATCTTGTCCATGATGCGGCCGATGCGGGCGTCCAGTTCCACGACCGAGTCGGCGTACTTGCTCTTGGACATCGACTTGTGGATGTAGTCGGGATCCGGCATGTTGGGCTGGTGCACCTTCATGAAGTTGATGCTCATGAAGAACGGCTGCTCGGACTTGGCGTTGCGGTCCAGATAGTCCAGCGAGGCCTTTTCGACGTAACGGTCAAAGAACGGAATTCCGACGACGCCTTCCCGGCCGTTGACCATGGGCGTGTCGACGTATTGACCGTTGATCTTGAATTCCTCGCGCGGCTTTTCGCCGGCATTGCCGGACAACGCGCCCTTGGTGACGCGCTGGAACATCTCGCGCACGTCGGCGGGCATGTCCGGGAACCACGTGGGATCCGCGTAGGTGTAGGCATTCAGGTGATAGAGGCCCGCGTACTTCATCTCGTCGTAGCCCTGGGCATTGGGCAGGGCGTAGTCGGCTTCGCCCAAGTGCCATTTGCCCGTGAAGAACGTCTTGTAGCCGGCGGTCTTCAGGACCGAACCGAGCGTCCATTCGGCCGCCGGCAAGCCCCCGCCCTGGCCTTGAAAGGCCACGGTGGTCATGCCGCTGCGATTGGGGATGCGGCCGGTCTGCATGGCGGCGCGGCCGGGTGTGCAACTGGGTTGCGCGTAGAACGAAAAGAAAGTCATGCCTTCGGAAGAGAGCCGGTCGATGTTGGGCGTTGGCATGCCGCGGCCGATGCCGCCGCCATACGCACCGATATCGCCGAGACCGGTGTCATCGGAGACGAGCAGGATGATGTTGGGTTTGCGCTGGTCTTGCGCGGAAGCGGGGGCACAGATTGCCGCTCCCGCGAGGAAAAGTGCTGCGGCACCGCAAGTGAGCGTTCGTTTGGTCGCCATTTTCAACTCCGTTGTGTGAGAGTGAAATCAACCGCACGAAGCTGCAAACCGTGCGGTTCACATTGGCCTACGTACTCGGGGCTGTTCAATCCGGGACGCGCAGTCCGGGACGCGTAGTCCGATGTGCATCGTCCGCGGGGTTTGAACTGCAATAATTTTCATCTTCCTTTCCCGCCTGTCAACGAGATTCTACGTTCCGCGTGCATTCATCCGTCGCACTGATCAACACGGACCGGCGCGGCGGCATCACGCGTTTTGACCGCGTCTGTTCATGACCGTACGCGCATGCCCGGTGCAGTCGCACTAGCGCAGATGCGCTTTGCGGCACGGGACTTCCGTGCTTATATTTCTGAAGCCCGTGGCGGGCCGGCCCTTTGGGAGATCACCATGGCGCTGAGCGATGTGCGGGGCAATCCCGTTTCCACTGATGAACCGGCGTCAATGGCCGCCTACGAGCAGGCGCAGAGCCTGTTCCACGGCTATTACGGCGACCCTTTGGGCGTCATCGACAAGGCGTTGACCGAGGATCCCGTCTTCGTCATGGGCCACCTGCTGCGCGCGGGCATGATGATCACCGCCAGCGACAAGTGCGTCGAGCCGCTGCTGCGCGAAAGCGTGGAGGCCGCCGAAGAACTTTTCGATATCGCCAATGATCGCGAACGCCGCCACACCGCCGCGGCGCGCGCCTGGCTCGACGGCAATTTCTCTACCGCACTACGGCGCTACGCCGACATCCTGGCCGATTACCCGCACGACACGCTGGCGCTGCAGGTGGGTCACATCGGCGACTTCCTGCTGGGCCGTTCGGCCATGCTGCGCGACCGCGTGGCCGGCATCCTGCCCGCCTGGAACTGCAAGATGCCCGACTACGGTTACGTGCTCGGCATGCATGCCTTCGGGCTGGAAGAGACCAATCTCTACAGCGCAGCCGAAACACAGGGCCGCCGCGCACTGGATCTGAACCCGCGCGACCCGTGGGCCGTGCACGCGGTGGCCCACGTCCTGGAAATGCAGGGCAGGGTGGACGAGGGCATCGCCTGGCTGACTGGCCGCCGCGACGACTGGTCCAGCGACAACATGCTGTCCATCCACAACTGGTGGCACCTGGCCCTGTTTCACCTGGACCGCGAGGACATGGCCGAAGTGCTCGCCATGTACGACGACCGCCTGCGCGAAACGTCCACCGGGCAGGTGCTTGATCTTATCGATGCGTCGGCCATGCTGTGGCGTCTGTTGCTGCGTGGCGTCGACGTCGAGTGGCGGTGGAGGCAGCTTGCCGAAGTCTGGCAGGCGCGCGGCGGCACGGGCTATTACGCCTTCAACGACGTGCATGCCCTGATGGCCTACCTGGGCGCCGGCGACAGCGCCGCGGCGCAGACGCTGATCGAATCGATGGAAGCCGCCGCGCAGGGCGCGGGGACCAACGCGATGATGACGCGCGACGTGGGGCTGCCGGTGGCGCACGCGCTGGTGGCCTTCGCCCGCGAAGACTATGGGCTGACCGTGGATCTGCTGCGGGACGTGCGGCTCATCGCGCATCGGTTCGGGGGCAGCCACGCCCAGCGTGACGTGTTGGCGCTGACGCTGGTCGAGGCGGCGCTGCGTAACGGCGCGCGTTCGATCGCAAAGGTGCTGACCGCCGAACGCATGGGTCTCAAACCCAATAGCGAGGGCAACCGCAAGCTGGCCTCGCGGGCCGCGGCGCTATAACGGATTCAAAAGCTACGCCTGCATTGCGAAAGGATTCTCTTCAAGGAGAACGCGCATGAAAAAGCACGCGAAGATTGGTTTGGCGGTGGTGGTGGTACTGGGCGCGACGGGCGCGATCGGAGCCTATGTTGCGGTTTCTGCGCCGCCGGCGGGTCAGCCTGTCATCACGCTGGGCGACGGCAAGCAGGGTCCAGCGGCGATGGCCTGGATACCCGGCCATGAATTCCTCATGGGCAACGACCACCAGATGTCGCAGCCCAACGAGCGCCCGGCGCACAAGGTGCGCGTCAGCGGGTTCTGGATGGACGTGCACGACGTCACCAACGCGCAATTCCGCCGATTCGTCGAGGCGACCGGTTATGTGACGACCGCCGAGCAAAAGCCACGCTGGGAAGACCTGCGCGTCCAGCTTCCGGCAGGCACGCCCCGTCCTGACGACAGCGCCTTGCAGGCGGGCGCCATGGTGTTTGTGGGCACCGAGACCGAGGTTTCGTTGCGTGACTATTCCCGATGGTGGCGCTTTGTTCCCGGTGCGGACTGGCGGCATCCCGAGGGGCCCGGCAGCAATATCGACGGCAAGGACGATCACCCGGTCGTGCAGGTGTCTTACGAGGACGCGCAAGCCTACGCCAAGTGGGCGGGCAAGCGCCTGCCGACGGAAGCCGAGTGGGAATTTGCCGCACGGGGCGGGCTGGAGCAGGCCACCTATACGTGGGGCAACGAACTGCTGCCGCAGGGCACGGCCATGGCAAATATCTGGGACACCCGGCAGCCGCAGCCGTTTCCGGTCGTAAAGGATGAAAAGGTGCAGGTCGGCACCACGCCCGTGGGCAGCTTTGCACCCAACGGCTATGGCCTGTACGACATGGCCGGGAACGTCTGGCAATGGACGTCCGACTGGTACCGCGCAGACGCCTTCAGGTTTCAGGCGCAATACCGCCAGCCGCCACGGGACCCGGCGGGCCCAGCCGATAGCTTCGATCCCGACGACGGCGCCACGCCCGTGTCGGCGCCCAAGCGCGTGACCCGCGGCGGATCGTTTCTATGCAGCGACACGTATTGCATCAGCTACCGCGCCAGCGCTCGACGAGGCACGGATCCGCTCAACCCCATGTCGCATATCGGGTTTCGTACCGTCATGACGCCGCAGCAATGGAAGGCGGCGCAGCCTTCGCAGGGCAGTATCGCCAGCCGTTGATGCAGAACGTCGTCCAAGTGGTGTCATCACTGCGCCATGCGCGCCCGGGAGATCCGCATGCAGACTTCGATTCAACGCCCCTCTGTGCGGGGGCTGGCCTGGATGTGGCTCTGCATCCTATGTCTGCTGGCCGGATGCGCCGCGTCAGATCGCCACAATCAGGCGGAGCTGGCGTCGTGGACTGACGGGCCATCCCGCATGGCCATCGTCGCGTTCGTGAAGGCGGTCACCGACCCAGGCAGCCCGGACTTCGTGCCCGACGAAGATCGCATCGCCGTCTTCGACAACGACGGCACGCTGTGGAGCGAGATGCCGATCTACTTTCAGGTGATGTTCTCGATGGACGAGGTCCACGCGCTGGCGCCATCGCATCCGGACTGGGCCACGCGCCAGCCTTTCATGGCGGTGCTGCAGAACGATCATGCCGCAGTGGCCAAGTCCGGCGAAC
>Ga0213821_1001384_pt1 | contig 11355 bp, 6 predicted proteins | sample MC6MC0909MG_FD_179894 | JGI IMG/M metagenome (GOLD analysis project Ga0213821, IMG submission 179894) | Enriched soil aggregate microbial communities from Iowa State University, Ames, United States - MC6-MC0909-MG | ecosystem: Environmental > Terrestrial > Soil > Unclassified | place: USA: Iowa...
TAAAAAACTATGGTTTTCCTTACTGCTTTTAATATCATTTACATTTTTAATTGGATCAAATAGTTACGCGATGGGTGAATTTACACAGGGGCGACAGGTTAATGTCAAAATTATGACCTATAATATCCAAGCTGGCGCCGGTTCAGACGGAAAGTATGACATTAAAAGAACTGCCGAAACGATTCGCCAGTCCGGAGCAGATATTATTGCACTCCAGGAGGTTGATGTACATTGGGGAGCTCGAAGCCTATTCGAAAACGATATTGAAATACTTGCTAATGAGCTTGATATGTATTATTTCTTTACTCCAATCTACAGTTTAGATCCTTTAACACCTGGTGATCCAAGAAGAGAATTCGGGGTAGCAATACTAAGCAAGTACCCAATCCTTGAAGCAAACAATAGGGAGATTACAAGACTTTCAACACAGGAGGCCAATCCGGTTCCTAAACCTGTTCCTGGTTTTCTTGAAGCCCTTATCAATGTTAAAGGAGCTAAAGTTTGGTTTTATGTAACACATTTAGATTACCGTGCGGACCCAACTGTCCGTAAAATGCAAGTCGCTGATATGCTGAACATCACTGGACAACACGAATACAGCATATTAGCAGGCGATATGAACGCTGGTCCTAATGCTCCGGAATTACAACCGCTATTTGAAAAATACAACGATGCTTGGGCATTAACAAACGTTGGACCTGGACTAACTTACCCAGCTAACAATCCTTCTAAAAGGATAGATTATATTTTGCTATCGCCGCAAATGGAGGCTAGAACTTCTGAAGTTATTGAAACTCTTGCTTCTGACCATCGTCCAGTTATAGCAGAGATAACGTTAAAACGAGGAAATAAGCAATAAATAAGGAGGGATAAGCATGAAAATTAAACGATTGTTTTCAATTGTAGTAATTATGTCACTTCTATTCCTTAGCTTACCTTTATACACTCTTGCTGGGTGGGAGGATCCTACAAGACCCGGCTGGAAAGATGGTGAAGCGAAAAGAGGCTGGATTCAAAGTAAGCTCCAGCACATGACGCTCGAAGAGAAAATTGGTCAGCTTTTCATTGTCCATGTTTATGGAAAAACACCAACTGATCCAAATTACGAAACTATTAATCTCAATTCGAATCGCGGCGGCAAAAACTTTAAAGAGGTTATTGAGAAGTACCATGTCGGGGGTGTCATTTATTTTAACTGGACGGATAACGTTCTTACTCCGCTTGATGCTGCCCAAACAAATGCTTTATCTAATGGAATACAAAAAATTGCAATGGATCAGCGAATGCCTATTCCACTTTTTGTTTCAACTGATCAAGAGGGTGGAATTGTGCAAAGATTAGTAAGTCCGGGAACAGTTTTTCCAGGCAATATGGCTCTTGGAGCGACCCGTTCAACTGATTATGCAGCAAAAACGGCCGCTATTTTAGGAACAGAATTAAAAAGTATTGGAGTCAATATGAATTTTGCACCAGTTGCTGATGTAAACGTAAATCCCGCAAATCCAGTTATTGGTGTTCGTTCCTTTAGTGAGGACCCAGCTCTTGTTTCTGATATGACTGTTGCACAAGTTGGGGCTTATCAGAATGAAAATTTGATTGCAACGGCAAAGCATTTTCCTGGTCATGGTGACACTGCTACCGATTCTCATTATGGCCTTCCTATTATTACCCATGATTTAGAGACCTTGCATAAAATTGACTTAAAACCATTTAAAGCAGCAATAGATTCGGGAATTGATGCGATTATGACCGCTCATATTGTTGTTCCGGCTTTGGATGATTCAGGTCTGCCGGCAACACTTTCAAAACCGATTCTTACTGGCTTACTTCGTGAAGAACTAGGGTTTAATGGACTAATTATTACAGACAGCCTGGGCATGTCGGGTGCAAATGTCGTTCCTCCAGAGCGAGTGGCTGTAGAAGCTTTTAAAGCAGGAGCCGATATTCTGCTTAACCCGCCAAACGTTGAGGTGGCTTATAATGGCATGCTCGAAGCTGCCAAGAGTGGAGAAATAAGTAAAAAACGGATTGATGAATCTGTTTATAGGATTCTGGAAGCAAAACTAAAACGTGGATTGTTTGAAAATCCTTATACAGATGAATCTGCCATTTCAAATATTGGAACTGCTGATCATTTAGCTGCAGCAGATGAAATAGCCAATAAAAGTATTACATTGGTAAAAAATGAGAACAACCTGCTCCCGTTAAAACAAACCGAAAAGATTTTTGTAACGGGTCCATCAACAGGAAAGCCTGAGATGCTGTCTAATCTAATTAAAACGAAAGGCTTTAACAGTTATTTTTATTCTACAGGGGCGTCTCCTACTGCGGCACAAATCAATTCTGCAGTATCACAATCGCAACAGGCGGATAAAGTAATCATTACGACCTATACTGCTAACACCAATACAGCGCAGCAAAACCTTGTAAACGCTCTGCTTAAAACTGGAAAGCCGGTGATTGTTGCAGCAATTCGTAATCCATATGATTTAATGGCTTTTCCTAATGTTAATGCTTATTTGGCAACATATGGAGATCGTGATGTATCAGTAAAGGCCTTGGCGAGAGTACTGTCCGGTGAAATCAATCCATCCGGTAAGCTTCCGGTAACCATTCCGGGTTTATATGGATTTGGCTCAGGTTTAAGCTACTAAACTTAAAGACGGAAGATATCTTTAATCGGATCTTTCGCCTCGCCCTAAGGAAAACCGAAGAATAACCTTCTTCGGTTTTTTTTATATTCATAGTGAAAAAGAGGTTATTCCTATATTTTGGTATTTATCGTTTTTTTGTAATATTTAAACCGGATTTTTACCAAAAAAATAGATTACTATTAAGGTAGTAGTACTAGATATTTAGGAAGGTGATTGAATATGTATGATTTGGTATTGCTGCATCCACCTACGGTTTATGATTTCCGCAAAGAGATGTTGTTTACTGGTCCAATCAGTGATGTGGTTCCTTCTTCCCCTGTGTTTGAAATGTACCCGATTGGTTTAACCAGTATTGGTGATTATTTAGAACGTTTTGGATTAAAAGTAAAGATTATTAATATTGCCAATCGTATGCTGCTTAATCCCAATTTTGATGTAGAAAAGAAAATCAGAAAAATTAAGACTAAAGCATTTGGAATTGATCTTCATTGGCTGCCGCATGCTCATGGCAGTGTAGAACTTGCAAAGATTATAAAGAAGTATCATCCCGATACCCCAGTGATGTTCGGAGGACTATCAAGCACGTATTTTCACAAGGAACTTATTGAATATCCTTGTATTGATTTCGTGATGCGCGGTGATACAACTGAAAAGCTGATTCTCATGCTTCTTAATAAATTGGAGAAAAACGAAACGGAGAGTTTTTTGGATATACCCAATCTTACATGGAAAAAGGGCGGTTTTTACCATTTTAATGAAATGACATATGTCACAGATAGTCTAGATGAATTTAATTTACCCGGCTACCGTTACATCATCAGATCTGTATTTAAGTATTTCAATCTATTAGACCCACTGCCATACAAGGGTTGGCTGCATTATCCGAATACGGCAATTTTAACTTCTAAAGGTTGTACATATAATTGTTTAATATGCGGCGGTTCCAAAGATGCTTACGCTCTTAACTGTAATCGGAAAAAGCTTGTGATGCGCTCCCCTAAGAAAATGCTGGAGGATATTGCGTTAATTCAACGATTTACCCGGGCACCCATTTTCCTTTTAAATGATATCAGGCAAGGCGGAAAAGAGTACGTTGATGAATTTTTAACTGGTTTAGAAAAAATGGACTTGAAGAATGAAATCGTTTTTGAATTGTTCAATTATGCAGATGAGGAATTTTTCAAACGGTTAAACAAGGCTATGCCTAAATATAGTATTGAACTAACGCTTGAATCAGCTGATGAAGATATTCGTAAATATAATGGAAAGCTGCCCTGTACAAATGCTAAGGTTATCGAAATGCTGCAATATGCCCTAAAACATGACTGTGCTAAGATTGATTTATTCTTTATGACGGGAATACCTAATCAAGATTATGACAGTGCTATGAGGAATGTGGATTTTTGTGAAATTATTCACAAAGAATGTGGTGGAAATGCAGGTATTTCTTACTTTGTCGCACCGCTTTCACCATTTCTTGATCCCGGAAGTCCAGCATTCGAAAATCCGGAAAAATATGGCTATAAAAAATTCTGCCATAAGCTTGAAGACTTCCGTGCGGCAATGAAGCAGCCATCTTGGAAAAATATGCTGAGCTATGAAACGAACAAAATGACAAGGGAAGACATTGTTCGAGCTACCTATGATTCAGCCTTAAAATTAAATGAATTTAAATACAAAAATAATATTATTACAAAAGATGTTCATGATGAAGTAGCTATTAAAATCAAAAAATCGGTCGAATTTCTCAAACGATTGGACGAACTGGCACGCTTACCAGTAGATGAGCAAAAGACTGAAATGGCAAAAATTAAGGAAGAGGTGGATAAAATCAATCGTCATAGCATCTGTGGAAAGAATGAACTTAAGTGGGAGGTTAAAAAGCTATTTGCCGATTTCCCATCGTTAACGTATATTGGTTTGGAATTACTTGTGAAGGACATAATTAAAGGAGTAAGGTGCCGGTTTGGAAAAATCGACAGAGATATTGTTGTAATACCAAATACGCAGAGTGGGAATATAGAGAAGTAATTTATTTTAAAACCACTTATAACAATGTTTGAAGTTTTTTTAATATATTTTTCTGCAAAATGTGACAATTAGATTGGGGGAGTATACGAAAGAAGACTTAATAATGAATATATCCTCCCTGTTTTTTGTATAGAATGTAGAATTCTGTAGGTCTTTGTCATGCGTTCATTCCTTGACTTTTAGGCCTAATAATGTTAAATTTTATTCAGCCGTTGCACGAGATTAAGTTTATATTTCAAGCTTGTTCAAAGTTTAACCGATGTTTGGATGAGAAAATGAAGGTAAAGCTATCACGTTGTAATTTGGTGAATTTTACACATGGCTTAGCTTTAAGCCAATAGGAGGATTTTTTTACATGAAAAACGGTAAAGTAAAATGGTTTAACTCAGAAAAAGGTTTCGGATTCATCGAAGCTGAAGATGGTAACGACGTATTCGTTCATTATTCTGCAATCCAAACAGAAGGTTTCAAAACTTTAGAAGAAGGTCAAGAAGTATCTTTCGAAGTTGTTGAAGGAGCTCGTGGACCACAAGCTGCTAACGTTACAAAGAAATAATTTTACAAACACTAATTATAACAGCCCGGACAAAGTGCCGGGCTGTTTTTTGTTGTTTATTTTGCTTGAATAATATACCCATATTGTTAGGATTTCCACCCTCAAGGAAAATCATATTTTGCTATAATAGTAGTATTAAAATACGCAAATAAAATAATTGGGGTGATGCAGTTGAAATTTATCCATACAGCCGACTGGCATTTAGGCAAGCTGGTCCATGGTGTCTATATGACGGAAAACCAACGGGAAGTTCTCGAGCAATTCGTAGCAATTGTCGCTGAAGAGAAGCCGGATGCGGTAGTTATTGCAGGTGATCTATATGATCGTTCCGTGCCGCCGACAGATGCTGTTGAGTTACTTGATGAAATCCTTTTTAAAATTAATGTTGAGCTAAAAACGCCAGTTGTGGCGATTGCCGGAAATCACGATAGTGCCGAGCGGCTCTCGTTTGGGAGTTCTTGGTACAAGCATAGTCATTTTTATCTTTCGGGTAAATTATCGAAAAGCTTTAAGCCGATACAAATAGCTGGAGTAAATTTCTTTCTTGTACCATATGCTGAGCCAGGAGTCGTCCGCCAGCTCCTAGGGGACGATTCCATCCATTCCCATCAAGATGCGATGAAGGCTATACTCGGTAAAATGGAAGATTCCATTAATTCGAATGAGCCTAACGTATTGGTCGGTCATGCTTTTGTATTAGGTGGTCAAACCTCTGATTCTGAACGGGTATTATCCGTTGGTGGTTCAGGGTGCGTAGGCGCTGAATTATTCGAACCTTTCTCCTACACAGCGCTTGGCCATTTGCACAGTCCTGATGCTATCAGGCATAACAAAGTAAAATATTCAGGCTCTCTCTTAAAATATTCTTTTTCCGAAGCAAAACAAAATAAGTCGATCTCGATTATTGAAATGGATGAAAAAGGGGATTTTACCCATCGATACCGGTCGCTTACTCCGAAACATGACATGCGGGAGCTAGAAGGACATTTGGAGGAGCTGCTTGATCCCTATTTTTATGAAAAAGAACGAATCGATGACTATTTAAAAATTACTTTACTCGATGAAGGTGCGTTAATCGATCCAATTAATAAATTGCGGCAGATTTACCCGAACGTTCTCCATCTAGAGCGGAAAATTGATATTACTGATTTGAAGAAAAAACAGTCATTTAATGCCCTCCGAAGTGAGAAAAAGTCGGAAATTGAGTTGTTTGAACAGTTTTATTCAGAAATGACAACTTCTGAATTTACGGGTGAAAAAAGAGAAGTAATGACTGATATCATTGGAAAAGTGCTGAAGGAGAGGAACGCACTATGAAACCGTTAAAACTGACGATGCAAGCGTTTGGACCTTATGCAGGCAGGGAGGAGATTGACTTTACCCAGCTTGGCAGCAGAACGATGTTTGTTATATCGGGAAAAACCGGCGCCGGTAAGACAACGATTTTCGATGCAATTAGTTATGCAATTTACGGAAAAGCAAGCGGTGAGGATCGTAATGGTCCTGAACTTCGAAGTCAATTTGCAGCCGATGATTTATTAACGGAGGTTTCTCTTGATTTTTCTCTTCGTAACAAGGTTTATTCTATTACCAGGTCACCACAACAATTGAAGAAAAAGGAAAAAGGTGACGGTCATACCTCAATAGGTGCTAAAGCAGAGTTGTGTATATGGAATGAACATGGCGAGAAAAAGCTGTTGGCTTCGAAAATCAGTGATGTTGAGGAAAAAATCAAGGAGATCATGTTGATCGATGCTAACCAGTTCCGCCAAATCTTAATGATTCCCCAAGGAGAATTCCGAAAGCTGTTAACGTCTGATAGCAAGGATAAAGAAGTTATCCTTCAGCGGCTTTTTCATACACAGCTTTATAAAATGGTAGAAGAAAAGCTGAAGCTAGAGGCGACTGAACTGAAGAAATCTGTTGAAGATCAGGTACAGGCTCGTAATGAGGCGATACGCCGTATTCATGCAGTGACAAATGAAGGACTCCTTGAATATATGGATGCGGATAGTGTAAATGACACCATTATCATGCCGCTCTTACAAGCAGAAATTGCCGGAATGGGTGAAATGTTAGAACAGTTAATCAATCAAATAAATGAAAAGGGTCAAACACAAGACCAACTTAAAGTGAAGCTTTTTGAAGCTGAAGCGATTTTGAAACAGCTGCAGACAAAAGAGGAATTGAAGGGGCAAAAAACCCGGCTTGTTGCTCAGGAGGAAATGGTTGCTGAAAAAGAAAAGCAGGTTCAACAGGCACAAAAAGCTGCACTTTTAGCAAAACAAGAGGAGCTTTGCCACCGCTTAAAGCGCGAAGTAGACCAATTTCAAGAAAATGTGAATGCAATAGAAATAGAAATTGAAAAATTAGGTGGACTATCCAAACAGTATGAACAACAGCTGCAAAATGAAATTGAGCGTGAGGGCGAGCGGCAGGCTGCCCTTGATGAAGTAAATCGATTAGGCAATATGAAAGAAGATGTTTATTCATTTGCATCATTACAGAAAGAGACTGCGATTAAGGATGCTGAACTTAAATCTGTAAAAGAAAAACAGGTTCATTACGAAAAAAATCTTAAACAATTGGAAGAAAGAATAGCATCCCTTAAACAGCAAAAAGAAGAAATTGAAAAGGGAAAGATAAACTATTTTGAAAATGAAAATAAGATTGAAAAGCTAAAGGTTGAGCTAGAGCGCTTTGAAAAATATGAATACTTGCTTGTTCGTCATCAAAAGGAGGAGCAAAATCTTAAAGCAATAACCGGCCGTTTTGAAAATACCGCTGCTAGATTTAGGGATGCTAGAGTCCTAGTTGAAGATTTGGAGAAGAATTGGATGCATGGGCAAGCTGCCATTTTTGCGGCAAAACTACAAACGGGAGAAGCCTGTCCTGTCTGCGGCTCAGAGCATCATCCGTCACCAGCCATTCAACTTTCAGGTCATATTCCAACAGAAGAGGAGTTGAAGGCTGCTAAGGAGCAAGCCGCAAAATGGGAAAAAGAAAAGTCTATTGATGAAGCAAAATTTTACCAATGTCAATCGGCTGAGAGATCACAGAAAGAAGCTGTACTAGAATTACTTCAAGAAATCCGAACATACCGAACAGATTTTATTGAAGATGATTTATCAATTGTAAAAAGTGAGACTCTTTTAGCTAAGGACCATATAGTTCAAACTCAAAGAAAGCTTTCAGAACAGATTAAAAAGCTTGAAAATGTTATGGTTGAAATAGAAAAAAGTGAGTTTGAAAAGGTAAACTTACAAAATGCTATTCAACAACTAGCGGCTAAGGTGAATGATTTAACGGTTCAATTTACCGAAAAGAAAACGAATCTTACCAGAATGATGAACATCATTCCCGAAAATCTTCGGTCAGAAGCAGAATATGAAAAAACACTTGCAGCTTCTCGTAACCGCCATGAAATAATGGTGAAACAGTTAGAGGATGCACAGCAGCGCCTTCAAGTAGTTAAAGAAAAGCTTTCAAATGAAACAGCTAGATTACAAGATGCAAAAGCGCATCATGCTGGGAAACAACAGGAACTGGACATAGAACGTGAAGTCTTTTTAAATAAACTGTCAGAGCACGGATTTGAAAAATATGGCATGTATGCAGCTGCTAAACGAACAGAGGAAGAAATTCGCAGTCTTGAGGCTGAAATCCGCAGCTATAGGGAAGAGTTGCGTTCTGTTTCAGACCGATTGAAAGAACTAACGGAACTTTTGGCAGATGTGAAAACACCTGATGTTGAGGGATTAAAGCTTTCGCTTGCTGAACTTACAAATGAAATTGAAGTACTGAATCATCAGCGTACGGATCTTTTCGTTAAGAAGCGGGATAACGAAGAAATCTATAGCCGTGTTGAAAGCTTAAATAAACAAATGAAGGTGTTGGAAGAAAGGTACATGCTAATAGGTCATCTATTCGAGATTGCAAAGGGGCAAAATAGCTTCCGTATTACCTTTGAACGGTACGTGCTTGCCGCCTTCTTAGATGATATTTTGCGAGAAGCCAATATCCGATTGAGAAAAATGACATCCGGACGTTTTCAATTATTAAGAAAAACAGACCGATCAAAAGGGAATGCACAAAGCGGCTTGGAATTACTTGTCTTTGACCAATACACAGGACAAGAACGCCATGTCAAAACCTTATCGGGAGGGGAAAGCTTCAAAGCTTCTTTATCTTTAGCGTTAGGTCTTGCGGATGTGGTGCAAAATTATGCCGGAGGAGTATCGCTGGAGACGATGTTTATCGATGAAGGGTTTGGTACGCTTGACCCTGAATCGCTCGATCAAGCAATTGAAGCATTAATGGATATCCAGAGCAGCGGGCGTTTGGTCGGTATTATTTCACACGTACCAGAACTTAAAGAACGGATAGATATCCGACTAGAGGTTATTGCAGGCCAGACCGGAAGTAGGACGGAATTTATGTTTACGAATTAAATTCTATCAAAAAATAAAGCAGTGGATTTCATCGATATGAAATTTCACTGCTTTTTGAATTTAATAGAGATATCTGACCGAGAACCGGAAAGAAACCATCACTGGTAACAAAAAATTTGTAATTTTGACCGAAAACAGGAAAAAAGCGCTGCACTGGTCAATAAAAATTTGTAATTGTGACCAAGAACAGGAAAAAAGCGCTTCACTGGTCACAAAAAATAGTAATTGTGCCCGAGAATCAGAAAAATATCCTTCATCGGTAACAAATAATTTTAATTGTGCCCGAGAACCGAAAAAAAGCCCATCACTGGTCACAAAAAATTTTTTCATGTTCGTCTGCAGAGGATAAAATATTATGATTCTAATTCCTTCGCGAGTGCACGCCCGGCCTGCCTTCCAGTAAACAGGCAGCCGCCGACGAATGTTCCTTCCAGTGAACGATACCCATGTATGCCACCCCCGCCAAACCCGGAAACCTCACCTGCAGCATATAGACCTAGGACAGGGTTCCCAGATGAATCTAGGACTCTGCCAGATAAATCAGTTTGCAGCCCGCCAAGCGTTTTTCGACTAACGATGTTTAAACGGACAGCAATTAATGGACCCATTTTAGCATCAAGAATTTTGTGTGGTGAAGCAACCCTAATAAGTTTATCGCCAAGATAATTCCGTGCACCGCGCATCGCGGTTATTTGCAGATCTTTCGTGAATTTATTATCAATCTCTCTGTCTCTAGCAAGAATCTGCCGTTCGATATCGTCTAGGTTTAATAAGTTATCCCCGGTGAGCTTGTTCATCCCAGCAACGAGTTCCGGCAAAGTATTAGCGATAACAAAATCCTCACCTTTATCCATAAATGCTTTTACAGGAGCTGTCGGGCCTGGCAGGACACGAGCTAATACCTTTTTAATACTCTTTCCAGTCAAATCCGGATTTTGCTCAGACCCTGATAAGGCAAACTCTTTTTCAATAATTTTCTGCGTTAAAATGAACCATGAATAATCATAACCAGTCTTCATAATCGCATCTAGGGTTCCTAATGTGTCGAAGCCTGGAAAGTTTGGTGCAGGGAAACGCTTCCCTGTTGCATCCAGCCATAAGGAGGACGGACCAGGAAGAATCCGGATACCATGCATCGGCCAAACCGGGTCCCAGTTTTTAATGCCTTCGGTATAATGCCACATCCGGTCGCGATTGACGATGCGACCGCCAGCCTTCTCTGTAATTGCCAGCATTCGTCCGTCAACATGCTCCGGAACACCTGAAATCATATTTTTTGGAGCCACACCAAGTCGTGCCGGCCAATTTTTTCTAATCAGTTCATGGCTGCCGCCAATACCCCCACTAGTTACCATAACTGCTTTGGCATGGAATTCAAAATCTCCAACCACATCACGGGAACTTGCTTCGCCTCGAGCAGCAGAACTTGGAACAAGTATTTCCCCACATGCACCGATGACGGCACCTTTTTCCGTCAATAATTGATTTACTCGATGGCGCGGGCGATAATCAACAAGACCATTAGCCATTGCTTTTTGGACTCTATCTTCGAATGGTTTAACAAGTCCGGGACCTGTTCCCCAAACGATGTGAAACCTCGGGACGGAGTTTCCGTGCCCTTCTGCAAGATAGCCTCCGCGTTCAGCCCAGCCGACTACTGGAA
>Ga0213821_1001390_pt1 | contig 11312 bp, 10 predicted proteins | sample MC6MC0909MG_FD_179894 | JGI IMG/M metagenome (GOLD analysis project Ga0213821, IMG submission 179894) | Enriched soil aggregate microbial communities from Iowa State University, Ames, United States - MC6-MC0909-MG | ecosystem: Environmental > Terrestrial > Soil > Unclassified | place: USA: Iowa...
TTTTCTCATAGAAAAAAGTTAATCCGGTCATCATGATTACCGGCAAGAGCACGGTCAGCAATAATGTCCGACGGTCACGGAAGCAGTCTTTTATTTCTTTTAAATAGATTTTAAGAAGCATAGTGTTCGTTCCCCCTTACAAGCTTGCTCATGAAAATATAATTCAAATCGCGGCTGCCCTCTGACTTGTACAGTGACTCAAGATTGCCGTGATAGACAAGTTCACCTTTATGCATCATCGCTACAGAGTCGCACAAAAGTGAAACTTCCTCCATAATATGGCTTGAAAAAATAATTGTTTTTCCATCACGCTTTAGCTGATGTACAAGCTGGCGGAACACATTGGAGGATGTGATATCTAACCCGGTTGTCGGTTCATCAAAGAGAATTATCTCCGGATTATGGATCAGTGTTCTCGCAATTGCCACCTTTTGACGCATTCCTTTTGAGAAGCCGCCCACTTTCCGGTTCAAATAATCACGCATCCCGAACATCCTTGACAGGTCATCAATACGCACCTTCGTTTCATGCTTACTTAATCCATACAGCGCTGCAAAATATTCTAGGTTTTCTCTGGCGGTCAAGCGATCATATAGCCCCGTTTCGCCGCCAAACAATACGCCGATTCTTTTTTTCACTTCATTTCCATTCTTGATCGTGTCATAGCCGGCAACGGTTACCGTCCCCTCTGTCGGCGTCAGCAGCGTGGCAACCGTGCGAAGCAGCGTCGTTTTGCCAGCGCCGTTTTCTCCAAGCAGACCGACCACCTGTCCTTCTTTTACTGAAAAAGAAACATGCTTCAATGCCGTGACAAAATTCTTTTTATCTTGAAATTTCTTCGTAACCTCATGAATTTCAATCATTTCATTCCACCCTATCTGTTTTGTTTCTTGATGTCATCATACAAATAATCTGAAGGGAAATCTGCACTTATGTCGCGAATCGTCCATTTCCTGTCGCGAAAATGCCAAATTTCACCTTAAAGATGGTAAAATAAGAAAAGCGGAAGCGCCCTGGTCAGCGGCGTATGGCCTGGAGCGATCCAACTGAGATAAAGGAAACACGAAGAGCCGGAGGCGATTCGATGTTGACTTATCGTAGGGAGGAGAGCGAAGGACACTAGCCGCTAGGGCGCTGAAGCTGGACAATTCTCAAAGTCGAAATGCTATCTTATCTCTTTAAAAAGGTGAAATTCAGGATGGTTAAAGGTGTGGCTGAAAATGATGAAGATTGGTCTTGTCGACGATCGATTTATTGATTTAGATAAACTAAATGGGATTGTCGCTGGAATTCCCGATGTAGAAATTGTTTTCTCGACGACCTCTGCAGAAGAAGCGTATGAGCATATCAAAAAAGAATCTATTGATCTATTAATTGCCGATATAGAAATGCCTAGTTTATCTGGTTACGAGCTGGCAGATATAATTCATTCTCACGCCCTTAGTATTTCAGTGATCTTTGTGACAGCAAACAGCGGCTACGCCGTACATGCCTTTGAATTGAATGTCCATGATTACATCATGAAGCCTTATCCGAAAGACCGTTTAATCAAATCAATTGAACGGCTGAAGGAAAAGACAAGGTCAGCTGAGATTGCCGGCAGGCTTTATTTAAAACAAAAAAACGATATTCATATCATTCAGAAGAAGGATATTATTTTTATTGAAAGATCCGGGCGCTCCTCCACAATTTATACAAAGTCCGAAGCGATAAAAACCTATCAAACTCTTAACGAATTAGAGGGCGAACTAAGAGAACGGGATTTTATCCGCTCGCACCGATCGTTCATTATCAATATCCATCATGTGAAAAACTTTTCCCTCTATGCGAAGAATTCCTATATCGTCACGTTTGAAGGAATTGAGGAACAGGCGATGATTACGAAGGAAAAGGTAGACTTTTTACAAGAAAATTATTTTTAAGGGCGGGAAAAGCATTTGAAGTCGGCCGTATTATATTGGGTGGCATTAGCGATTTTGGGCATGGTACATCTTCAGCGGCTCACGCAAATACTGCCATGGAACATTCCATTCTATTTAACTGGTTTACTCGTAGTCGGGATTATCTATTATTTTTATAAAAAAAGCATTATTCACATTACTATTTTAGGAATAAAGTGGAACTCCCTGTTATTTGGCCTGCAGCTGCTGCTTGTAGTGATTTATACTGCCTTGAAACCTTCGTGGGTCTATCTCATGCTGTTGATTCTCTCTATCGGGATTGAATACGCAAGGGTTTCCGGTGCACGAAAGCTGGCTGCATTAACCCAAGAGAATCATCTTTTTAAGGAACAAACAGCCCATTTTAATGAAACATTTCGCATGGTCCGCAGTGAACGGCATGATTTTCTTAAACATGTCTCCGCCATCCACTTTATGCTTGAAACCGGAAAACACGGTGAGGCAAAAGCATATCTAGACGAGTTAGTTGACGGTTATGAAGAAACGAATCTTTCCATTAAAGGGGAACGGGGAATTGTTGCAGGGGTCTTGCATCAAATGTATCGGCGTGCCAAAACAGCAGGAATGTCAGTTGTCTATGACTTCGACCTGCCGCTATCGACATTACCACTCTCTGATACCGTCATGGTTAAACTGCTTGGAAATCTGTTATCAAATAGTATCGATGCTTGTGAAGACTGGCAAAGAGAACATAAGCAACAGGCTGTGATTACACTGCAATTTTATAAAAGAAGCGGTTTGTATTTGCTCATTTGTAAAAATAACAGCCTGGCCATTCCCACTGATATAGTAGACGGGTTATTCCATTCCTATGGGAAAACGACAAAAGGTAACGGACATGAGGGACTTGGGACAAAGGTGATTCAAGATATTGTCGATGACCACCAAGGCTATCTAGATTTTGTCTATAAAGACGAGGAATTCACTTTAAAAATAAAATTCCCAGCAATCCAATAGAAAGAATTTCTTGTAAAGGTGCTCAAAAAAGATTAATTGTGACCATTGCGAAGAAAAAAGGGCTCCGGCGGGTATAAAAAAGGAACTGGCATGAAGAATATTCTTATCTTCTTCATGCAGGTGGGACTTCCTGCAATTTTTTATTTCGCCTGCACAGTTTTCGCTGGGATCGATGAAAGTTTAACCGTTAAAGGAAAGGCCACCAGCAGTAAACAAATGATAAAGCCAATGACGCCGCCCCAGCCGTAATTCGCCCAAAAAAAGCCGCCGACGGTACCTGCTACGCTCGAACCCGAGTAATAAAAAAACAAATAAAGTGATGATGCTTGTGCCTTTGCTGTATGTGCTCTTCTCCCTACCCAGCTCGAAGCGATAGAATGAGCGCCAAAAAAGCCAAAGGTAAAAATTGCGATGCCGATAATTTTTATCACAAGCGGCTCAACAAGAGTCAATGCCGCTCCGACAACCATAATAACCAGGCCAAACCATAACACCTTCCGGCGGCCAAGCGTATCAGACAGCCGCCCCATCCACGTAGAACTAAAGGTGCCCGTTAAATAAACGATGAAAATCCAGCAAACAATCGTCTGGCTCAATTGATACGGTGGCGCCATCAATTCAAAGCCAATATAGTTATACAACGTGACAAAGCTTCCCATTAAAATAAAAGCAATTGAAAATAAACATATTAATGCCGGGTCTTTTAAATGATCCACCAGGGATTTGACTAATGACTTTAGTTTTAAAGGCTTCGGTGTAAAATATTTGGAGTGCGGCAAATGAAACCAAAACCATAAGCTAAGCACTAAGCTAATCACTCCGATACTCCCCATTGCGATCCGCCAAGAAAAAAAATCCGTAACGGAGCCGGTAATAATTCTTCCTGCCATGCCGCCGATGGAATTTCCACTAATATAAATCCCCATGGCAACACCCAGACTTTTTGGATCGACTTCTTCACCCAAATAGGCCATAGCGATGGCTGGCAGCCCCGCAAGAAAGATGCCCTGCATCACGCGAAAGCCGATTAAGGACCCAAAGGTGGAACTAAAGGCAGTAATGATGACAATGAGAGAGGATAGGATTAAGGAAGCAGCCATAATCGGTTTCCTTCCCCACGCTTCAGATAATGAACTGGTAAACAGCATGGCCACCGCAAGTGCGAATGTCGTTACTGACAATGTCAGACTTCCCGTTGCCGCTGTAACATGAAACTCTTTTGTGAAAATCGGCATTAACGGCTGAACATCATAAAGAATCGAAAATGTTATAAATCCCCCGGCAAAGAGGGCAAAGTTGGCTTTACGAAAAGCAGTAGTTCCCTGTTTCAGCTTACTCAACGAAAAAACCTTCTCTCTACTTTTTTACACTTTTCACTGTACTCCTCCAATGTGAAAAATTCAAATAAGGACGGTTCCCATGCTTCCATAATGGAAACAGAGAACCGTCCGAACCGTCCCTGTGCTTACTTAACTGTAAACGTCGCTTCAGCAACAGCATCGTAGCCGCTGCCATAGAAATAAACGAGTTTATAGGTTCCGCCTTCTTTATTCCCTGGCTTTTCATTTACTTCATAAAGACCAATCCAGTCACTGTTTGGAACTCTCACGTTTTCCCCAACACCTTCAAGGAGTTATCACTTTCATTTGCAAATGCATAAAGTGCATAAAATTAATCAGAATTTTTATAAAAGTCTATAAAATATCTTGACAGTTTCCTTATGGTTCGTTATTATTTATTCCTATAAAACATATCGGGATTATCAAATTAGGACCAAAGATAAACTAACAGGTTACAAGGAGGGTCATCGTGCTTAACATATTCGTAAAAACAGAAATTCAAAAGACATGGTTACAAAAATTGCGTGAGAAAGAAGAAAAATTTAAAAATAAGTCGGCGGAAATTGACGAATTGGCTATTTTTCCGAAAGAAAATATTCAAGATTTAGTTGAGATTGGCTATTCAAGTATTACTCTTCCAACGGCATTTGGCGGAGAAGGATTAAAAGTCTATGATATGGTACTCCTTCAAGAGACACTGGCAAGCTTTGATGGAACCACTGCACTTTCGATTGGCTGGAATCTCGGTGTAGTCGGCGAGCTCTTTGAAACAAAACTTTGGGAACAGGAGAAATTGGACTATTTTGCAACAGAAATTCTTAACGGTGCCTTAGTGAATCGGGCCGTTAGTGAAGCGCAAACAGGGAGCCCAACTAGAGGCGGACGTCCTGGAACAACTGCAATCAAAAAAGATGGTGCATGGGTGCTGACAGGGCGGAAAACATTTACCACCATGTCTCCAGTACTAACTTATTTTCTAACATCTGCCTGGATTGAAGAAAAGCAAAAGGTGGGATTCTTTCTCCTGCATAAGGATTTAGACGGACTATCCATTGAAGAGACATGGGATGTTATTGCCATGAGAGGCACAGGAAGCCACGATCTCGTTCTCAATCATGTTACGGTCGATGATTCCATGCTTGTTGAACTACCGTCCATGCCTAGCGGCGGCAAAATAAACGGCTGGATCCTGCACATTCCTGCCTGTTATCTTGGCATTGCACAGGCGGCACGTGATTACGCTGTCCATTTTGCCAATCATCATGCTCCCAATAGTTTAAACGGACCGATCAGCCAATTACCTAATGTTCAACAGCTGTTAGGGGAAATTGATTTAGAATTAATTAGAGCCAGACATCTAATCTATAGCGTGGCAGCGGCATATGATGATGAATCGCGCCGAGATTACCTCGAAAATGAACTTGGTGTTGTCAAACACACGGTTACGAATTCGGCTATTACCATTGTTGATAAAGCCATGAGGATTGTCGGAGCAAAAAGCCTGCAGCGCAGCAATCCCCTGCAGCGGTATTACCGAGACGTAAGGGCAGGTCTGCACAATCCACCAATGGATGATATGACAATTAAAAAATTAGCACTTTCAGCCATTGAACAAGAAAAAATGACATCAGCTGAGAAGTTTTAGAGTAGGAGTCTTATCCATTCCTACTTCTTAAAACTTTGACAGTTTTTTTACTCTAAATCCAACTATTTTCATACGAAAACTTAAAATAAAAATTTTTATATAAAAGGAGATTGGTATCATGAAAAATAGAAAGTTATTAAATGTAATCGTGACAGCATTATCGCTGTTCGTTCTGTTAGCAGGATGCGGGACCAGTTCTACCTCTGGTGAATCCTCTAACGAAAAAAATACTACTTCAAAGGTAAGAAAGGTGAAGATCGCTTATGACCAAGCTTCAAAGCCCATTTCCTATATCGACGACAAAGGAAATCCAACTGGATATGATGTTGAAGTAATGAAGTTGGTCGATAAATTACTGCCTGAATACGAATTTGAATTCGTGGGAACATCAAGTGATGACTTATTACTAGGGGTTGAACAAGGGAAGTATCAGGCCGGGGTGAAAAATGCCTTCTGGACACAGGAAAGGACAGAAAAATTTATCTTCCCTAAAGAATTCCTTGGACTGAGCAGTGCAGGTCTTGTCTTAAAGAAGAAAAATGAAAATATTAAATCGCTGGCAGATTTCGCTTCTGCAGGCTTAACCTTAGCGCCAATTGCAGCAAACAACGCACAATATACCATTATCGATGAATATAACAATGCCAATCCCGATAATAAAGTCAAATTAAAAGCTGGGGATTCCTTTACAGTAGACGTTGTGCAATGGGTTAACGAAGGGCGTGTAGACGGCGGTGTCATGATTGAAGGGCCATTTCAAAAGCAGGTTATAGCCGCTGATGGTCCATATCATAATTTAAAAAATGATGTTGTATATAATGAGTTCGCCGTCATCAAAACCTGGCCATTATTCAACAAAAAAGAACAGGAATTTGCCGATGCTTTTGATAAAGCGATCAAAAAGTTGAAAGAAGAAAAGAAACCAAACGAATTAAGCAAAAAGTTCTATGGCAGAGATTTGTTCGAGGTATTGGATTCTGTCAAAAGATAAGTACTATTTTCATAGAAATTGGAGTTACAACCTAATGAAAGGCTGTAACTTCAATTTCCCCCATATGAAAAGGCAGCCGGAGGTGAATTATGGAGAAATATTTCAATGCTAAATATATCTGGGAGTCGTTCCCGCTGCTAATCCCCTATATCAAGGTGACATTTCTAGTTGCCGGTCTATCCGTTTTGTTTGGAACACTCTTAGGGTTCATTTTAGCAGCAATGAAATTAGGAAACAGTAAGATTGCACAGATAATCGCCAATGGGTATACGACAGCATTAAGATGTACACCCTCGATTGTCCTGCTATTTCTTGTTTACTACGGGATTCCGAAAATCGCCGAAAATTTCGGCGTAAATCTTAGTGACATTGATAAAATCATCTTTATTGTCATTACCTTTTCCCTTCAATTTGCCGCTGCCATGTCTGAAGTGATCCGCTCAGCCTATCAATCGATTGACCGCGGGCAATTTGAGGCCGCCGTTAGCGTTGGGCTAAGTAACGCACAAGCCTACAGGAGAATTATTTTTCCACAGGCATTTGTCGTTGCCTTACCAAACTTCGGCAACAGTTTACTTGAGTTGATAAAAGAAGGTTCGTTAGCGTATACCATCGGGTTGATTGATGTGATGGGAAAAGCAAGCCTGATTATTGATGGCCGTTTTAATGCTCATGCCTTAGAAACCTATCTTGCTTTATCCATTATCTATTGGGTGATATCCATTGCCATTGAACAGCTTTTCTTAAAGCTAGAAAAAGTCTTTAGCAAAGGCAAACAAGTAATAAATCCAACATAAAGGGGGTGACAGCGTGTCCGAGGGTTTAAATTATTCGTTTTTAGTGAAGACATTTTTCACGGCATTATCAGGAGTACCAACTGCACTAATTATAACTATTGTTGCCTTATTCATTGCCCTTCCGCTCGGGTTTTTGCTTGCATTGACAAGGATTAATCGAATTCCGGTGCTGCATCGTTTCGCCCAAGTCTATGTATCTTTTGTCAGAGGAACACCTGTCATTGTGCAAATTTTTATTATCTATAGCAGTGTCCCCTTGGTATTAACGTCGATTTTTAAAAAATTCCATATTGAAACCAATGTTTATGATATCAATCCGATTTGGTACGCCTTTATTGTTTTCTCATTGAATACGACAGCTATTCTAATTGAAGTGTTTCGCTCCGCGATTAGCACGGTTAGTAAAGGCCAGCTAGAAGCCGCTTACTCCGTCGGATTAACCAATGTGCAGGCATTTAGGCGGATCATTATCCCGCAGACATTGGTTGTCGCCTTACCCAATATATGCACAGCAACCGTCAATCTGATCAAAGCAACCTCTTTGGGATATGCAATGTCATTGCAGGAAATTACGCTGCGAGCAAAAGTTGCGGCAAATGTCGGCTACAATTATGTGGAGGCGTACATCGATATCTTTCTAGTTTATTTGATTTTATGTAGTTTAGTAGAATATTTATTTAAGATATATGAAAAACGGTTACGGAAATATAAAGCAGCAAATGCCTAAGATTGAAATTGGAGGCAGAACGATGTTAGAAATTAAAAATATTCATAAATCATTTGGTAAAAATGAAATTTTAAAAGGCGTGGATTTACGCATTGATAAGGGTGATGTGGTTGTTATCCTTGGGCCAAGCGGTTCCGGTAAAACCACTTTACTCAGGTGCATCAATTTTCTCGAAAAAGCTGATCAAGGGCATGCTATTTTTGGAGCTGCGGATGTGAATCTGAAGACTGCCTCAAAAAAACAAATCCATGACATCAGGCAGAAGGTTGCTTTTGTCTTTCAAAATTATAATCTATTCAATAACAAAACAGCACTAGAAAATGTAACTGAAGGTTTGATCATTGGCAGAAGGGTTCCGAAGGCTGAAGCAATTGAAATTGGTAAAAAGGCATTGGATAAAGTGGGTCTGTCGGAAAAATACCATTCCTACCCTATTGAATTATCAGGCGGACAGCAGCAAAGGGTCGGCATTGCCAGGGCGGTTGCCTTAAATCCGGACATTATTCTGTTTGATGAACCAACCTCTGCCCTCGACCCGGAATTAGTCGGGGAAGTGTTAACAGTGATGAAGAATATCGCCAAAGAAGGCACCACCATGTTAGTCGTCACCCATGAAATGTCCTTTGCGAAGGATGTAGCCAACCGCGTGGTCTTTATGGATGGCGGCGTCATCGTTGAAGAAGGGTCCCCTAAGGAGATTTTCACCAATCCGAAGGAAGAAAGAACCCAACAATTCTTACGGAGAGTCTTACCGGAGGATTATATCTTTTACATTTAAACGAAAGGGTCAGTCCTCCGCATTTATACATGATTGGGAGGAATGACCCTTTCTTTAAAGACTTTTTTAACTTTTATTAAAGTGTGTGTCCTTTAGACATTACTGATGCAATCTCGTGGTGTTTTGTCCTTAAGATCATACTATACTATCTTTTATTTTTGGTACTTCGATAACTTGGAGGATACGGAACCCGACTGTTTTTGAGTAGGTCTTGCTTTTAAGTTGGAAGCCCAAGAAATTCGCGACTCATATTTCTGGGAATACTCCTTATTGACTAGGTTCTGTAACCGATCCTTGTTCTTTTCAAGCGTTTCCTCCAAAGCCAGCATCCGCCTGCTTGGAAATGGCAGCCCCGCAAGAATCGTGGTGACAATAGGATCAGATTCTGAGATATAGGTTCCTTCGAATAATTCCAGCGGTTCCCCTACCCTTTCAAAAATCGCGGGGACATTAATGAGTTTAGCCATATTCTCTGGTCCTTCATAAATTAAACCTGCACGAATGACCCCTGTTGATTCAACCGGACAAAATATCGAGTTTGCCCAGGATTTTTGTATTTTACTAGAAACGTCTGAGGTCGTCTTTGCATCAGTTACTGCGGCTGAAGAGATAATCGTTACCCCTCTTGTTCCAAGGATATTCATCAGATCGGTTTCATCAAAGTTTCCATAAAATGAACTCTTTTTTGTTACTTGCAGCACAGTATGAATGGCTTCCATCACTTGATGATTAGAAGACAGATAGATTTGATGTTTACTGGATTGTGGATTTAATTTCCGCATTTGATCATTGTCGACAAGGAACACCGATGAGAGCGAGTCTATTTTGGAAATCTCTTCAATGCATTCAGCAGCATTGATTCGGTTGCCTGCTAATACATTTCGATCAGGGACAACCGCAATCGCACCAATCTTAACTCCAGGCAGCTGATCTAATAGCAGGTCAATTAGCAATGGACTCATCCCCGAGCCAGTGCCACCGTCAGTAGAAAAGGCCACTAATAAAAGCCTTATCTTCTTAAAAGACTTCTGTACAAAGTCAATCATATCTCGATAGTTTTCATTAACAGCTCTTAATCCGATGGACCGATCTTGCCCGGCACCATTATACCCGGGAACAAAATACTTCTTTTCAACCCTCGTGTTCACTAAGCCATCGCGCTGATTGGTGTTGATTAGCGCAGTTTGAAAGCCCATGGATGAAGCAATTTCCGCAATATTCCCGCCCGCTTGACCGACTCCCAGGATTCCAATTGATTTCACCATATCCCCTCCCTTTCTTTCTAAAATAATACTCAAATTTTATAAAATTAGACTTTTTCATTTTAAATAAAACACGGGGACGGCTCTCCTGCTTCCAATCTGGAAATAAGAGTACTGCCCCTATGCACTTACGTTTTTAAAATGGTCGTTCTTACAGTAAACTGAACATAATAACAAAATAGTATTTCTGTAAAGATTGGAAGAATTTGAAGAAAACAGCTGATAAAGTGTTTTCTTCCTAATAAGGAAGTGTACCTGATGGTAACAGGCGATAAACAAGCAGTGACCTTTAATCATGTCAATTATTCCGTTGATGGTAACCATATTTTAAAAAATATTACAGAGTCCTTTCCCGAAGCAGCCATTACTACTTTAGTGGGTCCGTCAGGAGCAGGAAAGACGACCTTGCTCAAATTATGCAATGGGCTGCTGTCGCCCGATTCAGGAGAGATTTATATTAAAGACAAAATTATTAGCAGCTATGAACCCGCGCATTTACGAAGACTTGTAGGGATTGCTCTTCAAAGCGCACCAATGATTAATGGGAGCGTAATGAAAAATTTAGCATTGCCATTACAATTGCAAGGAAGGCAATTAGCAGAAACAGATGCAAAGAAATTATTACAAGATGTGGGTCTGGAGGAGGAGTTTTTACATCGATCCATCAAAGATTTGTCTGGTGGCCAGCGCCAAAAAATATCGATTGCCCGTACACTCGTTAACCACCCACAGATCTTATTGCTTGATGAAATCACTTCTTCACTGGACCGAATATCACAGCAGGAAATTGAAGAACTTATTGTAAAAATCAACAAAAAATATAAAACCACGATCATTTGGATTACACATAATTT
>Ga0213821_1001392_pt1 | contig 11301 bp, 6 predicted proteins | sample MC6MC0909MG_FD_179894 | JGI IMG/M metagenome (GOLD analysis project Ga0213821, IMG submission 179894) | Enriched soil aggregate microbial communities from Iowa State University, Ames, United States - MC6-MC0909-MG | ecosystem: Environmental > Terrestrial > Soil > Unclassified | place: USA: Iowa...
CAGCAACGACATCTAAAAAAGCTGCTTCATTGGTAGGATCTGTAATAACAAATGAACCATCCGATTCTAAACGTACGTCGTAGGCAACATCATTATAGCTTGGTAGCATTTGTGAAATAAGCGTTTGCCAAAATGTTCCCCAATCCTGCCATCTTGCCCAGTCACCTGTCCATTTACCTGTCGAATCAGAAGTAAAGGCAAATGTCTTACCAAGGCCATATTGCCATTGCGCTAGTACTGGATCCTCTTTCTCGCTTTCAGCAATGACAGAGGCCCCCTGCTTTGCTGTTGTTCCAATATAAGCATTCATTTGAGGTACACCATTTGCAAATAACGTGTTCCAACCAGATGCATTGTAGATGGTTGGATAGAAGGGATTATCCTCAATATATGTGCGTGAAATCATTGCCGTTTCACGGGATAAAATAGAAGGTATTGTCTGCTCATCAACAACGTCATAGAATCGTCCGGTACCCATTTCACTAAGCGCTTCAAGTAAATTGGCATCTGCATCCTGTCCAATCGCTACAGTAGATAATGTTACACCATTCTCTTTTCCTTCAGCGATTAAGTCTTCATAATTCCCTGACTGTGACTGTCCATCTGTTAATAGAATAATATGCTTACGTTGTAGCTTTAAATCTGCTAAGTTTTCATAGGCACTAGCGAGGGATCCGTAAATCTCTGTCCCACCGCCTGGCGTTACGGATAAAATCGTATCCACAGCCTCTTCCTTATTGTTAAGTGGACCTGTTTCGATAATTTCCCAAGGTCGATCATCAAAAGCAATAAAGCCAAGCGTATCTTCATCTCGTAGCATTTCAACAGAACGAGCTGCTGCTTCCTTAGCTAGCTCTAGCTTCGATCCATACATACTGCCAGAGCGGTCAAGCACGATAACCAGTCCTAATGAAGGCAATTGTTCCTTTCCTTTAATCTCCATTTCAACAGGTAGTAAAGTTTCAATTGGCGTTTTAAAATAGCCGCCCAAGCCAAAGCTATTTTCGCCCCCTACCATCGTAAAGCCAACGCCAAAGTTTTTTACTGCCTGCTCAATCACATTCATCTTGGCCTCGCCCACTAAATGTCCTGGCACATTATCAAAAATAATTGCATTGTACTGTAGATAACTTGAAAGCTCATTTGGTAAACTTTGAGCATCTACCACATCAAAGGAAATGGATTGTCTACCAAGAGCGGCTGCTATAGGTGATGCGCTATCATAACCGTTAACAATTAATAAATGTGGTTCATTTTGCACCATTGTAACGCTTGTTAGTTTATTATTTTCAAATATGGCATCCTGCTCTACCTGTACAACAGCCTCATACTTTACAAGCCCCTCTGCTGTAGCGGTATGTTTATAGGTAAATACATTGGAGCCTTGTGCAAGCTCTACAGCCTCCCGGTGAACAAGTTTGTCGTTTTCATATAATAGAAGCTCACCTTTATTAGCCGCTGTTGCATGAACTTCTGTAACTAATTGCTGCTGCTCACCCACATATGCAACCTGTGGGGTTACAAAGCTTTTCAATGATACATCTGTAGAAACTGGTTGATGAAATGGAACAACATCAACGCTTATATTGGACCCTTTAAATTTCGAGGCAAACTCTAAGGCATTGCCCTTTGTTTCATTACCATCTGTTAGAAGTACCAATCGTGTTGCCTTTTTCGAATTAACAATCCCCGAAGCAAGCTGTAGACTTTGTTCAATATTTGTTTGATCTGTTGCTTCTATGTTTGTAAACTTCGGCACTTCCTTTAATGTCTTCGATAAAATTGCTTCTGTCTGCAGTGTTGATGAAAATGAATAAATCCCTGCAAGCTGTTCATCCTTTTTCGACTGTAAACTTTCCTCTATAAAATTAGTCATCTCACCGTCTGTGCCATTCATAGAAGCTGAACGGTCTACCATAAATAATATTTGCTCTTCCTTTATAGGTAATAAAATATAAGGACCTGCAAGTGCAAAAACTAAGCAAATGACTGCTAGAATACGAATTCCTAGAACTGTGATGTGGCTCTTTTTCAAGCGCTGACGCTCTCGCCAATAGGTCCAGCCAAAATACATTAATATTGGGAGTAAAAGCAACAATGCTAATGGCATATCAATTCGTAAATCCACGTCGTCGTTGCACCTCCCACTCTGTTACAAGTACTAGTAAAATAAGAAGAATAAGCCAAGGTACAAGTGAAGCTTTTGCTATTTCTTCTTTGCCATTTTCTTTGAGCTCTCCTAGTGTATAGCTAGTTCCTTTTGGGATAACACGCTCTTGTGCTTGAAGCTGGACAATTAAGCGCTTTTCTTCACCTTCTGAACGTGCTGTATAAATCCCTGGCTTCATTGGAGCTGTTAATAAGCCATTTGTTATGGACGATAAAAACTGATCGTCCTGCGAATATACACTCCAATCGCCCTGTTTCAAAGCAACTGCGCGCTGCTCGTTCGGCGTAAAAATACCAAGTGAACCAATCGATTCTGACAGCTGCTGTTCCGCACTCCACAAAAATAATGGAAATGAAGGGTGCAGAGGCCAATCCGTATCTGCAATATCCGCTAATATGACAAGATCACCTTTAGGAGAACGTTGTATAAAGGGATGATCTCCAACCGATGCAATTGTTTGATAACTATCAAACCCAGGATATACAGTACTAACATAAATATCTTTTAGATCACTAAATGCAAACAATGCATCACTTGTTGTATTTACTTCGCCCTTTGCTTCAATTTTTTCGGCATCATCACGACCAAATAATACTATAGGTTTGTCCATCTTTCCGAGCAGTGCTGTTTGGTTAGTTACTACGGTCGCTTCTTGATTATCAGCTACCTGTAAAGACGGAATAATCTTGACACTGCTATTAATTGTTTGAAAGCCTTTTTGAATGAGTTGATGCAAACTTTGATCGACCACTATTTTTGAGGTTGTTGTTTGTAGTAAAACTGTTTGTGAATTATCGACTGTATAATCATCTTCTACAGCAATGGTAGCCGTCAATGTATCCTCTAACGGTAAATCTTTGAAAGTTTTTGTCACAGCTTCATTAGGAGGCAATGTAATATCTTCCGACACTACCTTATTATTCTCTGCATTTTGTAACAAAAGAGTAGTCCTTTGCTCCAAATCAGTATCATTTTGTAGTTGCACCAATGCCATTGTGGTTTGACCATCTGTAGTTGCAGCAAAACGTGTAATTGCAACATTCTTTAAATCTTTAGCAGAGCCTTTTACAATCCATTTCACTGTATCTTTTTCCATTGGTAAGTGCTTTTTATCAAGCGCATCAGTAAATACATAAATGGATGTTGGTATATCTCCAACAAAAGCCTGTGCCACATCAAGTGCCTTATTCATTTGAGCTGTTTCATAGGTTACTTCCAGCTCTTGAATCGCTTTTTCAATATCTTTCGTGTTTGTCACCTGCTGTAGCACAGCTTTCGGTGTATTGCCTGTTGTAATAAGCGTCACAGGTCTACCATTCAGTTGACCCACCAAAGATAACATTTCCTTTTTATGTGCATCAAATGTTGACTGCTCTTTCCCCGCAAGCATTGTTGCAGACGTGTCTACAATAAAAATTGTCTGTGCACCTACAATTGTTGATTTTTTAACATAAGGGTTCATAAGGGCTAGTACCAATAAAAGAAGTGCTAGAAGTTGCAAAAAGAGCAGTGCATTTTTTTGTAGTTGCTTTAAGTATGGTGATACACGCGTTTCCTGCATAATTTCCGACCAAAAAAGTGTAGAAGATACGGTTTGATCGATATATTTTTTTCGAAAGAAATAATATAGTAGGACTATGACCGGGATGATGGCCGTCCAGCTAAAAAGTATTTGACTAAAGCCCAATACGGCTCACCTCACCTAATCCAATGTGCTTTTAATAATTGCTGAAAGATGGCATGCTGTAATCCATCCTCCACTTTAAGCTGTAATTTTCGAACACCAAAGCGTCGACAAATAGCTTCTAATTCCTCTTCATGTAATAAACGTCGTGCCGTATATGCGTCTAAAACTTTAGAGGACATTGTGACGTTGACATCTTTGCCAGTCTCACGATCTAATAGGCGGACATCACCAGTGTAATTAGGAGAGAGCTCCTCCTCCGTGACAATTTGTAGTATACGGACATCACCAGCATACCGTGGTAATCTTTTTAACAGTTGCTCCCATTCCTCAATTGACTCTAGTCCATCTGTAACAATAAATAGCACTGTACTATCTTTTGGTAATGCTCTTAAAGCTCCCTGTGCAAAGCTTCCTGTGTAATCAGCTTCTTGTATTTCCGTTATGACTTGTAAAAAAGCGCGTCGATACATGGCGCCTTTACGGCGAAATGGTGGTTTCATCTCATCTTGTACAAAAGAAAAGGATAAACGATCATCACGACCAAGCACCATTAACCCAAGAGAAGCAACAATTTGACGAGCAAATGTCCATTTAATATCATCCCCCATGGATTTAGTGGTATCTAGCAAAATGTGTACACGCATCTCTTGTTCATCTAAAAATCTTTTTATAAAGTATTTATCCGTTCTTGCAAATACGTTCCAATCGACCTGCCGTACATCATCACCTAAGTGATATTCACGAAAATCTGAAAAATCGAGTGATGCCCCGAAGCGCTGCGAACGGTGCGAGCCTTTATGCTGCCCTCGCAATTTGGAGGCCGTCGCTAATTGGAAGCGACTAATTTTCGCTAACCAATCTTCAGGCAATAGTATTTTTTGCGTCACTTGCTAACACCTTGCTGTACTTTTTCTAAAATAACATCAATCACATCGTCCGCTGTTTTTCCTGAAGCCTCCCCTTCATAATTCAGCAGCATACGATGACGTAATACTGGCTTCGCTACAGATTTAATATCGGCTACAGAAACATGGAAGCGCCCATTCATGAGTGCTCTTGCCTTCGCTAGCTTTATTAAGCTTTGCAAACCACGTGGACCGCTACCATACATCGCATATTGCTTGACCTCGTCAATAGCATCGACTCTTTCAGGATGTGTAGCGACAACTAAGTCCGTTGCAAATTCAAGCATTTCATCAGCAACCAGTATTTCCTTTACCATTTGCTGTGCCTCAATAAGTGCCTCTGTATTCATTATTTTTTGTAGCCCAATTTCCTGAGCACCTGTTGTACGCTTCATAATTTCCATTAGCTCACTTTTCTCAGGATAGGGTACAAGTATTTTACATAGAAAACGGTCCATTTGCGCCTCAGGCAATGGATAAGTTCCCTCCATCTCAATCGGGTTTTGCGTAGCTAGTACAAAAAAGGGCTTAGCCATCCTTTTTGTATCCCCTAAAATCGTAACCGTCTTTTCTCCCATAGCCTCAAGCAATGCACTTTGAGTTTTAGGTGTTGCACGATTTATTTCGTCGGCTAACACCATCTGACTAAAAATCGGACCTGGCTGGAATGTAAACTGCTGTTTACCGTCTGCTGTACGTTCAATCATACTTGTTCCGGTTATATCTGCTGGCATAAGATCAGGTGTAAATTGAATACGTGAAAACGATAAATCAAGTACCTCAGAAATTGTACGAATTAACATCGTTTTTCCTAAGCCCGGTAGCCCCTCTAGTAATGCGTGACCATCAGCTAGAACCGCGTACAATGTATAGTCGATTGCTTCCTCTTGACCGACAATAAAGCGATGAATTTCTTCCTTCACCTGCTGCAATTTCATACTCATTTCAACATACTGTTGCTCTGTAAATGCCATTTCTTTTCCTCCTACTGCGACTCTATTGACGTGAAATAAGATTGCACGACGTTTTGTAAATCTTTCGGTAATTGTAATCGTTCTGAGCTCTCAATATAGCTATCCTTATAGGACCCTATTACTTCTTCATATGGACGGATAGTTCCCTTAGTTATTGGTCCATTTCCTTGCTGCTCTGATACATGTGAGCCCTCTCCTAGTGCACCACCGTCCACTGATGTCTCACTTGAGCCTCCAATTCGATTTGGTGTCGTTAATAAAGAACGACTACCCTGGCCCGTTCCTGCCCCTTGTCCTTGACCTTGACCTTGTCCTTGACTCTGACCTTTTCCTTGTCCCTGACTATTGCTTGACTGCTTGGAATTACTTTGAGAATTACTTTGGCTTTGCTGGCTTGCCTGCCCTTGTTGATTGCTTGACTGTGAATTCCCCGGTGGATTTTGGCTCGAATTGGCATTACTTTGCTGACTGTTATTAGCATTATTGGCACTCGCAATAGCATTTTGCAATGTATTGCTTGCTGGTTTTCCAAGCTTGCTCATCGCTGTCTGAGTAGCATTAGCATTTTGTGTTAGCTCTTGCTGCATTTGGGCAAGCTCCTTCAACTGCTCAACATCTTCCTCCGATAAACGATTGCCTTCCGTGTTACCATCCTGGCTAGTCGTTTGCTTGTCTTTTAATTGTTGCTCCTTTAAGGCAAGCTCCTTTTGTTTTTTCACGACTTCCCGTAATGCTTCTTCAGCCGTTTCTGCCTCTTTTAACGTATTTTGTAATTCTTTTAGCTGCTCTTTCACGTCTTTTGTTTGAGCCTTTTTCTCAAGCTTGGCAACTTCCTTCTTAACGTCCTCGATAACAGCCTTTTCTTGCTCTACCTCAATGGCTTCCATTTGTGTGGCTGATGGAAACAAATATAAAATTGCCAGTACAATGGTCGACACAAAAATTCCACTTAGTGCCTTTGGACGGAATAAAAGTTTTTTTCTCGCTTTAAAATTTGTAAAGGATGTTTCAGCGTTTTGTACCGCTTTTGTGAGCAGTGATTGTATAAGTGGATCCTTATCATCCTGAAACGATAAGGCTGTCACTAGTTCATTGTGTAAAAAATAATCATCCAGTCTATGCAATGCTTCCTTTTCTTTAGCACGCTTCCACCACATAAATATGCCTGACGCTAGTACAACCACAAAAAAGACTATTAATGCTGTTTGTCTGTAAAATGGCCATACAAATAATCTGGAGACGAGGACAAGAGAAGCACTCGAAAGCAAAGCAAAAAACAGACCGTATTGTGCAATGGGAATACTTCTTTCAACTGTTAAACTCGTCTTTGCACGTTGAATATATTTTCGTAGTTGCTTACGACGCTCCATAAGATTTCCTCCTCATCGGTTACTTTTCATGTTAGCACGTAATTTTTTAATGGCGATTGTTAGGCATAAAACGATAATCAAGATATACGCTATTAAATACGTAATCCAAACAGGTAATTTGACGCCTGAAAGTTCGCTAAGCGCGTCTCCCATTTCTGGTGAAATAAGTGTTAACATCAATGCACCTGGGTTAATGGACGCCCAGAAATATGTCATATAGGAGGTATTCGTGCCTATGGTATTCCCCGACTGATGGAAGGCCATTGTTAAAAAGAAGAAAAATGCTGTAATACCACCTAAGAAGATAATTGAACCATATGTTGCAATCATGGCAACGATTGTTCTTTTGGTAATGGTTGAAAACATTACCCCAATACTACCTATTGCAACTACTGTTACTAGATAAAATAAAAATATTGAAATTAACTGAGATGGTGATACCCCACCAAATAAAAATACTAAACTATATAAAGGTAGCCCTGCGATTAGCATTAATACTAAAAATGCTACTGAAGAGAGAAGTTTACCAATAATGATTTGTGTAGAGCTTTGTGTTGTTGTTAGTAAAATATTTAATGTTTGCTTTTCCCTTTCACTACTAATGGCACCAGCAGTCAAGCTCGGTGTAATAAATAGGACCAGAGCCATCTGCAAAATAGTTAATACAGCAAACATCATAAAGCTTGTATCTGGTCTAAAGAAGCCTCTACCGGTGAATCCAGTCGTTAATAGAAGAAATCCTGCTATAAAAATACAAAGTACTGCTAAATAAAACATCAATCCTGAGAAGCTTTTAAAAGAACGGAAGCGTAACTTCAATTCTTTTACGAGTACCGGATTATAAAATCGTTCCATCATTGATTGTCCGCTCCCTTCGTAATCGCCATAAAGACATCCTCTAAATCTTTTTCCTCTTCACTTAATGCATAAATAGGTAAATTCGCTAGCATTGCCTTTTTTAAGAGTGCTACTTGATCTGCATCTGTTCCCCGATAATTAAAGGCTATTTCTAGGCGATTATCTATTACATCTATCGAGGAGATTAAAGGGTCCTCCTCTAAGAAAGCACGTACCTCATTTACTCGATCTGTAACCTTAATAACAATACGTTTCTCACCTTGTAGCTGGGCCTGGATGGAAGAGACATTGCCATGAGCAATAAGCTTTCCATTATCAATAACGCCAATTTCATCACACATTTCTGCAAGCTCTGGTAGAATATGCGAGGAAATTAAAATCGTTTTACCCATTGATTTTAGATTTCGCAAAATATCTCGCATTTCTACTCGTGCACGTGGATCTAATCCTGAGGCAGGCTCATCCAATATTAATACCTTTGGGTCATGGATAAGAGCTCGTGCTAGGCATAGACGTTGCTTCATCCCACGCGACAATAAATCTACATATTCATAACGTTTACTTGTTAAATTCACAAGTTCAAGTAGCTGTGGAATAAGGACTTTTCGTTCAGCAGCACCTATTCCATAGCTAGCACCATAGAAATCTAAATATTCATCCACCTTTAATTGATCATACACACCAAAGAAATCTGGCATATAGCCAATTTGCTTTCGTACCTCTTTTGGTTCTGTAATGACACTCTTTCCATTAATAAGTGCATCGCCAGAAGTTGGAGACAACAGGGTCGCTAATATCGAGAAAGTAGTGGATTTCCCTGCTCCATTAGCACCAACAAATCCAAAAACAACGCCTTCTTCTAATGTTAGATTTAGATGATCTAAAGCTGTAAAGGAGCCATATCTTTTCGTCAAATCACGAATTTCAATCATTATTTCGCCACTCCCTTCAGCTCTACATCTGGTAATTTTGTTTGCTCACCTGTTTGATCTGGTCCAAATTTAATCTCCATAAGCAACTCGCCATTTTCATTGAAATACTTTGATATGTTATCTGTAAACACTTGTTTTGTATCTACTAATGGCTCATAATTTTTTGTTTCATTATTCCAAATCGACAATTGCATACGCTTAACATCCTTATTTGAAACAGTTAGTTCATTTAATGTTTGAACTGAATTCATAAAGTTATCTGGCATTGCAATGGATACCTCATATAAACCATCTGACATATACCAATTATTTAATTGCTCATCTATTTTATCGTAATACGCATTAGCGGATTGAGGATTTACTGAATACGAAAAGTTATTACGTTTCATCGTAAATGGCCCTGATAGCTCTACTTTGCCATCAAACGGCTGAATAAAATAAGAAATAGGTGACATCTTGGCACTTGTTTCAAGCTCCACACCAGCAATGGCTTGTTCAGCCCATGCAGTTATAACTGGTCTCTTATCATTTTCAACTAGTGGCAGTGCTAAAGTTTGCATCCGCTCAATTCGTAGTGGGTTTACTTCTTCCTTCTTCGATGGATAATTATAATTGTAGCTCGTAAATGTAGATGGCTTTTGAAGAACAGTCGCCGTTAACTCTTTATCTACTTTAAGAGTTCCATTCGCCTCTATATCTCCCAGCTTAACTTCTTTAATACCAGAGATTAAGGTAATATCCTTTAAAGCAAACGGAAAATTATTTTTAATTGTCCCTGTTAATTTTTCATTTTTTAACGTTATATCGATATCCATTTTGCCAATATTTTGCGCCGATGTTTTTCCTGCAAAGGACTGAACGGACCAATAGTTTAAATCACGTAAAGTTAAAGTAGAGCCATTTGTATTTTCTTTAATGTAAGATGATTCATGTAAATTTCCACTTGTTCCTGTGAAACCATTATTTCGACGAAGCGCAAATGCACTAGTATCCTTATCTGCATTCACAACAAAATTACCACTTCTGTTTGTTAGTAGGGATTCTACATAATAGCCATTTAAACTACTATCTTCATTCACTTTAAAAAATGCTGATTGCTGAATTTGTGGCTGTACAATTCGATCCTTCGCACCGAAAATGAACAAAACAATCGATAACGCAACTGACATAATTGGAATTATCCACCATGCCTGTTCACGCTTGTCTATTCTCTTTAGGATAAAATATAAAATCGGTCCAATAATTAAAATATATAATATGATAACGATTAACATATAGCTTACAGATACTTCGAAGGATGGGAATATTTCGTTTACATCATTCAGTTCATAAGACAGTCGATCCATTGTTGACTGACCGCGCCCCATCATACCTTGCTGAGAAAGACTTTGAATATCCAGTAATTTTGCTGCTAATGTTGCATAGCCATCCATTGAAGCGAGCGGTTGATCTCCTAATGAAAAGGCAGTTTGAATAATTTCTCCACTACCAATCTTTTTCTTAGATGCTAGAAGGGTATTATTGTCTGTTAATATCGGTGAACTTCCTTCATTTCCAGTAGCTGCAAAAACAGATATCGGTTGTGAAAAAATACCCCCACCTGATATTTTTGATAAGCTATCTGCGGAAACGGTTGTCAATTGCTGTGATAATGTGAGTGGTAAATAATCCTTAAATATGCCGGCTGTTGCATTTACTTGATCACCAGCTCCCACTAACAAAGTACCGCCGTCCTGTACCCATTTAAATAAAGCCTGTTGTTGTTTTTCCGATAGATCAGCGATGGCAATTTCATCGATGACAATAATGTTCGCCATCGCAAAGCCTTGCGCATCTTCAGGTAATGTAAAATTTTTTATTTGCTTTAAATTAAAAACCTCAACATTGTTTTGAGCAGCAAATTGAGACAGGCGTAAAAATGCTGATAAGCGATCACTTTTATCTGTTAGCGTATAAATAAATACAGAAGAGGGATCTAAAAAGTTACCTTGTATTCGTTTTGTTCCTTTATAATCAACTTTTTTCCCCTTTTCAATGCTTCCCTCATAAAAGGCAAATAAATCTGCGTCTGAATAATCAGCTAAACCATCTAAATAAAAATCAAATGTTTTTTCTTCTCCTGCTGCAATATCAATCGGCAATACTAGTGCGGATGCAGCTGCATAGGAGCTAGAAGCATTAATAGCCATATCTCCTGAAAAATCTGCACCATTATTTTTTACAGTTACTTGAAGCGGCACTAGTGATTGATATTTTGCTTTTCCTGTAATTCCTACCTTAGCTTGTACCTCTAACGTTGCAGCTGCTTTTGCCTGCTCCACAGGTAGAAGAAAGCTAATAACAAGCATAAATAGGAATGCGAGTGCCGTGATATTCGTTTTTTTCAAAAGCTCAACCCCTTTTTT
>Ga0213821_1001394_pt1 | contig 11278 bp, 11 predicted proteins | sample MC6MC0909MG_FD_179894 | JGI IMG/M metagenome (GOLD analysis project Ga0213821, IMG submission 179894) | Enriched soil aggregate microbial communities from Iowa State University, Ames, United States - MC6-MC0909-MG | ecosystem: Environmental > Terrestrial > Soil > Unclassified | place: USA: Iowa...
CGGCGGGCGGCGAACTCATCGCCTTCTCCACGCAGCCGGGGGCCACCGCCGAAGATGGCTTCGGCAACGACGGCCCCCGCCACAGCCCCTACGCCTACTACTTCGCGCAAGGGCTGCGCGCGCTGCCCGGAACCGCGCCGGTGGAGACCTTCTTCAAGCAATTGACCGCCGACGTGCAGGTGGCCACCGCCTACCGGCAGATTCCGCACTACGCCAGCAGCCTGGTCGGCACCGTCACGTTCACCACGCTGGCGGATGGCCAGACGCCCGCGACGCCGGGGGCATCCGGCGGCCAGACGGCCCAGGGCCGAGGCCCGTCGCCCACGCTGGGCCGCGATCTGATCAAGGCCCGCATGAGCGCCTGGGAATACGAGATCGAGCGGGGCGCGCAGTACGTGGACGAGCCCCGGCTGGCGTCCTTGCAGGCGCGCGCCAAAGCAGGCGACGTGGTCGCCATGACCACCTTGGGCCTCATTGCCGAAAACGGCGAGCACGTGCAACAGAACTACGCCGTGGCCGCCCGCTGGTATCAGCGCGCCGCCGATCAGGGCTTCGCGCCCGCGCAAACCTATCTGGGCGAGCTGACCGGCATGGGCCGGGGCGTGCCCAAGAACTACGCCGTGGCCGAACGCCTGTTCCGCGACGCGGCCGAGGCCGGACACCGGCGCGCGGCGATGGACCTGCTGGACGTGCGCGCGCGCATGGGCGAACCGATCGACCCGCGCGAATGGGCCAAGGTGCTGCAAGACGCCGCGCTCAATCCCGTCGGATTCCCCATGCCCGGCATGGCGCCCATTCAGGGCCTGCCGGACAACCCGTGGCTGCGCGCGCTGGGCGTGCGCCCGCCCGGCCAGCCATGAGTCCCGCGGCGGCGCGCGTAAGGCGTGTCGTGCGCGTCAGGCAGGACGGTGGTACACGGCCTCGACGTTGTAGCCGTCGGGATCCAGGATGAAGGCGCCGTAGTAGTTCGGATGATATTTCGGGCGTAACCCCGGCGCGCCGTTGTCGCGGCCGCCGGCCGCCAGCGCCGCGCGGTGAAAGGCGTCGACTTCGTCACGGCTGCGCGCGCGGAACGCCACATGCACGCGCGGCGTGCTGGGCGTGCCCTGGTGAATCCAGAACTCGCCGCCCGGGTCGCCCGCGTCGTCGGGCTCGCCGATGCCAAAGCCCATGCCCGTCTCCAGCGCCTTGCGCGGCACATAACCTACCGCCGCAAGCGCGCTCAAGTAGAACGCCCGGCTGCGCTCGAAGTCGCTGACGTGAATCTCGATGTGGTCCAACATACGCTGCTCCTCGGAAAGGCGGCCGCGTGGGCCGGAGAGGTCAGCATAGGTGAGGGGGGCGGGCGAGATCGCTTCGATTTGCAACGTGGGGATACGCGGTCTGGCGCAAGAAAAGGAAGGCCGCCAACGCATCCTCAGCGTGCCAACAACCGACGTGGACTGAGCATCTTTACACTTCGACGTAGGCCCACGCGAGATTACGATTCCAGCCCAAATCCGCCGCAATCGCCGGCCGGGATCACCTGGAACCCTCATGCGCATTCTGCACACTGCCGCCGGATATGGCCTGGGCGGACTCGAGTTCCGTGTGCTGGAGCAAGCGGCCTGGCTGCGGCAGAACGGCCACGATGCGACGATCGCGGCGCCGCCTTACAGCGCGATCGGCGGCGAGGCCCGGAGCCGCGGCATCGACGTGATCGATATCGACTTCTCGCATCCGTACTCGCCGTCAACAATCATGGCGCTGCGGCGTTCGGTCAGGACGCTAGGCATCGACGTCATCGACAGCCACAGCCGCGCCGACGGCAAGACCGCCGCCTTGTGCCGCGATCTCAGCGCCATCGTCAGAACCCGCCATTTCGCCAATCCGATGCGCACCTCGCTACGCCGCCGCATTGAATGGAAGTGGGGTTGCCACCATGTCATCGCGACCAGCCGGCAGGGAAAGCAGGAGTTGATATCCGCGCGGCTTGCGCCCGACGAACGGATAAGCGTCGTGGGTGAGTGGGCGGGCGATGGGTTTTTCCGTGGGGCCGGCAAGCGCGATGCGCGGATGCGCGCCCGCGAGATGCTAGGCATGCAGGCCGGTTCGGAAGATTTCGTCGTGGCGACGGTCGGTATGCTGCGGCGGGAAAAGGGACAGGCGGATCTGCTGAGGGTGGTGCACCGGCTTCGAGCCAACGGACTGCCCGCGATCGCGTTGGTGATAGGCATGCCCACTCCCAACAGCAAGCGCTACGCTGCGTCGCTGCGTCAACTGGCGGCTGACCTGGGAATCGTGAACAGCGTCGTCTTCGCCGGCCATCGCAACGATGTGGCAAAAATCATCCCGGCCGCCGATGTGATGCTGGTGCCTTCGCGGAACGAGGCCTGGTCTCGCATCGTGCCGGAATCGTTTGCCGCGCGGATTCCGGTCGTTGCCAGCGATGTGGGCGGGCTTCCGGAAATCATCGAGCCGGGCAAGACCGGGTGGCTGGCGCCACCCGGCGATGTTGCCGCGTTCGCGGATTGCATCAGGCAGATCCGGTCGGATCGGGCGGGGGTTGAGGCGGTCGTTGAAAGCGCGCGGCGTTACGCGGATGCGCACTTTGGGTTGGCGGGGAAGATGGCGCAAACGTTAAAGGTGTACGCCGCCGCGCACTTCACGGTCAAAGACTGGATCCCCCGTCAACCACCATCAGACAGCCCGTGACATACGCCGATTCGTCGGACGCCAGGAAAAGCGCGGCGTTCGCAATATCCCAGGGACTTCCCTGACGGCCCATCGGACACCGGGCATCGCGCGTCTTGTGGCCTTCCGTTGCAGCTTCCTCCGAGGCGTAGAGCGCGTCCGCATGAGGCGTGCGGATCATGCCCGGGATGATGCAGTTGCAGCGGACCTGATCAGCGGCGTATTGACGTGCAATGACCCGCGTCATGTGATTGACGGCCGCCTTGGCCGTGCTGTACGACAGGAATTGCATCGGACTCCATTTCAGGCTGGCCGTCGATGAAACGTTGATGATGGAGCCGCCGCCGCGCGCTTTCATTTGCGGCAGGAAGGCGCGGGCCATGGCCATGGAACCTCGGACATTGACGGTCATGACGCGATCCCATTCGTCATCCTGCACGGCCAGCAGATCGCCCTGGATCTCAATGCCGACGTTGTTGTGCAGGATGTCGATTCCGCCGTGACGGCTTGCAACGTCCTTCGCGGCCCGGTCAATCTGCGACGAGTCGGTGACGTCGAGCGCCATGGCCTCTGCAAAGCCGCCTTCCGAACGAATGCGTTCTACTGTCTCCTGCGCCGCCGTCAATGAGCGGTCCGTGCATATCACCGTAGCGCCTTCTTGCGCGAACCGGATCGCACAGGCGGCGCCATTGCCTACCGAATCCATTGACGAAAACGCGTTTCTCAGTGTGCCTGCGCCCGCGACGAGCGCGATCTTGGATTTCAACCGCATGGTAGTTCGTCTCCCGGATCAGTCGCGCGTGAACTCGGCGCCGCCCTTCGGACGAATGTAGCGAGGTAGCGGCAGGCCCGCCTTCCTGGCGGCGTCAATGATCGAGTCTTCGATGGCGCCCGCGTCGCGGATGTTTGCAAACTGACCGTCAATGAAGTTGATGTTGGCGCCGAACACAACCATGAACCCCTCGGCCGGCTCCGCGGCGCTTTCGGGCACGGAGAAAGTGTGAACGGATCCGCCAGGCTCGTACAGATAGCTGCCGGACGTTTGCGGGTCGTTAGGGTATTCCAGGTAGTTCCATTGCCCCTTCGTCGTGAAGAAGTGGACGACGCCCGTGTGGAAGTGGGTGGGAAGGCGGGTTCCCGGGGCGAACTTTCCGTACAGAACCCATACGCCATTTTCCCGATCGAGAAACAGCGGGATGATCGAGGAGCCGGGAGCCGCGCCGGGCAATTGCACGCCGTCTTTAATGTTGACGGTGAGCAAGCGGTCTTGGTGGGTCTCTGTGTACGGAAGCGTCATGGTTTTTCCTTGGTTGAAAGGTCAACTGGGTGCAGCGGGAGCGCACGACTCGCGCAATATCAGCTGCGTTTTGATGACAATGCGATCGCCATGCTCGGAAGGCGCCTGACGATCAAGTTGTTTAAGGACCTGTTGCGCCGCGCAGGTGCCCATCGCTTCCAGGTCCCAGCTCAGCGACGTGATGGACGGGCTGAACAGGCGCGACAGATCGGTGTCACCGATGCTGATGACGCTGATATCGTTCGGCACTGAATCGCCCGTATGCCGGAGGGCTTGCAGCACGCCGGACAGAATTCGCGTGCCCAGGCATACAAACGCTGTCGGCCGGTTGGCGTGAGACAGCAGGGACATGGCCTCGGCGAAAGCAAATTGCATTGCCGATTGTTCAGCCCGGATCAACGCGGGGTCGGGCGAGATGCCATGGACATCAAACGCATGCCTGAAGCCTGCAATTCGCTCTTTGCCTGTGCGCAAAGCCGTGCCGGGCGTGAGCAGGGCGATCCGGCGATGGCCCAGGTTCAGCAGATACTGCGTCGCCTGGAATGCACCGGCCGCGTGATCCACATGGATGCCAACGGAAGATTCCCCGAACTCCCTGTCCAGCGCGACGACGGGAATCTCTTGCGACAGCTCGTCGATAAGTTGAGCGGATTCACTTTCGCAGGGGCCGAGGATCAGCGCGTCGACCCGGCGGCCGCGAAAGATCTCGACCAGCGACGCTTCGCGCCGCCGCTCGTTATGCGTGCTGGCAACCAGCAACGAGTAGCCTTCGGCCTGCAGCGCCGTCTCGGTCGCGGTGATGATGCGCGCGTAGAGCGGGTTGGCCAGGTCGGATACCAACAGGCCGATCACGCCGGAAGACTTTGTTCGCAGACTTCTTGCGACGGCGTCGGGGCGGTAGTCGAGACTGCGCGCGGCCTGCTCGACCGCGGCGATTGCGGACTCGCTGACGCGTCCCGTGCGGTTGAGCGCACGCGATGCCGTTCCCAGGGAAACGCCGGCCTTCCTGGCAACATCGCGAATGGTGATCCGGTCTTTCATGATTGAGTTGTGTCCGTGCCGAAAGTGGCTAACATACACCGTCTTTGGCGCGCGGCCGGCTACGTGCGCAGGCGGATCGGCGCCAACCCATCCCAGGCTTCGCTGGCTTTTCTGATTTCCTCGAAATACTCCCCTTTTCCGCCTTTCATTTCCGAGATTTCGATCATTCCGCTGGGCAAATCGGGATGAACGAAGTACGAGAATCGACCGCGCGTGCCCATCCTGCCGCCATGGCCCTCCACGTATCCGCGCGCGGTCAGGTGGCTGCAGAATTCGTCGAAGTGATCCAACGTCCAGAATGCGACGTGCTGAGCACACTCTCCGCTCGCGCGCAGCGAATCCAGGTACAACGAGGGCGCATCATCCCGTTGTTGAATCAATTCGATCTGCATTGGCCCCGAGTTGGCCAATGCAATGGAGAGGCGGGGAGGGCGGGATTCCTTGCCCTGATAGCGGAATTCGGTCGTGCCCACTTCTTCCTTGTAGAACCACGGTCCGACGCCCAGAACGTCAGACCAGTGCTTCATGGCCTTTTCGATGTCGCGAACGACATAGCCAACTTGCCGGACTCCACCCAGAATCTTGCTCATGTCGCGTCCTTGATCATGTTGCTTCCTTAATTCATGTGGGCGCCGCCGTTGATATCCAACGTCGTGCCGGTGATGTAGCTGGAGAAATCGCTCGCTAGAAATAGGCAGCCACCGGCGATTTCGTGAGGGCGGCCGGCTCGCTGTAGCGGCCAGCCTTGGGCGGCTTCGTCCTTGCTTTCGTCCGAGCGCCCGGTGCGCGAAAAATCGGTCGTGATCAGTCCGGGAGCGATCGCGTTGGCGCGGATCCTGTGTTGGCCAAACTCCTTGGCCATGGCGCGGGTGATGCCTTGGACGCCAGCCTTGGCGGCGCAATAATGGGCGCCGCCAAAGATGCCGCCGCCGTTCTGGGCGGAAAGCGACGAGATCGAGATGATGCTTCCCGCCTGCCGCGCGATCATCAGCGGAACGATGGCTTGGCTCAGGTTGAATACGCCGGTCAGATTCACCCGCAGGATGCGATCGAAGTCCAGAGGCGATATTTCCTGAAACGTCGCCTTCTGAGTGATGGCGGCATTGTTCACAAGCACGTCGATCCGTCCGCCGGACCAGCCGGCAACTGAATCAATCGCCGCGCGGCATTGCGCGGCGTCGCCGACATCGCAGGCAAGCGCAATAAGCCGGGACTCGGGGACGCCAATGTCGGCGGCGCTTTCTCTTATGCGTGTCTCGTCAAGGTCCAGGATGGCGACGCGCGCGCCATGTTCAAGAAACAGTCTGGCGGTGGCTTTGCCGATGCCTTTGGGATGGGCTGCGCCCGAGATGACGGCGACGCGGTCTTCAAGCAGTTTCATCGAAGTCTCGTGAAGGCGGTCGGCGACGAGCGCACTCGTCGCCAAAGGATGAATTACTGGGGTTTGATGCCCGCCTCATTGGCCACCGCGCGCCATGCTTCGATGTCGGCGATGTTGGCTTGCTCGTGCGCGGCTCCGGACACGTAGTGCGCGGTGATCCCCAGCCCAAGCAACTTGGCGGCGACGTCCTGTTCCTTGAGCACCTTTTCCAGCGTGCTGGAGAGCTTGGCCACGACAGGTTTCGGCGTTCCGGCAGGGACGTACATCGCCCAGTTCAGTTCACGATCGAAATCGATGCCCTGTTCCTTGTAGCTTTGGACGTCCGGCACGCTGGGTGAGCGCTGGGTACAGACCGCCAACCCCTTGACCTTGTGCTGCGTCACCATCGGGGTCGCGGTGGCCATGTCGACAAAGCCGATGTCCACATGACCGCCCATGATGTCGGTCATGATCTGCGTCGTCCCCTTGTAGGGGACATGCTGCATCTTCAAGCCGCCTTTCTGCACCATGACTTCACCGCAGAAGTGGCCGGTGGATCCGACGCCCCAACTGGCGTACTGCACCGGGTATTTCCGGGACGCGGCCAACTTCTTGAGTTCGTCGATGTTGTTGGCGGGAAAGTCGTTGTTGGCCACGACCATGATTGCCGAATTGCCGATTGCGCCCAACGATGTGAAGCTCTTGATCGGGTCGTATTGCAGGTCCTTGTAGACGGACGGCGACAGAATGTGAGTCGTCATGCCGCCAATCGTGATCGTGTAGCCGTCAGGCGCCGACCGCGCAACCGTTGCAATGCCGATCGTGCCGCCAGCGCCCGGCTTGTTCTCCACGATCACGGGCTGCTTCAGTTCGGCGGCAAATCGCTCCGCCAGGATTCTGCCCAGCGTGTCGCCGCCGCCGCCGGCGGAGAAGGGCAACAGCATGCGGATCGGTCGATTCGGATAATCGTCGGCGTGGGCAGTACCCATGCCGAGCATGGCCAGCAGCGCGGCCGCTGCGGCGGACAGCTTCATCATTGTTGTCTCCTCGAGTTGAATTCCTGGTGCAGCGCCCGATCGGTCTGCCCTGGTCTTTTATGTGCTGATCAATGTCATGCCTTGCGCCTTCCCATCTCCCGAGCGGGAAGGCCGGTCCTGCTACAGCAACCCGAGCGAACGCAGCTTGGCGTTCTGACAGGTGTAGGGGCGTTCGCAGATCACCTTGTCCGAATTCGGCGCGAACTCGAAGGTGGCGGCCATGCGTACGCGGAACTTGCGGCCGGTCGGCTCGTAGGTCTTGCCATCGACGGTGAAGGGGCCGGCGTGCGTGCCGGAAAGCCAGAACTCCACGAGGACGGTATCGGTGCCCTCGGCGGCGGCGACCGCGATGATCTCGTTCTTCAGGTCGGGAAACGAGGCGCGTGACGAGTGGAAGTAACCCATGACTTCGCTTTCGCCGTCGAACACGGCGCCGCTGGAGTGCATTTCGTAGCGGGGGTGTTCAAAGGTGTCGATGACCTTGTCCCATTCCTGCGTGCACTCCAACGCCATGTGGTCCACCACCGTTTTGACTCGTGCTGCCTGCAACTGTTCGCTCATGATTTCGCCTGTTGTGGAAACGTTTCCGCAAAAGTATGTGCGTTTGCAGTTGGGGAAAAAAGCTAGGGATTACGCTAATTGGTGGAAACGATAACGCAGGCGGTTGTCGTTGGGTGCGCGACCATCGCGGGAAGGGGCAGAGCAGCAGCTCTGCCCTTCGCCAGCGCACTGAAATGCAACGGGGCGCGCATCGCGCGCCCCGATTGAACTACCGATCAGAAGCTTTCCCAATCATCATTCGACTGCGCGGGCTTGTTGTCGCCCGGCACGCGCAGCGGGGCCTTTGCTTGCGGGGCGGGCTTGGCTTCGGCGCGGCGAGCGTCTGTCGCTTTGCCGGGGGCCGCACGGGAAGACGCCGGCTTGGCCAGCGCGCGTTGCGGCTTTGCGGGCTGGGCGGCGACAGACTGCACTTCCCGCACCTGAGCCACTTGCGGCTGTGCCATCAAACGCGGCGCTTCATCTTCCGCAAGGCGGAAGACGCTGACCAGCTTCACCAGCGTCGCCGCCTGCGAATTCAAACTATGCGCGGCGGCGGCCGATTCTTCCACCAGCGCGGCGTTTTGCTGGGTGGTCTGGTCGAGCTGGTTGATGGCATCGCCCACTTGCGAGATGCCTTGTCCCTGCTCGTGCGCGGCGGCGCCGATTTCGGCGATCAGGTCGGCAACGCGGCGCACCTGCGTCACGATGTCGTTCATGGTGCTTCCAGCTTCGCCCACCAGATTCGAACCGGCTTCGACGTTGCCGACGCTATCGCTGATCAGTTGCTTGATCTCCTTGGCGGCGCTGGCGCTGCGTTGAGCCAGTGCGCGCACTTCGCTGGCCACGACGGCAAAGCCGCGGCCCTGTTCGCCCGCGCGGGCCGCTTCGACGGCGGCGTTCAGGGCGAGGATGTTGGTCTGGAAGGCGATGGAGTCGATGACGGCAATGATGTCGACGATCTTGCGCGAGCTGGCCGAGATGGCGTCCATGGTGCTGACCACGTTGCCGACCACTTCGCCGCCGCGCGCGGCGGCTTCGCTGGCCGAGCCGGCCAGGCTGCCGGCCATCTGCACGGACTCCAGATTCTGCTTCACCGCGGAATTCATCTCTTCCATCGAGGCCGCGGTCTCTTCGACGTTGGCGGCCTGTTCTTCGGTGCGCTGGCTGAGGTCGGCGTTGCCGGACGAGATCTGCGTGGCGCCCGTGGCGATGGATTCACTGGACTGGCGCACCTGGCTTACCAGTTGCGCCAGATTGGCGCGCATGGCGTCCATGTTGGCCAGCACGCTGGTCTGGTCGCCTTCGCGGCGCTGTACGCGCACGGCCAGGTTGCCCTTCGCGACTTCCTGGGCGATCTGCGCGGCGTAGGCGGGCTCCCCGCCCAGACGACGCATGACGGACCGCACGAGGCCCAGACCCAGGATGCTGCCGATCAGCGCGCACAGCACGATCAGCGCGGTCAGCGTCCAGAACGTGCGTTCGACTGCCGCGGCGGCGTCTTCGGTATCGAGGCGGGCCAATTCTTCCTGGCGCTTGGCCGCCTCCATCAAGATGTTGCGCGCCGCAACGTGCAGCTCGGCCGAATCCTTGTGCAGGACGGTCATCGCGGTCGGGTCATTGCGGTCGGCCAGGCCTTTGACGTCGTTGACCGCCGCCTTGTAGCGCGTCCAGGTGTCGGCCAGCTTGCCGCCGAGCGCGCGCAGGGCTGGATCCTGCTCTTGCTGCAGACGGTCACGTGCTTGCAACACGGACTTTTCGGATTCTTCGTTCAGGCGCAGTTCGTTCTGGCGGCCTTGCGGATCGGTGTTCCAGATATAGACATACATGCGCCGGAAGTGCGTGGCGCCTTGGCGGGCGGCGTCGACGACGACGCGCAGCGGCATGACGGTTTCCGTGTACATGGCGCGCTGCTTCTGGCTGATGCTCCAGAGCTGCTGCATGGCGATGGCGCCAACGGCCACCAGCATCACGATGAAGAACAGCACCAGTGCGGTCAGGCTGCTCCGGAGAGAGAGATTTCTGAGTTTGGACATGATGGGCACGCGACGGGGGCGCGGAATGCGCCCTCCACCCGGGCACTACAGCACATCATGTTGCGGTGCAATACGGGGAATTGCGGGCGAAAAAGCCGGATTGGCCTCGGCGCTCGGCCGCCAGTTCCGATATGCGGGATTTTTTGTAGTCGGCGGGTCGAAACGGCCGCGTCCGCACGAGGCGCTATGAGGCCAACTGCACGTGTTCTATGCGGTTGCGTCCGTTGGCCTTGGCCAGATACAGCTGTTGGTCCACGGCCTTGATGAAGTCCGCGCGCGTGGCATTGCCTGCCGGAACCACGGTGCCCGCGCCGACGCTGACCGTGATGCGCCGTCCGTGCGGCGACAGCGCATGCACGATGGCTTTTTTCTGGAGCTGGCGCTGGCAGCGTTCGGCCACCTTCCGCGCCACCTCGGCATCGGCTTCGGGCAGCAGCACGACGAATTCTTCACCGCCGTAGCGCGCGACAAAATCGCGCGGACCATCCAGCGCCAGGCTCAGCGTTTCGGCGATTTCGATCAGGCACTTGTCGCCCTGGGTGTGGCCATACAGGTCGTTGTACTGCTTGAAGAAGTCGACGTCGAAAAGCAATACCGACAAGGGCTGGCCCTCGCTGCGGGCGCGTTCCCATTCCAGATCGAAACTGCTGTCGAAGCGCCGCCGGTTGGCGATGTTGGTCAGGCCGTCCTTGAAGGACAGCACCTCCAGTTCCTTCTGCAGGCTTAGCAGCTTTTCTTCGGTTTTCTTGCGTTCGGTGATGTCGAACATGAAACCGATCAGGGCCTCGGGCTCGCCGCTTTCCGTGCGCACCACATGCACCACGTCGCGGATCCACACATAGCCGTTGTCCTTGGTCAACGCGCGGTAGTCGGCCTCGTGGTCGACGCCGGCCTGGGATTGCGAGACGCAGAAATTCACCACGTACTCGCGATCCTCGGGATGCATGCGCATCGCCCAGTCCTCGACGGTGACCCAGCTATCGGTGCTCCAGCCCAGCAGCGCCTCGATCTGGGGGCCGATGTAGGCAAATTTCATCGTGGCCCAGTCGATCTTCCAGGGGATCGCCTTGGTCGATTCCAGCAAAGTCCTGTACACCGCGCTGTCGTTGAGAAGCGTACTGTCGTCAGCCATGCTTGATCCTTCCGGGATTCCGAGGAACGAGCACTGTAGCCCGAAGCGGGCGGCGACGGGAACCTGCTCGATGACAGTTTGCGGTCAGGTTGACTAGAACGGCACCGCCAGCTTCAACGACCCAGAGTGGCTGGAGCCGCGCGACGCGAACTCGCCGTCGTACTG
>Ga0213821_1001398_pt1 | contig 11260 bp, 10 predicted proteins | sample MC6MC0909MG_FD_179894 | JGI IMG/M metagenome (GOLD analysis project Ga0213821, IMG submission 179894) | Enriched soil aggregate microbial communities from Iowa State University, Ames, United States - MC6-MC0909-MG | ecosystem: Environmental > Terrestrial > Soil > Unclassified | place: USA: Iowa...
GCGTGTACATCGATGGGCAGCGGGTCGCGCCGCCAGCCGGTTTCCAGCCACACCAGCAGCACTGCCACGCCATGCAGCACCGCCTTGAGGATGCGCCCTTGGGGTGAATCGCCAGGCGCTGTGCGTTCCAGGTGGTCAGCCAGTTCGGAGCCATGGTTGGGCCCCGCCACCGACGTCACCGAAGCTACCCGGTCGGGCCTTTTGGCGGCCGCATAGCGTGCATCCAAGGCGCCTTGGCTGTGGCCGATAAGGTTGACCTTGGCCGCGCCGCTGCGCTGGCAGATGCCTTCGATGATCGCCAGCAACTGTTCGCCGCGCACTTCGCTGGAATGCAACGGCGACACCTGCACGGCATGCACCTGCGCGCCGCCCTTGCGCAAGGCCGGCACGATCCCGAACCAGTAGGGATAAAGCAGTACCCGCACGAAGCCGAGCATGCCCGGCACCAGCACCACAGGGTATCGCGTAGCCAGTTCCTGCCCCATTGCCCTGCCCCTCTCCGTGGACGACGGCCCACACTACAGCGGCTTCGATGACCATCGCAATCGAACTCCTGGCGCGCCGTGCGGTTCCAAACCAGAACAGACCCTTGAGCAAGGAGCGGGACCATGTACAAGCAGACCCTGGCAATCCTTCTGGCCAGTGCAACCCTGGCCGCCTGCGGCAGCCGCCCGGAAAACCCGGTGGATTACGTCACCTACCGTGACGAACCGTTGGTCAAGCAGGTCGAGCACGGCATGACCATGCAGAAGGTCATTGCCATCGGCGGCAGCCCGTCGAACGTGATCGACCTGCCGCACGGGGGCACCTGCAACGACTACATCCTCAACCGCGACGGCAAACAGCAGCCCTACTACGTGCGTTTCGACGCAACCGGGCATGTCGACGCCAAGGGCTTCAAGACGTGCAAACAACGACAAGAGGACAGCGACGCCGTCCACGGCGCGTGAGCCTTCGTTACCACTTGACCCCCCGTCCTGATTCGTTTGGAGATAACCATGAGCAACGTTGAACTGACCGATGTGAAAACCCTGCGCGAACGTGCCCGCCAGCACGTGGAGCAAGGCGCAGTGACCGAGGGTTACCACGCCGACCGTACCGAGATCCTGCGCCTGCTCAATGAGTCGCTGGCCACTGAACTGGTCTGCGTGCTGCGTTACAAGCGTCACTACTTCATGGCCAGCGGTATCAAGGCCAGCGTGGCAGCCGAAGAGTTTCTGGAGCATGCCAACCAGGAAGCCGAGCATGCCGACAAGCTGGCCGAGCGGATCGTCCAGTTGGGTGGCGAGCCGGACTTCAACCCGGACAACCTGACCAAGAATTCCCATGCCCAGTACGTGGCAGGTAGCAACTTGAAAGAAATGGTGCTGGAAGACTTGGTGGCCGAGCGCATTGCGATCGACAGCTACCGCGAGATCATTCAGTACATTGGTGATAGCGACCCGACCACGCGCCGTATTTTTGAAGACATCCTGGCGCAGGAAGAAGAGCACGCGGACGATATGTCCGATTTGCTGCAAGGGCTGTAATCGCACGGGGCTGCGTTGCAGCCCATTCGCGGCACAAGGCCGCTCCCACAGGTTCACCGCACAGTTCAGGCTTTGCGGAGCACTTGTGGGAGCGGCCTTGTGCCGCGAATGGGCCGCAAAGCGGCCCCCTTCACTCATTTCTTGCCTTTCACCTCAGTCGGCGCCTTGCCCGCCCTCATCTGCTGCAACAACGGTGTGCACTGATTAGGCTCATCCCCACTGCTCGGCGCGATCAATGCCAGCAACCCCGCCGCCGGCCCCGCGACCACCCCTAACGCCACCATCCCCGCGCCACGCAACGCCAATGGCACAGCCTGCACCCCGGCACTGGGCTTGGCAAACGGCCCGCGCACGTACAACGGCGAACGCAGCGAGAATAGCCGCAGCCCTTTCGACTCTGGGGTGATTTTCAGGTCAAGCTGCTCGCTGGCAAAGTTCGCCGTGCCGTTGATGTAGATGATCGCGTTCTCGGTATCGAAGATGAACAGGCGTGTCGTCGCCAGCCCATCCTTGATGCCGACATCGGCCGCCGCGCAGTTGATCTGCACGTCCTCGTCACCGAACAACTTGCCAATCACGTAGTTGCCCACGTTCAGCCCGGCGATTTCCATCAGGCTGCGGCTGACCGCACCATCGTTGATCAACATACGCAAGTCGCCATTGGCCGTGCCCAGCAGTGCCGCCACCGAGTTGCCGCGGCCGGTGATGTCGGCATCGCCGTTCAACTCGCCAAAGCTGGTCTGCATCGGCGCGAAGGTGGGGAACAGTTGCTTGAGCTTGAAGCCCCGCGCAGTCAGCTGTGCCCGGCCCTGCAAAGGGACGCTGCGGCCATCCAGGCGGATCCTGGAAGCCAGGTTGCCGCCGGCTACGCCAAAGCGCAGCGGTGCCATGCGCAGCAGGCCGTCTTCGAGAATCACGTGGGCAGACAGGTCGTTGAACGGCAATTGCTCACTGTGGACGATGCGCTTGCCGGCAAATTCGACGTCGGCGTCCATGGCGCGCCAGCGGTCGGTGCGAAATTCCTCCACCGGCAGCACTTTGCCCGTCGGCTGCTTGCTGGCCCCGCCGCGGGCTTTCTGCTCGGCGTTGGAATCGGCACCGATCAGCGGCGCCAGGTCCTTGAACAACAGCTGGTTGGAGACCAGCTTGCCGGAGAGTTTGGGCCGTGGCTGGCTGGCCACGAAGGCCAGGTCGCCGTGGATGTCGCTGTCGCCGATCTTGCCGTTGAACCCTTGGTAATTGAACGTGGCGCCTTGCTCGGCATGCAGGTTGGCGCTGAGGTGGCCGTCGGTGGCATAAGCCGGGGTGTCCGGCAAGGTCACGCCGGTCAACGGGTAGAGGTTGCCCAAGCTATTGCCGGACAAGCGCAGGCGCAGGTCGAGCGCGCCGAGGTTGCGCGGGTCGGTCAGGGTACCGGCAAGCACCACGTGAGTATCCGCAATGCGCACATCGGCCTGCAACGGGAACGGTTGGCTGGCGTCCTGCAGCGCCAGCAGGCCACCGATCTTGCCGGTGCCGGACACTGGCTGGCCCTTGTAGCGGCCTTGGGCCTTGAAGCCAAACGCGTAGTCCTGGGCGCCGCCGGTTTTCTCGGCACGCGCCTTGCCGACGATGTCGCTGAACGGGATCGGCTTGCCCAGCGGGTCGACCTGCACCTTCATGCTGGTCTTCAGGGTCTGGTCATCGAGGCTGACGTTGCCTTGGTCAAAACCGATGGCCCCGATGTCCAACGCCCATTTCGAGGGTTCCGCGTTTTCGTCTTTGGGGCCGAAGTCAAAGGTCCAGTTAGCGCGTCCGTCGGCCAGGCGAGTGAGGCTGGCCGTCGGTTTGGTCAGGTTGATGCGCGGGATGACAATCTGCTGGAACACCAGCGGCAGCGGCGCCAGGCGGAACTCCACCCGCTCGAGGCCAACCATTTTCGGCTCCTTAAGCCAATCGGGGTTGCCCAAGGTCAGGTCTTCGGCAATGAAGTGCGGCCAGGGCACCCATGCGCGCCAACCACCTTCTTCAGGTTCGGTGCGCCACTTCACGGCAAGGTCGCCATTGATCGCAAACGGCCGGTGCAGGGCTTCGGATACCTTCTCGTTGAGCAACGGCTTGACGCGGTTCCAGTCGAAGGTGGCGATTACCACCACCAGTATCGCCACGAGGGTCAACAGGGTGGCAAGGGTCCAGACGAGGATTCTGGCGGGTCGCGTCATTGCGTGATTCTCCTGACGGCATGGCACAAAGCGGGCGCCGATGGCACTCATTAACTCGGACTGATGAAAACCCGCTGGGTTTTATCCGTGGCGCCATGATAGCGAAGTTTTTCCTGGCTTCTTGTTCAGCATTTGCGCTGGGCAAAGGCGTTACCCTGGCCCTAAAGTATGAAGTCAAAAAGCCATCACCCACCTCAAGACACTTGCACTAGAGCCATCAGCAGCCTCTATCAATGCTGTCGATTGTTACCATTATCCTTATGAACTTTTCTCTGGCGCTCCCGGGCGTAGCATTGGCTCCGTACCCATTTTCCAGCCCCCCAGAGGAGCACCGAAATCATGAAACGCCACCTGCTGACCCTGACCCTGTCCCTGCTTGCTGCCAACGCATTCGCCCTGCCGGCCGCTGAACAGCACCTGACCGCCGAATCGCGTTCCAGCACCGCAGAAATCGCCCAGCCGCTGAAAACCGTTGCCGAAGGCGGTTCGGATCGCCTGATCGAACGCACTGGCCGTGTAGCCGAAGGTGGCTCCGATCGCCTGATCGAACGCACTGGCCGGGTTGCCGAAGGTGGCTCCGATCGCCTGATCGAGCGTGCTGGCCAAGTCGCCGAAGGCGGTGCCGACCGTTTGATCGAACGCGCTGGCCGTGTAGCTGAAGGTGGCTCGGATCGCCTGGTTGAACTCAGCCGTGTGAGCTGATCGCCATGGTCGAAAAGAACAACCTGCAGCACATTGCCTGCTCACCTCCAAGCCCGGTCCATTGACCGGGCTTCGTTTTTTTAACTAGAGTGCCCAGCCTCGACCGACATAGAATCCTGCCCCCATGCTGCCGCGCGCCGAACAGAAGCTACAGACCCGCCAGGCCCTGCTCGATGCCGCCTGCCAGCTCATGGAGAGTGGCCGTGGTTTCGGCAGCATCAGCCTGCGCGAAGTGGCGAAAACGGCGGGTATCGTACCGACCGGTTTCTACCGGCATTTCCCCGACATGGACGCACTGGGCTTGGCCCTTGTGGCCGAGGTCGATACCACCTTCCGCCAGACCATCCGCCTGGTGCGCCAGAACGAATTCGAGTTTGGTGGCATTACCGACGCCTCGGTACGCATCTTCCTCGACGTGGTCGCCGCCCACCGCGCCCAGTTCCTGTTCCTGGCTCGTGAGCAATACGGGGGCTCGCAGGCGGTCCGCCAGGCGATTGCCCGCCTGCGCCAGGACATCAGCGACGACCTGGCCACCGACCTGGCACGCATGAAGCGCTGGCAGCACCTGGACGCTGCGGCACTGGCGGTGATGGCCGACCTGGTGGTGAAGACCGTATTCGCCACCCTGCCGGAGCTGATCGACAGCCCCGACGCGGGTTATCCACAGGCCCTGACCGCGCAGGAAAAAATCACCCAGCAGTTGCGCTTCATCTTCGTCGGCGCACGCCATTGGCAAGGCTTGGGTAACCCGGACTGATCTGTTGGCTACACGGGCCTCTTCGCGGGCAAGCCCGCTCCCACACGAACTGTGTAGCCTCAAAGGCTAGCGCCGCACCTGTGGGAGCGGGCTTGCCCGCGAAGAGGCCCGTGTAAACAACCCAAAACCCCAGTTCTGCTACCATGGCGCACTGCCCGATTGTGACGAGCGCTTTCATGTCCGACCCCCGCCCCACTCCGCCCGAACTGGCCCGCTTCAACCAGCACTTCGCCGAGCGTATCGTGCCGCTGTGGCAAGGCCCGGGCTGGAACGACGAAATGGCCCTGCCCTTCGAAGCCTTGGACGCCCAGCACCGCCCATTGCCCGTGCAACGCTACCGGGCGATGGCCTGCGCTCGCCAGCTGTACCTGTTCAGCAGCCGCATCGAGCAACCCGGCGCGGCAGCGCGAGCGGCGGCGCGAGCGGCGGCGTTGTTCCGTTCGTTGCAGCGGCATTTTCACGATGCCGAGCACGGTGGCTGGTTCTACAGCATCGATGCCGAAGGCAAGCCGCTGGACCGCCGCAAAGACCTCTACACCCATGCGTTCATCGTGTTTGCCTGCGCCCATTACTGGGGCAAGGTTCGCGAGAGCCTGGTGGAGTCTGCACTGAACGCTGCCCTGGAAATCATCAGCGAGCAGTTCGCCCGCGACGACGGCTTGTACGAGGCGAGCCTGGGTGAAGACTGGTCCGACCTGGGCAGCGGCCCGCTGCAGAATCCGCAGATGCACCTGGCCGAAGCGTTCCTGCAGGTGCTTGCCGTGCGTGAGGATGAAGGCGTGCAGCAGGCCCTGCTGCACCTGTGCGAGGCCCTGCAGGCGCAGTTCATCGAACCGCAGCATGGCCTGATGCTGGAAAAGCCAAACGTCGCTGTGGATAACTGGTTCGAGCCCGGTCATCAGTTCGAGTGGTTCTACCTACTCGATACCTCGCCCCTGCTACGTGGCACGCCACTGCATGGCTCCATTGCCCGCGCCTTCGAATACGCCGAGCAGTACGGGGTTAAAGATTCGGCCGTGCTGGCGATGCTCGCGGTGGACGGCAAGGTGCTCGACGCCACCCAGCGGATCTGGGCCCAGGCGGAGTACCTGCGGGCGCTGGCGTTGCGGTCGGGGAACGAGGCGAAACTGGCTGCGCAGTTGCAGGCGATGGAGCAGCGATTCCTGCATGACGGCGGCTGGTATGAGTGCCGAGATGGCGAGGGTGCGGTTAGCCGGCATGACATGCCTTCGACTACGCCCTATCACCTGGCGACCTGCCTGGAAGGCCTGCAGCGCCTGAGCTGACGCATTCGCGGGGCAAGCCCGCTCCCACAGGATTACCGCTTACTCAACTGAGCGGGAAATCTGTGGGAGCGGGCTTGCCCCGCGAAGAGGCCTTGGGGTTAACCTTTGACCGACCGATCGATCGAGAACCCTGCCCAGTCCTGGCTCACCGGCATCAGCTCCAGGCTGTTGATGTTGATGTGCGCCGGCTGGTTGAGAATCCAGAAGATGGTCTCGGCAATATCCTGCGGCTGGATCGGCTCGGCACCTGCGTAGGTGGCGTCGTACTTGGCCTGGTCGCCACCGAAACGCACCAGCGAGAACTCGCTCTCGCACAGCCCCGGCTCGATGTTACTGACGCGCACGCCCGTGCCGCGCAGGTCGCAACGCAGGCTCAGCGAGAACTGCCCGACGAACGCCTTGGTGCCGCCATACACGTTGCTGCCCGGGTACGGGTAATTGCCCGCCACCGAGCCGACGTTGAGGATCGACGCACCACGCCCGTGGGCGATCAACCGGGGCAAAAGCAAGCGCGTGGTGTACATCAGGCCCTTGATGTTGGTGTCGACCATGGTTTCCCAGTCGTCCAGGCTGCAGTTCTGCGCCGCATCCACGCCCAGGGCCAGGCCGGCGTTGTTGACCAGGCCACGCAGTTTATCGAACCCAGGCGGCAGGTTGCCGATGGCCGCCTCCATGGCTTTGCGGTCGCGCACATCGAGCACCAGCCCGTGCACCTCGGTCTGGGCCGACAGTTCTGCGCACAGCGCATCCAGGCGCTCCTTGCGGCGACCGGTGAGGATCAGCTTCCAGCCGGCCTGTGCAAAACGTCGGGCGGTGGCCTCGCCGAAACCGGAAGTCGCGCCAGTGATGAATACGGTGGACGTCATGCTGTGTTCCTCGCTGTGGATTATTTTCGGCAGGGTTTGCAGCATGCCTTCGTACCACGCAGGCAGCAAGCCATTGAAGCCATTGGTCAAAAAATGATCATACCTGTCAAAGCCGCGTAGCAGAGGGCCTCGCGCCAGCTATGCGCACGTTATCCACAAGGCTTTCCCCACGGATTGGGGGCAACTTGTCGAGTTCGCGGAACCCTTTCAGCGATCCACGGTCGGTGGATATCTCTGAGGTGATGGCGCAAGGCTTTCAACCATGCCGCTTGCAGCGGTCTGTCCAAGGTTTTTGCACAGACTTACCCACAGGTTTTACCAGGCCTCGAACGCAGCGGCCTGTGAGTAAAAAACCGTGAAAAATCATCCACAAGGGCAAAGCGATCAAAAAATGATCAACACCCTGCAAGGCATGAATACAAAGGGCTGTAGCGAGGTGCACCCATGTTTTCCACAGGCGGCTCCACATTATCCGTGGGTAAAACAAGGCTGTGGAAACAATGGCTTGCGAAGGGTTTTTGGAGGGGCTAAAGAAGGGCGTGCGACAAGTTGTCCACATTCGGCTTGAAGCACTGAGGCCGCTAGGCGGCCCCAGTGTTATCACTCAGTGCCCGCCCAAATAGGCGCTGCGCACTTCCTCGTTCACCAACAACTCCTGGCCGGTGCCCGTCATGCGGATCTGCCCGTTGACCATCACATACGCCCGGTCCGACAACTTCAGCGCATGGTTGGCGTTCTGCTCAACGAGGAAGATGGTCATCCCCGTCTTGGCCAACTCACGCAAGGTGGCGAAGATCTGCTTGACCACGATCGGCGCCAGCCCCAGCGAGGGCTCATCGAGCAGCAACAGCTTCGGCCGGCTCATCAGCGCGCGGGCGATGGCGAGCATCTGCTGCTCGCCCCCCGACATGGTCATGGCCCGCTGGGTGCGCCGCTCCTTCAGCCGCGGGAACAGTTCGTACATCCGCTCCATGTCCTCCTTGGCGTATTTGTCGCCAATCGGAATGGTGCCCATCATCAGGTTTTCCTCGACGGTCATGTCGGGGAACACCCGCCGCCCCTCAGGTGACTGCGCAATACCGTTGGAAGCGATGTAGTGCGACGACTTGCGGGTGATGTCTGTCCCCCGGTAAACGATGTGCCCCGAAGACGCGCGCGGCTGGCCGAAAATCGACATCAGCAAGGTCGATTTGCCGGCACCGTTGGCACCGATCAGGCTCACCGTCTCGCCTTCGTTGATGTGCATCGACACCTTCTTCAGGGCCTGGATCGGCCCGTAGAACACATCCAGCTCCTTCAGCTCGAGAATGGGTGCACTCATACCAGTTCCTCTTCGTCTGCACCCAGGTAGGCGGCAATCACCGTCGGGTTGTTGCGGATTTCCTGTGGCGCGCCTTCGGCGATCACGTTGCCATGGTCAAGCACGACGATATGGTCGGAAATGCTCATGACCATGCCCATGTCGTGTTCGATCAGCACCACGGTGATGTCGTGCTCGTCACGCAGCACGCGGATCATGCCACTGAGCGCCTCGGTTTCCTGCGGGTTGAGGCCGGCAGCCGGTTCGTCCAGGCAGATGATCTTCGGCCGCGTGCACATGGCCCGGGCGATTTCCAGGCGACGCTGCTGGCCATAAGACAACTCACCGGCCAAGCGGTTGGCGCAATCGACCAGGTCGACCACCTCCAGCCAATAGAACGCATGGTCGAGGGCATCGCTCTCGGCCTTGCGGTAGGCCTTGGTGTTGAGCACCCCGGCCAGCAGGTTGCGGTTGACCCACATGTGCTGGGCCACCAACAGGTTCTCCACCACCGACATTTCCTTGAACAGGCGAATGTTCTGGAAGGTCCGGGCGAGGCCGGCGCGGTTCACCAAGTGAGTGCCACCGAACATCTTGTAGTACAGGCGGTTGGCAAAGCGCGCGGGCGAAACGAAGTCCGTCGCCTGGAAGCGCTCGCCGAGCAACTGGATGACGTTGGTCTGGCTGCCGCGCACGTTCAGTTCGATACGCCCGCCGCTGGCTTTGTAGAAGCCGGTCAGGCAGTTGAACACCGTGGTCTTGCCCGCACCGTTGGGGCCGATCAGCGCGAAGATCTGGTTGCGCCGGACCTTGAGGCTTACGTCACTCAGCGCCTTGATGCCGCCAAACTGCATCATCAGGTTGTCGACCGACAGAATGATATCGTCGTTCATGGCGCCACTCCTTTACGCGGGACCACACCGGTACGGCTGATGCGGATCAGCCCACGCGGTCGCCAGATCATCATCAACACCATCAATACGCCAAACAGCAGCACGCGGTACTCGGAGAAGCTACGCAGCAGCTCTGGCGCCACGGTCAGCACGAACGCTGCGATCACCACACCGACGGTCGAGCCCATGCCACCCAACACGACGATGGCGAGGATCAGCGCCGACTCGAAGAAGGTGAACGACGACGGGTTGACGAAGCCCTGGTACGTGGCGAAGAACACGCCCGCCAGGCCCGCGGTGGAAGCCCCCAGGGTGAACGCCGAAAGCTTGACCAACACGTGGTTCAGGCCCATCGAGCGGCAGGCGATCTCGTCTTCACGCAGGGCTTCCCAGGCGCGGCCGACCGGCATGCGGGTCAACCGGTGCTTGATGTACAGCACTGCCAGCACCACCAGGAACAGCACGGCGTAGATGAACACGAACTTCAGGTTGGCGTTGTAATCGATGCCGAGAAACTCATGGATCGGCACCCCGCCATCCTTGGCCCGGCGGCCGAACTCCAGGCCGAACAAGGTCGGCGACGGTGCCGGCATGCCGTTCGGGCCACCGGTGAACGACAGCCAGTTGTTCAGCACCAGGCGGATGATCTCGCCAAAGCCCAGGGTCACGATCGCCAGGTAGTCACCGTGCATGCGTAACACCGGGAAGCCGAGTATGCACCCTGCCAGCGCTGCCGCGATGGCCGCCAATGGCAGCACGCTCCAGAAGCCCAGGCCCAGGTACTGGTAACCCAGCGCAAGGCCATAGGCGCCAATGGCGTAGAACGCCACGTAACCCAGGTCGAGCAGGCCTGCCAGGCCGACCACGATGTTCAGGCCAAGGCCCAGCAACACGTAGATCAGGCCGAGAATGACCACGGTCAGCAGGTATTTGTTGGCGAAGATCGGGAAGACGATGGCGATCACCACCAGCGCCGGGATGATGTAGCGCAGCCGCGACTTGTACCCCGGCGCGTTGACATGCACGCCCGAGCCACCGCTGTCGAAGCCTTGCAGCATGCGCCTGCCGGCAGCGGTCTGCAGGTACAGGCTGAGCAGAAAGCGCCCGACCATCACCCCACCGACCAGCCACGCCACACGGCGCGGCTCGGCATTGAAGGTGTAGCCGTCGAGCACCACGCCCACCACCGGGCCAAACACGATGAGAGCCAGCAGGCCGGCGACGATGGTCTCCAGCAGGCTGCGTTTGAGGTCGAAACCTTGGGTATCAGTAACAGGAGCAGAATTGGCAGCGGACATGTTCACACCTTAGCCACGAGCGGGCGACCCAGCAGGCCTTGTGGGCGGAAGATAAGGATCATCACCAGCAGCGAGAAGCTGAACACGTCCTTGTAGTCGGAGTTGATCAAGCCAGAAAACAGCGACTCGGAAATCCCAAGGATGATCCCGCCGAGCATGGCGCCAGGCAGCGAGCCGATGCCGCCCAGTACCGCGGCGGTGAACGCCTTGATGCCGATGATGAACCCCGCATAGAAGTCGAAGGTGCCGTAGTTCATGGTGATCAGCACGCCGGCCAGGGCGGCCATCACCGCACCGATGACGAACACGTAGGAAATGACCCGGTCGGTGTTGATGCCGAGGATCGACGCCATCTTGCGGTCTTGCTGGGTGGCACGGCACATGCGGCCAAGCTTGGTGTACTTGATCACGTAGGTGAGCAGGCCCAT
>Ga0213821_1001399_pt1 | contig 11254 bp, 10 predicted proteins | sample MC6MC0909MG_FD_179894 | JGI IMG/M metagenome (GOLD analysis project Ga0213821, IMG submission 179894) | Enriched soil aggregate microbial communities from Iowa State University, Ames, United States - MC6-MC0909-MG | ecosystem: Environmental > Terrestrial > Soil > Unclassified | place: USA: Iowa...
GCCAATGGCCGGGCAAGCCTGAGAGGGTTGCCGAATAGCAGACATGAAAAAGCCGCGCATTGGCGCGGCTTTTTCATGTCTGGTGGGCCCACACGGACTCGAACCGTGGACCAAAGGATTATGAGTTGCTGGGCGACCGTGTATGCCTAGTGAAGTCGTTCTTAGCTGAACGTAGGTTGGCATAGCTGGAGGGCCCGTAGTACGTGGTTTTGAGCGTAGCTTTGAGAAAGCTAGCTAAGCTGGTCAGTGTACTGCAGATGTACTGAATATCAGCTTCTGGGGAGGGAAAGCTTAGGAAATAGAAACGATGCCGCCAAAATATTCCTTGCATTCAGCTCTATTATGAATATATTCAATGTAACGGTGAATGCGTTTGGAGCTGGTCATGAATGCCGAAATTGGTAGTCTTTTATCCGAGGTGCGTAGTGCTTCAGGTCTGACGCAGAAGCAGATCGCTGAGCGTATGAGTGGAAATCAAACACGGGTATCCAGAATCGAATCTGGTGACGGTGATGCTGCTGATGCCGATGCGTATCTCTCCGCAGTGGACACGCCGCAGGCAGCACACCTGCGTGAACTACTCAGACTGGACTGGAGCAACCTGCCTCGACCATCCCTTCGCCATCGCGACCTTGAAACTCTGGTAGCGGTAGATCTGGGCTTAACGCGTGTTCGGGCATTCCTGGCTGATGGACAGGTGCCAACTATTCTTGCAGGACAAGCGCAGTTGCTTGATCGGCGGCTAGAGGAAGCAGGGCGATATTTGCTTTCGCTGGACCACGAAGTCGTCTATGTCGGAGAGATCGGCGTCGGCAAGACTACGGCTGCTTGTCGGCAAGCGGGACTAGTCGTAGATGAGATCACTGCCGCAGACCTAAAAGGGATGTTGCTTGACACCGGTGGTGGACGTACGACCTTATGCGATGTGTGCGTTCAGCCAGGCAAACGCTTTGCGATTACCATAGAGCCTGTCAGCGATGAGGAAATCTATAAGCTAGTGGCAGAAATTTGCCGGAGCCTGTTCGAACGAGTCTCTGGTGAATCCTCTCAAAGCACCATTGAGTTTAAGCCAGCCGAGGAGGTCGAGCGCGCGCTCCGCAATATGGCAGGGTTACCTCGTCCGGCGCGTGCCCGCAAAGGTCAGGTAACAGCCCCAGATCCGGCAATCCAACTGGCGAAAAGCTTCTCCTCATTGGACGCGTTTGCCGCAGAGTTTGCTGCGAGGCTAAGCTTGTGGCGTCGCAGCGGACGCACAATCGAATTTGAAGGTGTGGACGAGAAGGACGGCCGTCAATGGTTACGCTCCACCTTCACTGCAATCAACAATGGCAGGGACGATAATTTCTCTTTACCTGATCGTGTCACGATAACTGTACCGTTTGACCTGATATCGAATTCAGGCTTGTCCATTTCCATGATTGATACTCGGGGAGTCGATGGCAGTGCTGTGCGCCCTGACATTCTTGAGCATCTGAAAGATCCTCGGGCAATAACTCTCCTATGCTCAAAATGGGGCAGTGCGCCGGATCCCAGCATTCAAGCGCTACTTACGCACGTCAATGAAACCGACGCTGATCCGACATTACTTAAACGCATTTCGATCATCGCGCTCGCTCGACAGGGTGACGCTTTGTCAATGCGCCATGACTCTGGGGATGCAGCGTCAGATGCTGAGGAAGGCTACGACATAAAACTTGGCCAGATTGAGGACGCCCTTCAAAAAATCGGCTGGCTTGGAACCGAAGCCTTTGTCTTTGACGCCAGTGCTGATGAACCATCGCAACTAACTAAATTCGTGTTGGACCGCATTTCGGCGATGCGGAAAACACAAGCTGATTCCGCCAAGGCGACGATAGCTGCAATTGATCAAATGATTGAAAATCGTGCTCAGGCTACCGCGATGGCGGCACTGAGCGCGGTAAGCGGTAATCTCAATCGGTTTGCGGATCGTAACGCTCAGTTACGCACACTACGACGTCCTCCTTACGATCTACTGCTAGAGGTCGTTGGTCAACTACACGCGCGAACGGTGTGGGCTTCTATGCGCCGTGCAGGCAGCTTTTGGAATTTCAACGCTTATCAGTATTTGGGTGACGGTGCAGCTGCTGAGGCGAAGGTTAGATCAGCTGAAATACTCACGGGCTTAACTGCGGTCATCGAGTCCGACATGGATAATGAGGAGTTTGAGAGCGTGCATGGCTTCCTACAGCAGGTGCGTGCCGATGCTGCTCAGTGGGATACCGATTTCGTAAATGCTGCCCGTCATCACGCCATGGCTGTCTACTCGCAAACGCTCGGACGGGACCGTAAGCTCTGGGACGAATGCGAGAAAGAATATGGCTACGGTTTGGGTAATTACCGAGCTGGCGTTAAGGAAAAACTGCGTGGATGGTTCGAAGAGCATGTTGAGCTGCGTGAGGAGCTTGAAAGACGCGTGACGCGCGCTTGGCAAACAAGTTTCATTGCTCCACTCAAGAAAGCGGCGGGTGCGGTAGAAAGCGGAAAAATTATTAAATAGTTCAGCCAAGCACGGACATCAAGTGTAGCTACTAGCGGGCGACTGTATATATATCTTGCTTGGCTGCTAGTAATTACATGATGAATGGCGGTGATATGTTGGCGCTGCAGCGTGGTTTAGGGTATGAAGCTATAACTATGACACAAAAATGTGCGTGTTTAGCCCTGGGAATCTTGCGGATGTGAAACTTAATCAACTCAGCAGGCCTAAGAAAGCTGGTGTGAATAATGACAAATGAAAAAAAACATGCTGTTTTGCCTCCTTCAGTTGAGGCGGAAACTCGCTTGCCATCTATTGAGGAGCTGAAGTCCGCCAGGGAGCAAGCTGAACGTGCGATTGTCAAGCTGTGCCCGACCCAAGAGCTCATGAAGCGGTATAAGGAAATGCTGCCAGTGGCTAGCATTTTTGCCCAATTTGACACCGTTCATAAGAGCTCTATCCTCACCGCTACTGCAAAAATGTCTACGGCGTTCCAAAGTTCTGTAGTGTCGAAGCAGATACTGGAAATACAACACCAACTTCAACTCGGTAGCGCGCTCGCGTTGCCAGGGGAGGAGTTGAAGCGACAGCTTAAAGAGATTGGCCTTCATAAAAATATGAGTGCTGTTGTATCAGCCAATATGATGGATCAGGTTAAGCGATTCGCAGAATCTGTCGTTTCAAGGACGAAGGGTTTTGAAGAAATGGCGCGGTCCGTAACTAGCCTTCCTCCTGCCCTGGAAAGCTATAAATCTTCAGTGCTGTATAATTTCCTCAGTAACGAGTCAGTTTCGAATTTGCAGCGCTTGGAACGCTTGCAAGCTGACTTCGAACGAAACATTCGGCTGGTAAATGTAGAAGAACTTGGTGCGGAGTTAGAGGTACGCCCAGATCTAGAGCGAGAGATTGTCGAGGTTGTACAGAGCGGGAGGCCTTTTTCGGATCTGTCTGCTGCGGCGCTAAAACACTTCCTTACTTTCTGGAAAGTGCTCTGGGATGCCCTAAACAGAGCATCAATAATTGTCACGCTCTCAGCGTGTTTAATTGCTCAAAACGCGAGCATCGAAAACGCGAACTCGCCTCAACAGATCAGGCAGAGTGTTCACTGTTTATCAGCTGAGCAGCTGGTGTTTCTGAAGGGGTGTGGGGTAGTCACCCGCGATGGAGTGATTGTAAGAGCAAAAGCCACAAGGGGATCGAAAGAAATTCTACGGCTGCCGGCGAAAACAATGATCGAGGTGCTGGGAACTGACTCATCCGGTTGGGTGCACATTTCTGTCGAAGTGGGCGACCAAGACATCAGCGGGTGGATTTCCGAAAGATACTTGCTGGTCTACTGACACAAGGTGTGAGTACGTTTTGTGAACGGTACAGCGGTGTGAAAGACGCAGTGGCTTGTCTTCAAAAACACGAAAGCCGCGTAGGACGAGGCTTTGAAGGTGGTGGGCCCACACGGACTCGAACCGTAGACCAAAGGACTATGAGTTAGCTCGCGCCGCTACGGGCCTACACAAAGCGTACAGAGACACAAAGCGTACAGAGATTGCCGAAAGGTTCGCAAGGTGGGATGAAGCCCCTGTGAGGATTTAGCGAAAAATGGCGAATCATAGGAAAGCACAGAGCTGTACCTCCATTGCTCCGTTTCCAGCATAATCTGAACGGGTGTGCAGCTGTCATAAGCGCATTCCGAAATGGAAGGCGCATGGATCGAGCAAAGCATAGATGCACAGCCTTGTTAGGTCGATCAGCCAGCCGACTGGATTTTTGTGAAAAGGGAAGGAAAGGAAATGGCGCTCGTTGCAAAAAAGATTTCTGCTATGCAAAGCCAACTTGAGGCTAAGAGAAAAACAGTTTCGTTTGATAGCTATGATCTCTCTGTTCGGCAAGTCCTAGATATGGTGGAGTCCGGAGACATTTTTGTTCCTCCCGAGTACCAGCGCCAGTTTATCTGGGACTCGGAAAGACAGTCTGTGCTGGTTGAATCAGTTATGTTAGGGATTCCTGTGCCCAGCTTGTTCATGGCGATGAATGCTGATTCTACTTGGGAAGTTGTTGATGGAGTGCAACGACTAGGATCTCTGAGCCATTTTGTAGGTACAGCAGGGCTATTGGGGCGGATTAGTCGAGATAAGCCTCTGGTCATCCATGGTCTGGAGAAACTTAGCACGTTTAATGATGCTGGATTCGAGGATTTCCCAAAGTCAATGCAGTTGCAGTTTTTGACACGACCTATCCGTGTGACTGTGTTGAATGACCGTACTGACTTAGCTGTTCGCTTTGATCTGTTTGAGAGATTAAATACCGGTGGTGTTTCGCTTACAGACCAAGAAATAAGGAACTGCGTATACAGAGGCGCTTACAATGAAGATCTAAAATCTTTGGCTCAGTTGCAAGATTTTAGAACTGTGATAAAGATTAGTAGTAAAAATGCGTCTAATGGAACGTATGAGGAGCTGGCTCTTAGATTTTTCGTATACTTACACCGTTATGGCGATTTCAATCACTCGGTCAAAGAGTTTTTAAATGGTTTTATGAGTGATGTTCGACACAATGTCATTCCTCAAACCGATAAAAAGTTGTTCGAAGCTGTTATGGGTGAGCTTGCGAAAGCGTTTCCGAATGGAATAAATCGGGGTAAGGGAATTACGCCGGTAAATCTGTTTGAAGCTTTATCAGTGGGTGTTGCTCTTGCATTAAAACAAGGGAAGGTAATTGATCCTCTCAAACTTATTCCATTGGTTGATAGTGCGGATTTGAAAAAATTCACTGGGGCTGGATCCAATCAGAAGAAGTTTGTGGTGGGCCGCATCGAATATGTAAGAGATGCGTTATGATCTGCCAACTTGCTCGAGAAGGGGCTAATGATAGGCTTTCTGAGGCTAGGATTCTATACTCTAGTATCAAGTCGATAGAATTGGTGGATGATGCTCCACAGCCAGTCACGCCGATGTCTCTAACGTTGCGTGGTCTTATTTACGTGAGCCTATATGGTGCGATTGAATATACAGTTACCCAGGGCGTTCAGCAATTCATAGTTCATTTGTGCGGTTTGAATGTTCAGACCGCACATTTGGAGCAGGCGCTGTATTCCATAGCTTTAGATTCGCAACTTAAATCGGCCCGAGAGGGATCGGAAAAAAATAAATGGACTGCTAGGAGAGAAATATTTTCTAGCCAGTTTTCCAGTTCTTTGTGCGATATACCAGATACTGTCTTTGGTAGTTATCTGCATAATGTATATCCGAAGACAGTGCTGGAAATCTTTCAATGTTTAGGAATTGTTCGACCGGCGACGCAACACCCTAGCGAGGTCGGATATTTTAGAGAGATAACTGAAAAGCGTAACGCCGTGGCCCATGGTCGTGAGTCGGCTAGTAACGCTGGGCGCTCACTTTCTCTGAATGAATTGGAAATAAGGCTAAACGCTGTGTACAGTATCTGCTCTTATTTCTTAGACGTCTTAGAGGAACAAGCGCTTAATTTGGGCTTTGTTAAGGCAGATCATCGTGCTTCATACGCATCCTGAAACAGTCAATTCTTTTCGAGGATAAGTACGCTTTCTACTGTATGGCGCTTATTAATATAAGATTTGGATTTTTTGTTAAGGTCGACCATCGAGCGGGCTGCGACGAAGTCCGCTTGATGATTTAACTTGAGGCCCATGCCTTGGGCCATCTGCGAAATGATCAATGCAACATCGTTTCGGATTTCTTTGTAATAAGAGTTTTGCACAACAAGTATGCAAGGCGCGTTAGGTTTGAGAACTCGCGCTATTTCATTTAGCGACTTGTATAAGGAGTCGAAGTATTTCGTGTGGTTCTTTAGGTAGTAGGTTTGAGAGGCTTTGGATGGATGGTTCTTAAGTCTCTCTAAAAACTCTAAGCATGCAGGTCCCCATTCAATTTTCTCTTCGAGGTAGCTTTTAGGTACGGTCGAGCTTCCCGTAAGTTCGCGACGAAGAAGTGAAAATTTCTCGGCGCCCACCCTTATTAACGCAAGTTCAATATAAGTGGCGATTGCATAGTCAATGCGAGTGCAGTAAGGCGGAGATGTGATTACTGCGCCGATTGAATTTTCGGATAGTGGTAGGCTTTCTGCATTCGATAGCAGTAATTTCAGTTTAGCGGTGTCAACTTCTTTTGTGGATGTATTTGCTTTGTGCTGCTGGCCGAGCAATGTTACTTCTCGGAGAAAACTCGCAAAGATTTCTTCTTTGGATGCAGTAACTTTTTCTTCAGGGGTTTTACCAACTTTAGTCCATGTTGGATTAGACGCGACAAAGCTAGCCGCCATTCTTCTAACCGACCTAAAAAGCGAAAGGTAGAAAAAGGCGGCAATTGGAGTGGTCTTTGCAAGCCCTTCAGATGAGCCGAGCTCCACATAGTGAGTATGTGATACTAAGGTAGAGTTAATGCTCGACTCTATTTTTCTTATGTGCTCGGCTGAACGAGAGTCGAACCAGTTGAGTAAAGGGTCCTGCTCCAAGACTGCATAAAATTTTGTTGATTTTTTTATTATGGAGTGTGCAAGTGGCAACAAGCTATCTATATCAAATTTTGACACCAGAGCTGCTTTGGCGACGATAATCATAGCCGGGTTTAAATCGGACCCGATTACTGAGTAGTCATGCTTCAAACTCGTGTTGGTGGTAGTGCCGCTACCATTCCAGGGGTCTAATATTACGGAGTCATTAGGGATTTCAAGTGTTTCGAAAACACTATCAACGAAAGAACTTGAAAAGCCAGCGTAGTATGGGAATAATTTTCGGCCCTCTGCCTCGGCGGAATCTAAGTGCCGCTTAGGATTTATTATGCGAGAGTAAGATGGCATTTTATTGATGTGCGGAAAAGTGTATGAGTTTTAGGGTTTGTATTATACATCAATCGCATTTTCTTGGCGAGTTGGTAATTTACTTGTTTGTAAGTTCCTCTAGTGTCTTCAACTTACGTGCGCTGAGGATAGAGCGAAGAGTTGTTCGCGCTATGAAGTGGAATAGTGTGGTTGGGATGTCATCATCATCGTCAATAAAATGTAGTTCTTTGAAAGTGGAGGGCTGAATCATACCTGCGCTCTTGGTTCAAGTGTTAAGTGGGGGCGACGGTCGAGAAGCTGTCGAGAATTTATTGAGCATGCTTCCGCTATCGAGTCCACCAGCGAGAGCGGTCTTGCTGAACGAAAGTGCTGTCATGGCTGGGTAGATGGTCAATGAACTTTTCATGGGTCACCATTTACTATCATCGCTTTGGGTGTTTTTATGCCCAAGGACGCAAGCGTCGTAGCTATTTTTTTGAGATGTAGCTCGTCCTGCCGTCGATGTAACGCATTCAATAGAGGTAGGAGTTTCTGGAGCGTCGCAGCCGTTGAGCAGCAGCGCGCTCAGAATGAGGATCCATTTAAGTTGTGCGTGCATGCTCTTTCCCTCACCAGCCTTTATCAGCGCTTGGGCTGTTCCGACTACTCAGTGCTCGTCTGTCAGCGGCGGAGTGTTGAGCGTCGCGATCAACACGGACTTGAGCGCTGGTGGCCTGGGCGTTTTGCTGAGCAATCAGCAATCAGCAATCAGCAATCAGCAATCAGCAACCTGCGAATTTGCAGAAGCTAATTTGCCTGTGCGCTAGCACGCTGGTTGGCAGCCTGTATGGCTTGCATCTGCCCTTCCGCGCTGGTTGCCTGTCGCTGTGAGCCGGCGAGCTCGCCAGCGTCTTTGCGCAATGTCTCCTGTTGTTTTGAGACGCTGGCAAGCAGGGCGTTATTGGTGCACTTCTTTGTGGAAATGGCCTGTTTCCGTGCTTGTGCAATGGCTTCCTGATCCGATACACCGCAAGTATCCGCCCCTATGCAAGGTGCGCTTTCGTAGTGGGCCTCATCTTGGTAACGCTAAAGATATTTCTCCAGACTGTCAGCCTGAGTCTTGTAATAGCTGAGCGTATCCTGGGCAGCGAGGAGCATAGATATCGTCTGACCGGCCTGACCTCCAGATGTAGTGTACTGGAGCCTCTGAGTTTCGCAGCATGATCTCGTACTGCTGCAATTGGGTCTTTTACTGCTAAATCTGCTTCGTCACCGCAGCGACATTTTGAATCGCGCTGACAGTCGTCTGGCTCAGATTCACCCCATCCACAACAGGGATTCCGGCGACGCAAGGTGAAAGGGCAGGGCGCAGGCTACCGCCAAAATCCGCTGCTGTTTTCTTCGATTTTTTCATAGAGACTCCACAAGCGTAGGCGAGATTTTTTTAGCCGCTAAAAATTTCAGTGCCTGGACCAGACGAAGCATCTCATCTTGATTGGCCTCAACACGGGCCAGTAGCGACCGTACTATTCCGAGAGTGATCTGCGTCCCACAGGCGGCATAGGTTAGCCAGAGTTTGAGAGGGCCACCGAGGTGTCCTTGGTCCGCGTTGACCTTTGCGATCTGCAGGACCTACTGAGCGTCCAATGTACTTTTGATCTTGGTTCCATTTTCTTTGATGATGGCCTCCTCATCGGCTACTCATCATGCAAGGTCGTCCATATTCCTAACAACGACCAACCTCCTTCAATCGCTTGCAGAATATCCTCGCGTAGCAGGATGAATTTGGCCAAGTTGGTGGCAGGGGTTGAGGGCGGATAGGTTGCAGCTACTCGTTCCGCGATCCGTACAGTAAGTGGCTTCATTTCAACCTCTTGGACGACTCTGTCTCAGAGCTAGAGTCTGGCCCCTCAATTGTCAAAATCCGAACTGGCGACAAGGCAGAGTTAGACCTGTTTATCTTTAACTTCTTTAAATGTTCCTTTCCTACGGTAGACCGACTCTCGTTCTTGACAGTTGAAGGGCTTTCTTTCGGACTTGCTGTCGGGGTCTTGGGAGGCGCGTTATCGGCACTCGCTGGCTCCCGTGAAGATGATTGGCCCTTAAAGTTGTAACTGCCGTCTCGGTAGCGCTTGATCACTCCGTGGAACCACCTGATCGCTGTGGTTTTGATCGATCCTGCTTTGATTGCAGCTGACAGCTCGTCCAGCATCCGCTGCTGGTCAACGGGCGCAACCTGCTCCAGCGCCTTGAAAATTTGGCTTCTGGTTTCCGCAGAGACCAATGCCGCCAACCGTAGCGGAGGATCCCCGACCGCCGGGGCTGGGTCGGGCGACGTAGTAGTTTTTTTGTTTTTTGGTTTTATTTTTTGTTTAGTATTTATATGTGCTTGTTTGTCCGGGTGCGGCTGATCCGTCTTCGGTTTATCCACGTTTGGGTTTTCACAATATGGTGCAGAGTCGGCCCTTTCAGACGGTTCGTCAGAGATATGCCCCACCGTCTTTGCGAATCGACCTCGAGAGTCGTGGGTGCGCTCGATGCTCAAATAGCCTGCGGTCTCAAGCTCTTGCAGTCCGCTCCTGGTTGCGGCTGCACCAGTGCCATTTTTCTTGGATAGTGATTCCATTGTCAGATACGGATAGCCTGGGGGTAGAGAAAGCAATTTCACCAATAGTCCTAACGATTTCCAACTCAAGTTTTGGTCACTTATTACATCGTTAGGGATAATTGTGAAATGACTGGATACCTTTCTTTTTACAATTAGGGATATAGACATTTTCGTCAGTCCTGCTCGAGAGCCTTGGCTACATCTGCGGTTCTGAAGTAAATCCTTCTGCCGATTCTGACCTTGCAAGGAATAAATTTTCTCGATACCTCATTGTCGCCACTCAGGCTGATTCTCAGGCCGTCCTTGCTTCTATGTAATACCTCTGCAAGCTGCTCAAGGGACAAAAGTGGAGCCCCAGAGAATAAGTCGCGTATGTATTCTTCCGTGGTCATGTTAGGTGTTCTCCGCTTAATTTCGGATATCCTATGACACCTAACGCAAATTTTAAAAGTTTTTTTCAAGCTCCACTTGACAGTGAAAAAGTTTAGCTATAGTCCCTCTTGGTTGTTTAGTTAAGCTTTCTTCAGAGTTGTGGTTTTTTTAGCGGCTAAAATTTATTTTCAGTTTGTGGGTCGCGATAAAAGAGCTAGGAGTTTAGCTAAACTGCCTTTGGTGGTTTAGCTAAACTTTTCTTTCTTTTTGACATGCTATCTAGCCTGGCAACTAGATCCTCGGAGCGTAAGTGCGTATATCTCTTCAACATTTGCATTGATTTGTGGCCGCTGATGCTCGATACCTCTTGGTCGGAGAGACCGCCCTCCACAAGGCGGCTTACCGCCTCATGTCTCAAGTCGTGAAATCTGAAGTCGGACAGCTGTAGCTTCTTGACCAGTAGCCTCCAGGTTTTTGTGAACGCGTAGGGGCGACGTTTCCCATCCTTCCCAGGTTCGCCAAAAAACACCAGGTTGCAATCGCTAGGGCGAACGGGGTTCATCATCGCAGCTTTGAAAAGCGCAGTCGCTCGCTTGCTCAGTGGCACAGTTCGTTGACCATCATTTTTCGTGTCAACGAGTCTTACGATGCGTCGCTCTGTATCCACCTGAGGTCTGCGTAGCGACGCGATTTCACCTGAGCGCATACCAGTTTCCAGAGCGATGCCAACGATCCACCCAAGCATTGGATTGCTATGCCGATTCACCTCTGCGAATAGCCGCCGTTCCTCATCCGGCGAGAGCCTACGATTGCGACCCTCCCCGGGGCTTGGCTTGCGTATATTCAACACGGGGTTAAACGTCAGGCCCAGCCCCCACTCCTGGATCGCGACCGTGAAAACGTGGCTCAGTAGAGCCAGCTCCAGGCGAACGGTGTTGTTGCTGGTCGTGCCTGCGCGGCCTGGCTCGTTAAGGCGCTTGTCGCGA
>Ga0213821_1001404_pt1 | contig 11219 bp, 11 predicted proteins | sample MC6MC0909MG_FD_179894 | JGI IMG/M metagenome (GOLD analysis project Ga0213821, IMG submission 179894) | Enriched soil aggregate microbial communities from Iowa State University, Ames, United States - MC6-MC0909-MG | ecosystem: Environmental > Terrestrial > Soil > Unclassified | place: USA: Iowa...
TGGCCCGGCGTGGGCAGGTCGGGCTCCCCCACCGTGAAGTCCACGAGGTCGCGGCCCTGGGCGCGCAGTTGGTCGACCCGGCTCTTGGCCACCATGCTGGGCGACGGTTTGATGGCGCGGGTGCGTTCGGCCAGGAAATCTGCGGTGACGGCGTTCATGCGAGCCCCTTCGCGGCAAACGCGGCCTGCATCCAGCTCTGGCTTTTCTCGCCCGTGGCGATTTCCGCCATGATGCGCGCTTCCTTGTCGGCATGCGCACGGGCCGCGGCGATCAGGGCCTCGGCTTCCGACGCCGCGAAGCTGACCAGTCCGTCTTCGTCGCCCACAAGAATGTCGCCCGGGTTGATGACCTGCCCGCCGATCGACACCGGCACGTTGACCTCGCCGGGGCCGTCCTTGTAGGGGCCGCGGTGGATATGGCCGCGCGCATAGCAGGGGAAGCTGTCGGCTTCGAAGGCCGCAACGTCGCGGATGGCGCCGTCCACGACAACGCCCGCGCAGCCATGGATCTGAAGATAGCGCTTCATGATTTCGCCAAGCACGGCATTGGACATATCGCCGCCGGCATCCACCACCAGCACGTGACCCTGCTGGATCTGCATCATGGCCTTGTAGATCAGCAGGTTGTCGCCGGGCCGGGTCTTGACCGTCAGCGCGGTGCCGACCAATTTGCCGCTTCCGTTGTAGCGGCGCAGTCCGGTGATGCCCTCGCGGCGCGCGAGGTTGTCGCTGAGGTGCGGGGTGACGATGCCTGCCAGCGCTTGCAGTACGGAGGCGGGCGCAACGGGAGAGGCGGGCAAGATGCGCGCGCCGGTGGAGATGGAAGCCATGTCGGTCTGCTTGTCCTGAGTCGAAGGACGCTCCGTTTCTCGCGCTGTCGCTGGCAAAACGGGGCGGCCGGTAATGAATCAGACCGAATGGTGCGAGCTTTTGCGATTCCGAAAAAGGGATTAAATTTCAGCGAACTTCATCACTTTTCAGAATATAGGGGTTACCCCCTATCGGAACTTTCGGAATGAACCTCAAGATCTGCCGGGCACGCGCATGCTGACTTTCAAACAGATCGAAGCGCTTTATTGGACGGTCCGGCTGGGGACATTTTCTGCGTCGGCGCAGAAGCTGCACACGACGCAATCGGCCATCACCAAGCGCATCCAGGAACTGGAAGCCGACTTCGACATCGCCCTTTTTGACCGGTCGGGCCACCGGGCCGAGCTGACGGCCCGGGGGCATGAGATCTATGCCCTGGCCGAACAGATGCTGGGCCACCGCGACCGTCTGCTGGCGCGCTTGAAGGGGCAGCACACGCTGACGGGCACCTTCCGGTTCGGCATCACGGAGATCACCGCGATGACCTGGCTGCCCGCCCTGATCCGGCTGCTGCGCGCGCACTATCCGCGCATCACGCTGGAACCGCATATCGATCTGGGCGCCGACCTGCTCAAGCGTCTGCAGGCCGGGCAACTGGACATGGCATTTCTACACGGCGAGTTCGCCGAACCGAATCTGCAGGTCGTCGCGCTGCAGCGCCTTGAATTTGCCTGGATGGGCAGCCCCGACCTGATCGACGCCAGCCACATCTACACCCCGGCCGACATTGCCAAGTTGCCGCTGCTGCGGCAGAGCCGCGAGTCCGGGCTGAACATGATCTACGACGGCTGGCTGCGCCCGCACACGGCGGCGAGCAACATCTTCACCATCAACAGCCTCATCGCGATGGCCGGATTGACCGCCGCCGGGTTTGGCGTGAGCTGCCTGCCACGCGACTACTTCGCGGACATGGTGAGCACGCGGCAACTCGTCATCGCCCGAACCAGCGTCGCGCCGCCGCAGTCGGTGTACAGCGCAATGTTCCGCAGGGATGCGGACGTGGCGTTTTGCGAGAGCGTGGCGGAATTGGCGGAGAGTTGCTGCGAATTTTCAACCGGGTGGCGTTTGCGTTGAGCGGCTCGCGCGCATGCGACCGCATGCATGTCTGGACCGCGCCGCAATGTGGCGCTCACGACGAATGGGCCGCTTTTGCGGCCCACCCGCTGCGGTAGCAATGCCTTCAATCGACCTTCGCGCCGGATTGCCGGACAAGCTCCGCGGCCGTCGGCATCTGCTGTTTTACAAATGCCCAGAACTCATCGGGCGTATTGGGCTTCCCCGGAAACGCCCCCTGCTCGACGAACTGCTTTTGCATCTCGGGCTTGGCGATAGCCTTGTTCAAGGCCGCATTCAACGTCTCCAGCACCGGCTTCGGCGTGCCTGCCGGGGCGACGAGACCGTACCAGTTATCCGTGTACAGCTTCGTGCCTTCTTCCTCGAAGGTCGGAACATCCGGCATGGCGGGGTGGCGTTCTCTTGCCGCCACGGCCACCGCGCGCAGTTTGCCGCTTCGAACGTACGGCACCGGTCCCGTCGTGATGGCGAAGTCCATGCGGCCGGCCATCAGGTCGACCAGCATGGGGCCGGAGCCCTTGAACGGAATGTGCGTGATGTCGACGCCGGTAAGCTTGATGAACTGGGCCGCGGCCAGGTGCTGGGAGGACCCCGATCCGCCGGATCCATAGTTCAGCTTGCCGGGCTGCGCCTTGGCTGCCGCGATGATGTCCGGGACCGATTTGAACGGAGAGTCATTCGGGACCAGCAGCGTGCCTGGCGACGTGTTGATCTGGCCGATTGGCGCGAAGTCCTCGATCGGCCGGTAAGGCAGCTTGGAGAACAGCGCGGAGTTGAAGCCGTGGGACGCGGACGTGGCGAGCATGATCGTGTAACCATCTGGCTTGGCCTCGGCAACGAACTTGGACGCAATGTTGCTGCCGGCACCCGGGCGGTTGTCGACGATGACGGTCTGTTTCAATGTCGCCGCCATTTCGGCCGCGACAAGCCTGGCAAGGACGTCCGCCGATCCGCCCGCGGCCCAGCCCACGATAAGGGTGATGGGCCGCTCCGGAAACGCGCCTTGCGCGAAGACGGGAATGTGCGTGCCCGCCAGACTCGCGAGGGCGAGGCAGAGCAGGCGGCGCCGTGTGGCTGCCGAGGTGGTCATGGTTTGTCTCCTGGTGTTTTTCTGGGTGGTGTGAATCGTGGCGCTATGGCAATCGTCCATCGACGACGATGGCGTCCGGCGGCAGCGGCCGGCCTTGGAGCGCAGCAACCACGCATTGCGCCGCGCGTCGGTTGGCGCGCTCCAGCCCTTCCCGGCTCGATCCCCCGGTGTGCTGCGTGCAGATGACATTCGGCAGCGCCAGCAACTCTCGCGTGACCGCCTCAAGCGACGCGTCGCGCTCCAATCCAATGACATCAAGACCCGCGCCGGCAAGCATTCCCTGCTTCAGTGCAGCCAACAATGCGCCATCGTCGACGAGTTCGCCGCGTGCCGTGTTGATCAGAATTGCGCCGGGCTTCATGCGGGTCAGCGCGGCCTCGTCGATCAGATGCCGGGTGGAATCGGTCAGCGGAGCATGCAGGCTGATGAAATCGCTGTCTGCCAAGACAGTTTCAAACGAAGCCATTTTCACGCCAATCAGGTCCGCTTCATCTTGACGCAGGTAGGGATCGTGAGCAACGACGCGCACGTCGAACCCCGCAAGCCTGCGAGCCACCAGCCGCGCGATGCGGCCCATGCCGATCAGTCCAACGGATTTTCCCGACAGCTCCGTACCCACGAGAACGCCCTTCTCGCCGGATCGCATGCGCACGTGCGATTCCAAATAGCGCCGACCGACAGCAAGCATCAAGCCAACAGCGTGATCGGCCACGGTCGCTTCATTGCTGCCCGGTGTGATGGTGAGAAGCCTGCGGTGCGCCCGCACGGCGGCCACGTCTATCGAGTCGTATCCGACGCCCCGCCGCGCCAACACGCGCAGTTCGGGGTAACGTGCCAGCAGGTCGGACGTGACCGTGGGAATTCCCATGATCCAGGCGCTGCAACGGGCGAGCGCATCGTGCATGCCTTCGGTAATCACGGCGTCGACCGCGTCATGGCCGACGCCGCCCGTAAGCACCGTCAGGCCGGCAGTGCGCAGGATGTCCGCTGCGTTGTCATCGAAGAAGCGCGCAGTCACGAGAACACAGGATTTGGGATTCACGGGATCTCTCATTGATTTTCGACGCGCAGCCAGCGCCGCGCCCGCTCGACGATGGGGCGATCGATCATTCGGCCGTCCAGCGTCACCACGGCAAGCCCTCTGGCGCGGGCCTCGTCATCCGCCGATACCACCTTACGCGCCCATTTGAGCTCATCGTCGCTGGGACCAAACCCTGCATTAACCACCGGGACCTGTCGCGGATGTATGCATGCCGTGCCACTGAAACCGGTGTTGCGCGCCACGCGGACCAGGTGGGCGAATGCCGTCATGTCATTGATCTCCGCAATGCTTCCAGGCAGGCCCCAGCACGCCAACCGGTGTGCACGCGCACAGCAGGTCACGGCCTGTGCGGCCCACAAGAGCGACTGCGGCTCTGCCGGCACGCCCATGTCGGTGGCGTAGTCTTCGGCGCCAAATCCCAGTGCCGCCACGCTGGGGTGGGACGTGGCAATGCTTTGCGCCTGCATCACGCCCAGCGGCGTTTCAATGAGGGCGGCGATGGGAAGGCCGGAAGAATCCGCGGCATGGCGCCGGTCGATACATGCGGCAAGCGCCTGCACATCGTCGGGCGACTCGACCTTTGGCAGCAATATGCCGTGCAACCTCGACAGCGGCAGCGCTTCGATGTCGAGTGCAAACATTTCCCTGGACGCATTCACGCGCACCAGGACGGGAATCGCGTCGGCCAGCGCCTCGATGGCGCGCCGGGCCATGACGCGCGCCTGGTCTTTCAGCGCGGCGGGGACGCCATCCTCCAGATCAATGATGATTGCATCGGCGCCGCGCTCCGCGGCCTTGGCCCAGAGCGGCTCCGAGGTGGCGGGAACGAACAGCAGGGAACGAACGTCGTTCAGATGCACTTGATTGCTCCGCGCGCTGAAAGCGCTTCGATCCGACCATCATCCAGCCCCACTTCCCGCAGGACTTGAGCCGTGTGCTGTCCCAGCAATGGTGCGGCATGCCGGATCTGACCGGGCGTGTTGGCAAGGCGGGGCATGACGTTCTGCATCAGCGTGCCGCCGGCGGAGGACGGCCTCACGTAGCAAGCGCGATCAATCACATGAGGATCGGCGGCAAGCTCTGCTGCATCATGGATCGGTCCCGCGGTCACGCCCTGCGCACGCAGATGCGCCAGGCACTCGTCCCGACTCATCTGCGCGACCGCATCGGCGATGAGGGCGTCGAGTTCCGCATCATTGGCCAGCCGCGCGGCATTGGTGGCAAAGCGCGGCGCTTCGGTGAGATCGCCGCGGCCAATGGCCTGCAGAACCCGGCGCGCCATGGCGTCGGTCGAGCCCGACAACGCCACCCAGCCGCCGTCCTTGCAACGGTAAACACCGCGAGGAGAAGCGATCTTGACTGAAGGTCCCGCGATCCGCCCGGTGGCCGCGTAGGCGGTCACGTCAGGCCCCATGATGGCGAGCATCGGCTCAAGCAGGGATAGATCCACCACCTGCCCCTGCCCCCCTCTCACTTCGACTTCGCGCACCGCAGCCAAGGTCGCGAACGCGCCCGCCAGGCCTGCCACCATGTCGGCAAGCGCCATGTTGGGCAGCCGAGGCACATCATCGACGGCGTGTTTGTGCGCGAAACCGCAAAAGCCTTCGAGCAGGCTGCCGAATCCGGGCAGATCCCGATAGGGTCCCGTCTGGCCCCAGCCCGACACACGCACGATCACGAGCTGGCGATTGAGTTCGTGCAGCGCCGCCGGCCCCAACCCCATGGCCTCCAACGTTCCCGGCCGGAAACTCTCGATCAGGACTTGCGCCCCGGCCGCGAGCCTGCGCATCACTTCGACGGCGTCCGGATCGCGCAGATCCATGGCCAGGCTTTTCTTGTTGCGGCCGTAGACCTGCCACCAGGCGTCCAAGGAGGCGCCATCGCCAAGGTCTTCACGCCAATGACGCAGCGTATCGCCTTCGCGTGCGGACTCCACCTTGATGACCTCGGCGCCGAAGTCCGCCAGTTGCATGGACAGCATGTTTCCCGCCACCAGCCGTGAAAGGTCCACGACCCGCAATCCGGTGAGCGGGCCCGTCGAATCACTTTGGGGTTGAATAGTCGGATTACGTTCCATGGAGTCGGGTGAAAGCGGTTGATTGGCCAATGACGGGCCTGCACGATATCGGCCATCTTGCGAGCATGGATGCGGCGCCGGCCCCTTAGAATGAAGCCACCGCTATGAAGCCACCGCTCAGCCTTGATCAATCCTAACGTAGACTATGTGCTATGGCAAATAATGATATAGCAAGGAAAACCCTACCCATACCGGGACAGAAGCGGAAGCGCGCGTCCAAAAAGGACGTCGATTCCCACCGCCCCGAGGTGCTCATCACCTATCGGGTTTCAGTGCTCGCGCAAACACTTTCGCGTCTGGTCGATACATCGGTCCGCGCGAATCTGGACCTTACGAGCCGCCAGTGGCGAGTGCTGGTGGTGCTTAGCCGGCTGGGCGGTTCGTCCGCGTCCGGGGCGATAGCGCGGATGGCCAGCTTCGACCACAGCCAGGTCAGCCGGGTAACGATGGAGCTGGCCGAAAAGGGGTTGTTGACGATGTCCAACGATCCGGAAGACCGCCGCAAGCAGATCCTCACCCTGACGGCGGATGGGATCGAGCAGCTTCGGCTCGGCCTGCCTCATTCGCTGGAGCGGGAAGCGCGGCTACGAGGCCGCCTGACCGAGGACGAGTACGCCAGCTTCATGAAGGTGCTTGGCGTGCTGGAGGACGAGGCGAACAATCTTCTGGAAGAGGTCAAGAATGCCGGCTGATCGCATCGATGGGTGGAAAGGCACCACGGACGTCGGGAAGGCGTACTGCTAACGCCCGGCGTTGCCGCCCGCTGCATCGACCCGCAACAGGAAATCGATCACCGCACGCACGGCGGGAAGCTGCCCGCGTCTGTGCGGGGTCAGGATGGTCGTAAAAACGCGGCCGGCGGTCCGGATTCGTCGGCGTAAAACACCGGCTGTGGCGCGGCTTGCATGATGCGGCCGCCCGCGTCGTGCAGCTGCCAGGACTTCATCGTCATGGTGGCCATCAGCCCATCGTGTCCGCTCAACATCTCCGGCGCTTGCGGCATGCCTCGCTGCGCAATATAGGACGGCGCGGCCACCAGTGTGATGGGCTCGTCAGGCATGCGCCGCTGCACGAGATCGGAGTCCGGGAGCGCTGCGAAGTGGCTTCGGACAGCCGGAACCGCCACGCGGCGCTACTTTCTGAACATGCCTTGGGCCAGCAGATCCGTGTTGTGCCCATTCACGAGGGCGGTCGCTTCCGTGATCCTGTAATCGGCCTGGAATTCGCAGAATTCCTTGGTCTTCATCGGCACCAGGGTGCTCGAACTGAACGAATCCCATGCCCGGCCATCCAGGCCTTCGTTCATCGTATTCATGCCAAACGGACTGAAAGCCAACGTGCGCTGCGTCGTCGCGCCCTGGTCGTTCTTCAATTCGACCGTGACGCGCAGATTGGCGATTTCACTGAGTTTGTCGGTGGTGACGACAAAATGCGGTTCGCAGGCCAAGGCGCCGTCGTTGCCGCCGTGGTACGTCGACTTATGCAGCAGGCGCAGCGTGGGCGCCGCTTTGCCAGCCTGTTTGCGCTGGTCCAGATCGCTTTTGCAATGGGCCAGGAATTTGGCGTCGTCCTGCGCATCCGGCTGATGGTTGCGGCGCTCCTGACGATATTGCAGGGCCTTCTTGCAATCGGTCTTCACCGACTGGCCGTTGTAGTAGATCCAGCTCAGGAATCTTGGTGCACGGGCTGAACCCTGCTCAATCGCCTCTTCAAACAGAGTACGCGCGCGGGCGTAATCGACCGGAACGATTTCGCCCAGGTAGTAGATTTCGCCCAGATTGACCAAGGCATCCCGGTCGCTTTGCGCCGCCGCGCGCTCGAACCATGACACGGCGACTGCCGGGTCGCGATCCACGCCCCACTTGCCTTCTACGTAGGCAAGGCCTAGAAGATTCTGCGAGTGCGGCTCGCCGGCCTCCGCCGCGCGTTGCCACCACTTGAAGGCTTCGGCGTCCTTTTTCTCGACCTGCGAATAGCCGAAGTTGTAGAGGCTACCGACCTGAAAGAGCATCCCGGGTTCTTTATCCCGCTCGGCCCAAACCCGCGCCAAGCGCAGCGTGTCCAGTTTGGTGAAGCCGATGCGCGCCATCATCGTGCGGGCGTCGGAGGAGGCAGACCCGACATGACGTCGCAGGTATTCGATGACCGGCAGCCGCATTTCGACGTCGGTTTCGGCTTTGGCCTTGCCCTCGTAGACGATGTGGCGCTGGCGCTCCATCTCCTTGACGTCGTCGAGGTTGTCGAAGTCGTCCTTGGCGATGAGGCCGATGTAGCGTTCAGCGATGCTGGCGTCCTTGTCGATGCCGATGCCGTACTCGAAGAAATAGGCGGCGTTGGCGCACCCGTATTGGCCGCCCTGATGGCACGCCAGCGCGTAGTTGGCGATGGCCAGTTTGACGTCGCGGGCGACGCCCACGCCGTGTTCGTACATGAAACCTAGCGCCATGAGCGCGTCAAGATCCTTGTCTTTGGCGAGGTCTTGAAGCGCTTTCAACGCTGAGGCGTCTTGCTGGACGGCGCGGTCATAGAGGCGTTCGGCCAGATGGTCTTGCTGGGCGGCGGCCGAGAAGGTGGATCCCACCAGCACTGCGGCGGCGGCGAACTTCAAATATTTGGACATCGACTGCTTTCCTGTGAACAACGGCGGTCGCTGTGGCGCAAACGACCGGGGCGATTGTATCTGCGCCATCTGTCTTGCCGGTTTCGCGCAGATCTAGGAGACCGCATTGGTCCTGGATTCAGGCTGGCCGCGCGGCGGCGCACCATTTGGTGCGATAGACTCCCGGCTTGTTTGGGATTGAATCAGCAGGAGTTCACGCAATGAGCAGCATTTTTCCAGACGATCTGTGGGCGGTGGGCGAAGCCCGCATCAACGGTCTGCCGGTCGTCATTCGCTTTCGCACCGGGCTGCCGCCCGAGTCCGATCGCCAGGTCAACGACAACCTGATCATCATCACCTGGGCGTATCAGGGCATCGAGACCGGCATGCCGAACGACGAAGACAAGCTGCGCACCAATGCGTTTGAAGAAGCCATCGAACAGGGTTTCGAGAATTCGGACGCCGGCGTGCAGGTGGCATGCCTGACCGGTAATCATCAGAAAGAGTGGCGCTACTTCACGCCGAATGTCGAAGCCTTCCTGGATGCGTTCAACACGTGCCTGGCGGGACATCCGGTCTATCCGATTGAACTGCGCATGTTCAAGGACCCTGACTGGAATGCCTTGTCGGGATTGCAGCCCGAAGGATCTGAGCAGCTGCATTGATGGACGTCAAGCGGCGGGCTTTGGCTGCGGACCGTCGCGATTATCAACAACAAGGGGCGCCTAAGCGCCACATTTCTCCCATCCCTCATCAGTGGCGATAGGGACTGACGTGCCGTTTTCAGCTAGTTTTGCGACTGCAATAGCGGCGCATCGAAGAGCGGGCGCGGAAGATCCTGCCGAGGGCATGGACCGGCGGCGCGCCCGATCCATGCCATGCGCAAACACTTCAAGGCTCGGCCGGCTTGATGTTCTGGTTATGCCGGAACAGGTTGTGCGGGTCGTAGCGGGTCTTTACCTGGACCAACCGGTCGAAGTTCTCGCCATAGGCCGCGCCCACCCGTGCAGTCTCGTCCTGCGTGAGGAAGTTCACGTAGACGCCGCCTTGCGACCAGGGCTCGGTGGCCTTGAAGATGTCGCGTGCCCAGGCGATGCACCGTTCATCGTCTTTCGGATCGTCCCAGCGTCCGTGCACGTTCATGGCGAATTGCGCGGACCGGTGCGGATACGCGGTGGCGGGCACCGGCACCTGCATCGCCGCGCCGGCGATGTGGCCAAAGAAGATCTCGCACTGTGGCGACGGCACGTTCTGGACTGCTGACACGACAGCGTCGATCAGGCCGTCGTCCAACTCCCCGATGTTGTGGGACTTCCAGTAGTTGCGCGCGCCGGGCGTGAGCAAGGGATCGAACGCCTTCTGCCAGGCCGCGTAGGGCATCGGCCCAAGGTGTTCGCCGTAGGGTTCGCCCAGACCGCGCACCGCTTGCAGGGCGTCCGGCCCCTTGTCCACGCCGCCCGTGTAGCACGACGCGAAGGCGACGATGGGCTTGCCGTGCACGGCTTCTGGCAAGAAAGGCAGCGGCGGCGCCTGGCGCAGCACGGCCCACACGGTGAGTTCCGGCGACATGGTCTTTAGCGCGTCGCGGTATCGCGCCAGCGCCTCGCGGCCCTGCTCCAGCGGCACCACCACCAGTCCGCCATAGACCTCGGGACCCACGGGATGCAGCTGGAATTCGAACATCGTGACCACGCCGAAATTGCCGCCGCCGCCGCGCAGCGCCCAGAACAGGTCCGGGTTTTCGGAGTCACTGGCGTGCAGCAGTTGGCCGTCCGCCGTGACGACATCGGCAGACACCAGATTGTCGATGGTCATGCCGAACCGGCGCGTCAGCCAGCCGAAACCGCCTCCCAACGTCAGGCCGGCCACGCCGGTCGTGGAATTGATGCCCAAGGGAACGGCCAGGCCAAACGCCTGCGCTTCGTGGTCGAAATCGGACAGGGTGGCGCCGGGCTCCACGAACGCCCAGGCGCGCGCGGGGTCGATGCGCACCGATTTCATGGGTGACAGGTCGATCATCATGCCGTCATCGCATACGGCGGTGCCTGCGATGTTGTGGCCGCCGCCACGCACGGAAATGACCAACTGATTCTCGCGCGCGTAATCCACGGCGCGGCGCACGTCGGCGGGACCCGCGCATCGCGCGATGACGGCGGGCCGCCGGTCTACCGTGGCGTTCCAGATCTTGCGGGCCTCGTCGTAACCGGCGTCGCCCGCAGTCAGGATCTGGCCCCGGGCAGAGGCGCGCAGATTTTCCAAGGTGCTGCTGGACAGTTTGTTCATCACACATCTCCTCGAAGGCGATGCATCTACAAACAGCGTCTAAAGCAAGCCGTCTATCTGCTTGGGCGCGACATGGGATTTGCCTCCTTGAAAAAGGGGCCATGACCCTGTGCACATGAATGCCCGGCGAACGCCGCGCGGGGGGAAGGCGGCAGACGCCCTGTGCCGTGCGCCGGAGCGTGCGT
>Ga0213821_1001425_pt1 | contig 11135 bp, 11 predicted proteins | sample MC6MC0909MG_FD_179894 | JGI IMG/M metagenome (GOLD analysis project Ga0213821, IMG submission 179894) | Enriched soil aggregate microbial communities from Iowa State University, Ames, United States - MC6-MC0909-MG | ecosystem: Environmental > Terrestrial > Soil > Unclassified | place: USA: Iowa...
GGCAACCCGGCCAGTGCGTTCGATCAGGCGATCCGAGCCACCTTCGGCAACCCGGCCAGTGCGTTCGATCAGGCGATCCGAGCCACCTTCGGCAACCCGACCAGTGCGTTCGATCAGGCGATCCGAGCCACCTTCGGCAATCCGGCCAGTGCGTTCGATCAGACGATCCGAACCACCTTCGGCAACGCGCGCTGCACGTTCCTGCAAGCGTTCAGCGCCACCTTCGGCCAAGGTGTTCAGCGGTTGGGCAACTGTAGCCGAGCTCGAACGCGATTCGGCGGTCAGGTGTTGATCCTGAGCGGGCAGGGCGAAGGCGTTGGCGGCGGCGATGGACAGGGTCAGGCTCAGCAGCAGATGGCGTTTCATGATTTCGGTGCTCCTCTGGGGGGCTGGAAAGTGGGTACGAAGCCAATGCTACTCCCGGTAACTCCAGAGAAAAGTTCATAAGGCTAATGGTAACAATCGACGGTATTGATACTCAGTTTCGACCTGTCTAGGCCGCGTGTTTCTGAGGGAGAGATGGCGATTTAATGGTTGGCTCGATGGGTAACAGCCGAGCTGGGAACAGACCAAAAGCTGAGAGGGGTGTCAGGAAATTCTTGGTTATCATGGGTTGTTCGATTAAACCCCGCAGCTTTTCATCAGTCCGACATACTAAGTGCCATCGTCGTGCCCGCCTTGTGCCATGCAGTCAGGAGAATTACGCAATGACGCGCCCTGCCAGAATCTTCACCTGGATCTTCACCAGCCTGATCAGCGTGCTGGCGATACTGGTGGTGGTCATCGCCACGTTCGATTGGAATCGCGCCAAGCCGCTGCTCAACGAGAAAGTCTCCGAGGCCTTGCACCGGCCCTTCGCGATCAACGGCAACCTCGCTGTGCAGTGGCGCACCGAGCCTGAAGAGGGGGGTTGGCGAGCCTGGGTGCCCTGGCCGCACTTCATCGCCGAAGACCTGACCCTGGGCAACCCTGACTGGCTCAAGGAGCCCACCATGGTCGGCCTGGAGAAGGTGGAATTCCGCCTCTCGCCGTTACCGCTGATGTTCCAGCAGATCGTCATTCCGCGCATCGACCTGACCAAGCCTACTGCCAACCTCAATCGGCTGGCCGATGGCCGTGCCAACTGGACCTTCGATTTCGGCCCGAAAGATGAAAACGCCGAGCCGTCGAAATGGGTGCTGGACATCGGCGCCATCGGTTTCGACCAGGGCAACGTCAGCTTCGATGACCAGACCCTGAAAACCAGCATGAAGGTGCAGATCGATCCACTGGGCAAGCCAATCCCGTTCAGCGAGATCGTCGGCAAGGCCAGCGCCGAGAAAGCCGGTGGCGCCCAGGACTATGCCTTCGGCCTCAAGGCGCAAGGCCGCTACAAGGGCCAGCCGGTGTCCGGTACCGGCAAGATCGGTGGCCTATTGGCCCTGCAGGACGCCCGCCAGCCGTTCCCGCTGCAAGCGGATGTGCGCATTGCCGACACCCATGTGGTGCTCGCCGGCACGCTCACCGACCCACGTAACCTGGGCGCGCTCGACCTGCGCCTGCGCCTGGCGGGGAGCAGCCTGGGCAATCTCTACCCGCTGACCGGCGTGACCTTGCCGGATACCCCGGCCTATTCCACCGACGGCCACTTGCTCGCCAACCTGCATGCGCCTGAAGGCGCGCGGTTCAGCTACGAAGGCTTCAACGGCAAGATCGGCGACAGTGACATCCATGGTGACCTGGCCTTCGTCGCCAGCCAACCGCGGCCGAAGTTGACTGGCAAGTTGGTCTCCAACCAGCTGTTGTTCAAGGACTTGGCGCCGCTGATCGGCGCTGACTCCAACGCCGAGCAGAAGGCTCGTGGCGGTGCCAGCAAGCAGCCCACCGGCAAGGTGCTGCCGGTCGAAGAGTTTCGCACTGAGCGCTGGCGCGCCATGGACGCTGACGTCAGCTTCAGCGGCAAGCGTATCGTGCACAGCGAGCAATTGCCGTTCAACGACCTTTCGGCCCATGTCCTGTTGGAGGATGGCGTGCTGCGCCTTGAGCCGCTGCGCTTTGGCGTGGCAGGTGGCAACCTGGCGTCGAACATCCGCCTCGATGGGCGCAGTGTGCCCTTGCAGGGCCGAGCCAAGCTCACTGCCCGGGGCTTCAAGCTCAAGCAATTGTTCCCCAGCTTTGCGCCGATGCAGACCAGCTTTGGTGAGCTCAATGGCGATGCCGACTTGAGTGGCCGGGGCAATTCGGTGGCGGCCCTGCTGGGTACTTCCAACGGCGATCTGCGCCTGCTGATCAACGATGGCGCGATCAGCCGCAGCCTGATGGAGATCGCCGGGCTGAACGTGGGTAACTATGTGGTCGACAAGTTGTTTGGCGACAAGGATGTGAAGATCAACTGCGCTGCGGCGGATGTCGGTATCAAGGATGGCCTGGCGACCACCCGGCTGTTCGTCTTCGATACCGAGAACGCGATCATCTACGTCAACGGCACGGCCAATTTTGCCAGCGAGCAGTTGGATCTGAAGATTACCCCCGAGTCGAAGGGGGTGCGCTTGTTCTCGCTGCGCTCGCCCTTGTACGTGCGCGGGCCGTTTGCCAAACCCAATGCTGGCGTGCAGGCAGTGCCGCTGGCATTGCGTGGGGCAGGGATGGTGGCGTTGGGGCTTGCTGTAGGGCCTGCGGCGGGGTTGCTGGCGCTGATTGCGCCGAGTGGCGATGTGCCTAATCAGTGTACGCCGCTACTGGAGCAGATGCGGGCGGGGAAGGCGCCGACGGCGGTCAAAGCCAAGAAGTGAAGCGAATCGTACACATACGTGGGAGCGGGCTTGCCCCGCGATAGCGATAGTGAATTCACCGACGCTATCGCGGGGCAAGCCCGCTCCCCCGTAAGGGTTTGAATCAAAGGCCTTGGAGCAGATCCGCCATGTCATCGGCGTGCTCTTCTTCCTGCGCCAGGATGTCCTCGAAGATCCGCCGAGTCGTTGGGTCACTCTCACCAATGAACTGAATGATCTCGCGATAGCTATCGATCGCGATGCGTTCAGCCACCAGGTCTTCCAGCACCATTTCCTTGAGCGAGTTACCCGCCACGTACTGTGCATGGGAGTTCTTGCTCAGGTTATCCGGATTGAAGTCCGGCTCGCCGCCCAGCTGGACGATCCGCTCGGCCAGCTTGTCGGCATGCTCCGACTCTTGGTTGGCGTGCTCGAGAAACTCCGCGGCAGCAACACTGGCCTTGATACCACTGGCCATGAAGTAATGGCGCTTGTAGCGCAGGACACATACCAGCTCGGTTGCCAGCGACTCGTTGAGCACACGCAGGATCTTCTCGCGATCAGCGCTGTAGCCCTCGGTCACCGCCCCTTGCTCGACATGCTGGCGGGCACGCTCGCGCAGGGTTTTCACATCGGTCAGTTCAACGTTGCTCATGGTTATCTCCGAAGATTCAGGGTGGTCAGGGTGTCAGGAGGGCTCAGGCGCCGGGCACGGCTTCCTTGTCCTCTTCTCGTTGCTTGCAGGTCTTGAAGCCCTTGGCGTCGACATGGCCAGTGGCATCGAAGCGCACGTAGTAGGGCTGTTGGTGGCCGTCGCGGTTGAGGATGTAGTCGTTGCAGGTGCCGCCATGGGGCAGGTCGATGACATTCGATGGGCTGCCGCCGATGGCAATCACCTTCTGCATGGTCATGCCGTGTTCGACCTGCTTGACCAATGGTTCATCGCGGTAGGTGACGTAGTCGACCGGGTTCTCTGGGCGGCTGCCGCAGGCGGCCAGGGTAGCGCTGGCCAGAAGGATTGCCAGGGTCTGCTTGTACATGGTCCCGCTCCTTGCTCAGGGTCTGTTTGGTTTGGAACCGCACGACGCGCCAGGAGTTCGATTGCGATGTTCATCGACATGGCGCTAGTGTTGACCGGCTGACCATGGAGAGGGATGGGCGATGAACCAGGATCTGGCCACGCGTTACCCGTTGGTGCTGGTGCCGGGAATGCTCGGCTTTGTGCGGCTGCTGCTCTATCCCTATTGGTTCGGCATCGTCGCCGCGTTGCGCAAAGGTGGCGCGCAGGTGTTCCCGGTGCAGGTGTCGCCGCTGCATTCGAGCGAAGTGCGCGGGGAGCAGTTGCTGGCGATCATCGAGGACATCTGCCAGCACACCGGGGCTGAGCGGGTCAATTTGATCGGCCACAGCCAGGGCGCGCTGAGCGCCCGCTATGCGGCAGCCAAGCGGCCAGACCGAGTGGCCTCGGTGACCTCGGTGGCAGGCCCCAATCATGGCTCGGAGCTGGCCGATTACCTCGATCACAAGGCACCTGGCGACTCACCCCACGGACGCATCCTCAAGGCTCTGCTACATGGCTTGGCAGTGTTGCTGGTGTGGCTGGAGACAGGTTGGCGCCGCGATCCACTGCCAATCGATGTGCACGCCTCGCATCAATCGCTGACCCACCATGGCGTGGCTCGCTTCAACCAGGCTTATCCACAGGGCCTGCCAGAGGTGTGGGGTGGCGAGGGCGCGTATGAAGTCAATGGCGTGCGCTACTACTCCTGGTCCGGCACCCTGCAACCAGGGCGCACTGATCAAGGACGCAATCGCTTCGATGGCAGTAACCGCTTCTGCCGCTTGTTCGCCCGCACCTTCGAGCGCGAGAAGGGCCAATGTGACGGCATGGTCGGGCGCAACAGCTCGCACCTGGGCCAGGTGATCGGCGATGACTATCCGCTGGATCACCTGGACATCGTCAACCAGTCACTGGGCGCGGTCGGCAAGGGCGCCGAGCCGGTGCGACTGTTCACCGAACACGCCGCTCGGCTCAAGGCTGCCGGGCTGTAGCGGCGCGGCGTACGGGGGTGGTCCAACGCTCGGCGAGCAGTACCCCGGCCAGGGTCAGCAGGCCGCCATACAGGTGATAGGCGGCCAGCTGTTCGTCCAGCACCCAGGCGGCGATCAGCGCCGTCACTACCGGCAGCAGGTTGAAGAACAAGGTCGTGCGGCTTGGCCCCAGGCGATGCACGGCCTGCATCCACAGTAGCGGGGCGATCATCGAGGCCAGTACGCAGGCGTACAGCACCAGGCTGAGGTTGTGTGGGTTGAGCCCGGTTTTCGCCGACAGCAGGAACAGCGGCAGCAGTACGATGATCGCCACCAGCACTTGCAGGTACAGCAACTGCAACGGCGGCAGGCGCAATTGCCACTTCTTCAGCAGGAAGCTGTACAGGGCGTAGGCGAAGGTCGCTACCAGCATCAACAGGTCGCCGCGATTCAAACCCTGGTCGAGCAACCCCATCGGGTGGCCGGCCGACACCACTTCCAGGACCCCAACGAAGGACACCAGCGCCCCGAGCAGTGCGCCGAAGGTCAGCCGCTGGCCGAGCCAGGCGATCGACAGGGCCAGGGACATCAACGGCATCAGCGAGAGAATGATGCCCATGTTGGTCGCGCTGGTGATCTCTGCGGCGAAGTAGGCCAAGCTCTGGTAGAGGGCCATGCCGAGGATGCCGAGGATGAAGATCTTGCCCAGGTGTGGGCGGATTGCCGGCCAATTGCGCCAGACCTTGGGCAGCAGGAACGGGGTGAACAGCAGGCCAGCCAGCAGCCAGCGGTAGAAACCGATTTCGGCCGGGAAGATGGCACCGGCCGAGAGCTTGGTGACTACTGTGTTGCCGGCCCAGATGAGGATGGCCATGAGGGGGAATGCGTAGTTCATGTAGCGGGGGCTCTTTGGCTAACGATGAGCGTGGGAGCAGGCTGCGGTGGTGAGTTCACTGCCGCTATCGCGGGGCAAGCCCGCTCCCACGATGACCGCCATTATCCTTCTGTCTGTATGCAGACCTATACTCGTATCCAGACAACCCACCCCTAGATCCAGACAATGGCCGGCAAATACCTCGACATCCCCCAGTTCGACCAGCTCCCTGCCCCGGTCTACTTTCGCTACGACGAATTCGGCGCCGACACCATCAGCGCGCCCCATCGCCACGCCTGGGGCCAGCTCAACTACGCCGCCCACGGCGTGATGCACTTGGATGTCGACGGCCAGCGCTTCATCTCACCGCCGCATCTGGCGGTGTGGGTGCCGCCCGGCTGCGAGCATGGTTGTTACAACCCCCAGGCCATCGTCTATCGTTCGGTCTATCTGCACCGCGACCTGTGCCACGACTTGCCGCAGCAGCCCTGTAGCCTGGTGATCAACGACATCCTCAAGGCGATCCTCAGCGATTTTGCCCGTCGCGACCTCAAGGTCGCCCAGGATCAGTGCGACCTGCGCCTGACCCAAGTCCTACTCGATCAGCTGCATCTGTCGCCAATCCAGGCCTGCTACCTGCCGTTCGCCCGCAGCGAAGGCTTGAGCCAGATCCTCGACGCCCTCAGCGCCGAGCCAGGCGACAACCGCCCCTTGGCCGACTGGGCCGCGCGCATCCATGTCAGCGAGCGCACCCTGGCCCGGCAGTTTCTGCGCGAGCTGGGCATGAGCTTTGGCGAGTGGCGGCTGCGCTTGCGCTTCTTGCGCGCGATCGAGGCGCTGGAGGCCGGCACGCCGATCCAGTCGATAGCCTTCGATCTTGGTTACAGCAGCGCCTCGGCGTTCATCGCCATGTTCCAGCGCCAGGCGCACTGCACGCCGCAGCAGTATCGCCGGCAGGCGCGCGCGGCCTGAGCAGGGGGTGGCCATTGTTGGCTACACTCAGGCGCATGTCCGTGCATCGGGCGCGGAGACAAGGAGACCACTCCATGAAGATGCTGCAAGTGCCGTTGCTGGTATTGGGTGTGTTGATCAGTGCACAGGGATTCGCCGCCACTGCCCAGCAGGAAAAAATGAAGACCTGCAATGCCGAGGCTACCGAGCAAACCCTCAAGGGCGATGAGCGCAAGGCGTTCATGAGCAAATGCCTGAAAGCCACCCAGCAGGAAAAGATGAAGAGCTGCAACGCCACCGCGACCGAAAAGGCGCTCAAGGGCGATGAGCGCAAGGCCTACATGAGCGACTGCCTGAAGAAGAAATGACCTGCGCCTATGTTTGCCGGGCGAAGGCTGGCAGACTGCGGATCTTTTCCGCTGTCTGCCCCTGAGGCTGTATGACTTTCACCCCTCGCCAAGTCACCCTGGCCAGCTGGATCATCGTGTTTGCCGGCCTGCTTCTGGCGCTGCCGCTGAAGTTGCTGCCGAGCCTGCTGGCCGGCCTGCTGGTGTTCGAACTGGTCAACATGCTTACCCCCAGGTTGCAGCCATTGATCGCTGGGCAGCGTGCGCGCTGGCTGGCCGTGGCGCTGCTCGGCACCCTGGTCGTCACTACCCTGACCCTGTTGATTGCCGGCGCTTTCAGCTTCCTGCTGCACGAAGCGGAGAACCCTGGCGCGTCGTTGGACAAGTTCATGGGCCTGGTTGAGCGCGCCCGTGGCCAGCTGCCGCCGTTCATCGAAGGCTACCTGCCGGCCAGTGCGGCCGAGTTCAAAGTGGCGATTGGTGACTGGCTCAAGAGCCATCTGGGTGAGCTGCAACTGGTAGGCAAGGGCATGGCGCACATGTTCGTCACCTTGCTGATCGGCATGATTCTCGGCGCCATCGTCGCCTTGCAGCGTATCCCGGACATTTCCCGGCGCAAACCACTGGCCGCCGCGCTGTTCGAGCGTCTGAGCCTGTTGGTCCAGGCATTTCGCAATATCGTTTTCGCCCAGATCAAGATTTCCCTGCTCAACACCTTCTTCACCGGGATCTTCCTGGCGGTGGTGTTGCCGATGTTCGGCGTGCACCTGCCGCTGACCAAGACCCTGATCGTGTTGACCTTCCTGCTGGGGTTGCTGCCGGTGATCGGCAACCTGATGTCCAACACCCTGATCACCATCGTTGGCCTGTCGCTGTCGATCTGGGTGGCAGTGGCGGCGTTGGGTTACCTGATCGTGATCCACAAGGTCGAGTATTTCCTCAACGCGCGGATCGTGGGTGGGCAGATCAGTGCCAAGTCGTGGGAATTGCTCTTGGCCATGCTGGTGTTCGAGGCGGCGTTTGGTTTGCCGGGGGTGGTGGCGGGGCCGATCTACTACGCCTATTTGAAGAGTGAGTTGCGCCGGGCTGAGTTGGTCTGAGTGTTGAGTTCGTCAGTACCTGCCTCTTCGCGGGCAAGCCCGCTCCCACAGGGTTCAGTGCAACGGTTACTACGCTGCTGAGCCTGTGAAATTGGTTCAGCGCAATCATCAGAACAACGCTGAACCTGTGGGAGCAAGCCAGCTCCCACAGGGTTCAGTGCAACGGTTACTACGCTGCTGAGCCTGTGAAATTTGGTTCAGCGCAATCATCAGAACAACGCTGAACCTGTGGGAGCGGGCTTGCCCGCGAAGAGGCCGGGACAGACTGGCGAAATGACTCAGACAGTTCCGTAGCGCTTGCGCGCCTCGATTGCCAGACCACTACCAATGCTGCCAAAGATATTGCCTTCGACATGCCGGGCATTGGGCAGCATCGCCGCCACGCTGTTACGCAGCGCTGGAATCCCGCTCGAACCACCGGTAAAGAACACCGTATCCACCTGGCTCTCAGTGACCCCGGCCTTGTTCAGCAACTCGCTGACACTGCCGCGTACCCGCTCCAGCAAACCGTCGATGGCCTCCTCGAACACCGTCCGAGTCAGCTCCACGCCCAGCTCAGGCTCGATCCGCCGCATGTCGATGCGCCGGCTCGGCTGCTCGGTCAGTTCGATCTTGCTGGCTTCCACTTCCATGGCCAGCCAGTGCCCGGCGCGCTGCTCGATGACCTTGAACAGGCGGTCGATACCCAACGCGTCTTCGATGTCATAGCGCATGCTGCCCAACGCCAGCTGCGATTTCTGCGAATACACCGAGTTGATGGTGTGCCAGGTCGCCAGGTTCAGGTGGTAGCTGGTCGGCATCAGGGCGCCGCTCTTCATCCGGCTGCCATATCCGAACAGCGGCATCACGCCCTGCAGGCTCAGCTGTTTGTCGAAGTCGGTCCCGCCGATGTGCACACCGCCAGTGGCGAGGATGTCGCTCTGGCGCTCATCCAGCAGATGACGTTCCGGCGACAGGCGGATCAGCGAGAAGTCGGAAGTACCCCCGCCGATGTCGACGATCAGCACCAGCTCTTCGCGGTCGATGCCCGACTCATAGTCGAAGGCCGCAGCGATTGGCTCGTATTGGAACGACACGTCCTTGAAGCCGATCTTGCGCGCGACGTCGGCCAGGGTGTCCTCGGCCTCCTGGTCGGCAGCCGGGTCTTCATCGACGAAGAACACCGGACGGCCCAGTACCACCTGCTCGAACTCACGGCCGGCAGCGGCCTCGGCACGCTTTTTCAGCTCGCCGATGAACATCCCCAGCAGATCCTTGAACGGCAGCGCAGTGCCGAGCACGCTGGTATCGTGCTTGATCAGCTTGGAGCCGAGCAGGCTCTTGAGCGAGCGCATCAAGCGCCCTTCGTAGCCTTCCAGGTATTCGTGCAGGGCCAGGCGGCCGTATACCGGGCGACGCTCCTCGCGATTGAAGAAGACCACCGAGGGCAAGGTGATCTTGCCTTCTTCCAGGGCGATCAGCGATTCGGCACCCGGGCGGTGCCAGCCGACCGTGGAGTTGGAGGTACCAAAGTCGATGCCCAGGGCGCGGGCCGGGGATACGTCGGACATGAAAAATAGCTTCCGGAGGCAAAACGGCCGCGCAGTTTATGCCAGTGGCCAGCAGAATCAAGACCAGTCGTCTGCTCTCGAGCAACCCCAAGCGGCCCTTGAAAGGCTATGCTTGACCCCTATCTTCAGAAGCAACGTGCAATTTCTCATTGGTGATCCATAGATGGACTTCAAAGACTATTACAAGATACTCGGCGTAGAGCCCACTGCGGACGACAAGGCGATCAAGGCCGCGTACCGCAAGCTGGCGCGCAAGTATCACCCCGATGTCAGCAAGGAGCGCGACGCCGAGGACAAGTTCAAAGAGGCCAACGAGGCCTACGAAGTGCTCGGCGACGCGCAGAAACGCGCCGAATTCGACGAGATCCGCAAGTATGGCGGCCAGCATGGCCGGCCGTTCCAGGCACCCCCTGGCTGGCAGAGCCGGGGAGGCGCGGGGGCTGGCGGTGGCTTCGAAGGCGGCGATTTCTCGGATTTCTTCAGCTCGATCTTCGGCGCCCGTGGCGGCAGCCCGTTCGGTCGTGGCCAGCAGCAACAACAACGTAGCGCGGGCAGGCGAGGGCAGGACGTGGAACTGGAGCTGGCAGTCTTTCTTGAAGAGACGCTGAACAATGAGTCCAAGCAGATCAGCTTCCAGGTCCCGCAGACCAATGGCGCCGGCCAGCGTACCGGGTTCACCACCAAGACCCTCAACGTCAAGATTCCAGCCGGCGTTGCCGACGGCGAGCGTATCCGCCTCAAAGGCCAAGGCGCGCCCGGTGTCGGCGGCGGCGCCAATGGCGACTTGTTCCTGACCATTCGCATGGCACCGCACCCGCTGTTCGATGTCGAAGGTCATGACCTGATCATCACCGTGCCGCTGGCGCCGTGGGAGGCTGCGCTGGGTACCAAGGTTGAAGTGCCGACCCTTAGCGGCAAGATCAACCTGACCATCCGCCCCGACAGCCAGAGCGGCCAGCGCCTGCGGATCAAGGGCCGGGGCCTGGCGACCAAGCACGGCGAGCGTGGTGACTTGTACGCCCAGCTCAAGGTGGTCATGCCGACCCAGTCGGATGCCGAGACCCGCGAATTGTGGAGCAAGCTCTCCGAGAAAGCCGCGTTCAATCCGAGGACACAATGGAGTAGTTGATCATGAGTAGCACCCTGATCGTTCAACTGGACATGCGTACCCTCTGTCAGGAAGCCAACCTTTCGGCCGACTGTGTGATCGAAATCGTCGAACATGGGATTGTTGAACCTTCAGGGCGAACGCCTGAAGACTGGCTGTTCGACGACCGCGCGCCGGTGACGGTCAAGCGTGCGGTGAAGCTGCATGATCAGCTTGAGCTGGAGTGGGAAGGGGTAGCGCTGGCGCTGGAACTGCTTGAAGAAGTGCAGCATCTGCGCAGTGAGAACAGCATGCTCCGGCAGCGGTTGGGTAGATTCATCCAGATGTGATGTCGCCTGCACCGGCCTCTTCGCGGGCAAGCCCGCTCCCACAGGTGCTGCACAGGCCATGAGTGTTGTGCGGCCTCTGTGGGAGATGTGATGTC
>Ga0213821_1001427_pt1 | contig 11111 bp, 9 predicted proteins | sample MC6MC0909MG_FD_179894 | JGI IMG/M metagenome (GOLD analysis project Ga0213821, IMG submission 179894) | Enriched soil aggregate microbial communities from Iowa State University, Ames, United States - MC6-MC0909-MG | ecosystem: Environmental > Terrestrial > Soil > Unclassified | place: USA: Iowa...
TAAGCTATTGTGGGAGGAGTATAAAATTGAGTACTCCTCTATTGTTACTTTACAATGTAGAAATGTAGGGAGGTGTATGAATGGAGGGAAATTGTTGTCCGTTATGTGGGCAAGAAAATCATTGTGGAGTAGCAAAAGGGCAAAATGATTGCTGGTGTATGACAGAAAGTTTTCCTGAGAGAATTTTTGACGTAGTGCCTCAAGAGCATAATAAATGTATATGTCAAAAATGCTTGGATACATATAAAGAAGAATAGTTCGTTTTTGTGGCAAAAGCACATTGCCAGCCATAAAATACTTCTATCAAAAACGATAGGGGATAAATGATCATCAGTTGGTACAATTGTCTACCACACTACAACCAATCAGGCATACATTACTCTGAAAGGAGTGTGTCTAATGACTAAACCAATTGAACTCAGTAATGTTACAAAGGCTTATTTAGCGGAATACCAAAGGATTCTCGATAAAATGATTCAGGGCATGACCTATGTGACCCTTACCTGTAGCATTTCAGAAAATTTTATTAAGCAAATTTTACCGCATCAAGTAGCTGCTATTAAAATGTCAGAAAATGTTTTGCGATACACAACAAATATACCTGTACAAAATCTTGCATTAGAAATAATAGATACAAGTGCAGAGATTGTTGAATGTCTAGAAGCGATACAAAATAGATGCTGTATCGTGCAAAATTCAGAATATGAATTATACGAATATATGTGCGCCTATAAAGAAATTACGGAAGCTATGTTCAAGGCAATGAGCTTACCACCAGTTTCTAATAACATTAATATAAACTATCTTCGAGAAATGATTGTTCACCATCAGGGAGGAGTTCGACTAGCGCAAAATGTTTTAAGGTTCTGTATTTGCCAAGAATTAATACCAATCCTGAAAAATATGATTCAAACGATGTGCGATCAAATTTGCGACATGGAAAAATTACTCGATGCTTTACAGGACTGTGAATATTGCTAGTTTGGTGAAAAACGCTAGAGTCGAAGTCGATTTTAGCGTTTTTTTTGTGGATGCGATGATTTACAAAAAGTAGGCGCATCACCATAACGTGTGGTTGATTTCCGTTCCGACTGGGCGCTTTGCCGCTGCCGCTTCGCTTTCGCACAAGCAAAGCTTCCTCGGGGCGTCGGGGCAACAAATGTTTTCTGTGCGAAAGCGTAGTGCAAACGCAGCGTCAGCGACAGGAAGTTGGTCACGAAGGCGTTATCACAGGACGTGATGTTTTTAGCCTTCGTTCCTCTGCCTGCTCGCTCCAGGATCTCATCTGCGACGCTACGGTAAGCAAGGCAGTAGACTTGCGTGAATCTTAAACGCGAACCTTATTGACAGAAGGAACGCACATAAATGTTACTGTTCGTTTATCACTATCATAGAGACACCACTCACGGTGATCGACGACAGAGCCAACATTGATGCCGTAGTGCTTTTCTTGTAATGCGATCGGTTGGCCAAAGCGAATATGAATAGGTAGCTTTTTATTTTGATGATAAATACCTGACTCATGACTATGTCCGAAGAAAAGAAGCGGTTTTTTGAATAGAGGAAATGTAGGCTGCCATGTCACATTCCATTGAAATTGATGTCCATGCATAAGTGTTGCACCATCAATTTCGATTGTTTCAGGTAGTTCTGTAAAACGTTTGATGCCCGTTACATGTGTAATACGCTCCTCTTGATTACCACGAATAGAGGGGAATGTTAGTAGCTTTTCAAAATCATTTTCCACTATTGCAGCTTTTTGTAGCGGTAAATCGGACAGTATTTGTGCCTTTTTTTTACTGACAGTACATTCATATAAATCACCTAATCCTACTATCCTTGCATCTTTCGCAGTTTGCTGAATATGGGCTAAAACTGCCTTCGTATCTTCTATATTAGAATGTAAATCTCCTAAAAGTGCATACAGCATTTTAACCATGCCTTTCCTAAAAATATGTACAACTATCATACACCTAACAGAACTGAATAGAAACGTAAAATGTCTGGTTCATCACCATAACGTGTGGTTCATCACCATAACGTGTGGTTGATCTCCATTCCGACTGGTGCTTAACAAAATGTTATCTCTAACTTTCTGTGATGAGACTCATATTTTTCTTATGTGTAGAAAAATTGCTAACTTTTTCATAGCTTGATAAAATGTAAGTATAATTTTCTGAATTTTCATATTATCGTAACGGTTATTCTTTTATGGAGATTCTACGCAATATGAGGGTTATGCATATTAAAAATTGGGGGGCTTTTGATGACGATGTTAATGACAGAAATTGTTCAAAACTACGCTAAACAACAACCACAAGGAATTGCAACGTTATACGATGGCAAAAAGATGAGCTATAGTGATTTTTATAAATGTGCAGAAAAGTTTGCAGCGTACTTACAAGAGCAGGACTATGAAAAAGATGATGTGATTGCACTATATACGCTTAATTCAGATTTATTTTTAATCGCTTATATTGGTGTTCAATTAGCTGGATTTGTGGTGATGCCAATTAATACAAAATTAGCTGCCCCAGAGGTCGAATTTATTTTTAACCATTCAGAAGCTAAAGGTCTTATTTATGATGAAAGATTAGAAGAGATACTCGCAGATAGTTCATATCCATTTCAACATATTGTAGGGTTTAAAGAAATGAAAGAAGTTATTAAGAACTATACAGGTCAAAGGAAAGTTGTCAATTTGGAGCCTCATGATACAGCGGTTGTTATGTATACTTCTGGTACGACTGGTAAACCAAAAGGCGTTATGTTAACACATCAAAATATTGTATCCTCAGCGGAAATATGGTCGTTATCTATGAATATGACCAACGAGGATAGAATGTTTATTTGTACGCCTTTATTTCATTGTGCAGGGCTTCATGTATTTGCGATGCCGATGTTTTATAAAGGCGGTACTATTGTTATTGAAGAGGCTTTTTCTCCGACAAAGACATTAGAACAGCTTGCCACAACAGCAGCGACAATATTCTTTGGTGTTCCGTCTATGTATACAATCATTTTAAATACACCTGACTTTAAGGAACATACATTTGAAAATTTACGTTTATTAGGTTATGGGGCAGCACCGATGCCATATGAACTTGTTAAGCAAGTGAAAGAGTCATTCCCTAATGTGAAAGTACAAAATCTATATGGACAGACTGAAAATTCTCCTGCTGCTACTTCCCTTTTAGATGGCGATGCATTGACAAAGATTGGCTCAGTCGGAAAACCATTAGCACAGACAGACGTCCGTGTTGTGGATAGCTTTGGTGAAGCTGTACCAGCAGGTGGAGTAGGAGAAATTTGTGTCAGAGGACCACAGGTGATGAAAGGCTATTTACGTAATCCTGAAGAAACAGCGAGAACAATTAAAGATGGTTGGCTCTATTCAGGAGATTTAGGACGTTTTGATGAAGAAGGCTATCTCTATATTGTCGATCGTAAAAAAGATATGATCATTCGTGGTGGCGAAAATATCTACCCTATCGAGGTAGAAGAGGTTTTATATCAACTGCCAGAAATTTTTGAAGCTGCAGTTGTAGGTTTACCACATGAAGTATATGGTGAGGTTCCGAAAGCATTTGTCGTTTTAAAGGAAGGAAAGTCCCTTGATGAAGAGGCGATATTGGCTTATTGTCGGACTCAGCTGGCGAAATATAAAGTGCCACATGAAATTGAATTTTTAGAAGAATTGCCACGTAATGCTTCTGGTAAAGTGTTAAAGCATACATTGCGTCCAAAAGTAAGCACGCTCTAAATTGAGCATGTAAAATGTGAAACTCGAAAGTAGCAAAATCAGTAATAGCTGGATTGCTCATCTGCTGAATGAGGGCTAAAACCTGAGTCGTTTTTTTACATGTAAAGGGCGAACCAAGTTAAAATAGGAACGTCTATGAAACTAGCGTATAATAGAGTCTACGACAAATTGAAATAATAGAAGTGAAGTGATTATCTTCAAACTGGATAGGAGCGGAATTTGTCTTGTGGACGAGGGATAAACGCCTTTTACTAATAGGTATTATGATAACTATGCTACTTTCGAGCTGCGATCAGCTTTCTCAGCAGGAAAGGCAGAAAAGTGAATTAACTGTATTAACGGTAGAGTTTAATAGTGGTGCACCGATTCCTAACCTTTACGTAACTGCCACAGATGTAGAGACAGGTGAAATCGTTGAGGATGTGGTTGGCTCTGATGAGGGAGAAGCGAAATTTTCGAAACTGAAAGAGGGACGGGAATATGCTATTGCTGCAACTACGCTTGAAAATAGTAAGAAAAACGATGGCTATACGACAATCGAACATTTTACGTATGATTCAACAAAGCCATATTATCGATTGCAAACACATTTTTCAAGGGACGAGCAGGAGCTAGATGTACCAGTTGTTATGCAAAATCCTGAACTACCGCATGGCTGTGAAATAACATCGTTAACAGCTGTCTTAAATTATTATGGAATGAATGTTACGAAGCTTGAAATGGCTGATAAGTATTTACCAAAGCAAGATATACGTACTGTAGGAGGACAACGCATTGGTCCAAATCCAGACCAGGCTTTTGCAGGGAATCCCCGTGAAAAAGCACACGGTATGTATGTTTTTGCCGCTCCGATTGTAAAGGCGGCAGAGGCAGTTATAGCAGATAAAAAAGCAGATTTACGTGTCACAAATATGAGTAATGCCTCACAGGATGAAATTTTACAGCTTGTCCGAGAGGGAGTACCAGTTGTGACATGGGTGACATTGGATTTATCAACTCCTAAAAAAGATCCAGATAGGGGCTGGATATATGAAGGTGAAACAGAATCGCGTGAAGCCTATTTGAACTTGCATGCGGTTGTCTTAACCGGGCATTTAGGCGATAAAGTAGTCGTTATGGACCCATTAAAAGGCTTTGTCACTTATAATGTGGATCAATTTTTTAAAAGCTATCAAGAGTTAGGTAAACAAGCTGTAGCAGTTCATAAATAGATTCAAGGGAGTTATCAGGAGTACAAGGAAAGTATGTTACACTAATAAAAAAGGCTCATCACCAAAAGTTAGGGAAGATAATTATTTAAATGTATACCGTGTACAGTGAAGGCTAGGTGCCCCCAGGAAAGCGCCTAGTCGGAACGGAAATCAACCCTGCATTATGGTGATTAGCCTAAAAAAAGCTAAAGTGAGTTGAGCAGAATGGCCATTGAGCACGCTTTTTTACCGGTTTTATTAGGAGATGAAATGAATGCTTACGGCATGGCGAGAGCATTTTACGAGTCATATGGAGTTAAACCACTAGCATTAAACCATACTAATATGGAGAAAATACAACAGAGTGACTTATTAACATTTCGTGAAGTACCGAGGCTTCATATTGATGAAAGATTTGTAGTTGCATTAAAGGCAATTGCGGAGGAATATGCAGGTAAAAAACTACTGTTATTAGCCTGTGATGAATTTTATGTGAAGAAAATTGTCCAACATAAAGAGGAACTAGCTAAATATTTTGTCGTTCCATATGTTGATGCCAAACTTGCTAATCAGCTATTAACACGTGAGAGTATGTATGAACTTTGTGCGGATTTTGGTTTTCAATATCCAGCGATGCATGTTTGCACAGTGAATGATTATGAGGAATTTGATATACCTTTTGATTATCCGGTTGTCATTAAGCCTTTGAATATGACAAAGTATGCGTCATGTATTTTCCCTGATAAGAAAAATGTGTATATTGCACGCGATCATGAGGAAAAGGATGCCATTTTCCATGCGATTTATAAAGAATCGGCATACCGAGATGACTTAATGATCCAGCAATATATTCCTGGCGAAGATGCGAAGATGCGTGTCGTAAATGCTTATGTTGGACAAGATGGTAAGGCAAAGCTACTTTCTATAGGTAACCCAATTTTAGAGGAGCATTCTCCAGAAGGTATTGGACGCTATGTAGCAATTATGACGACATATGATAAGGATTTAATGGATTGTGTGAAATCGTTTCTGGAGGAAATACAGTTCCAGGGATTTGCTACGTTGGATATGAAGTATGATGAACGTGATGGTCAATATAAATTATTAAGTATTGAATTACATAATGAGCTTTCGAATTATTATGTGACAGCAAGTGGCTATAACTTAATGCAATATGTTGCCGATGATTTCATTCGCGGTAGCAAGCAACAGCTAACATATGTGCAGAACAAGCATCTTTGGACAATTGTGCCAAACGGTGTACTCTTTAAATATGTACAAAATGAACAACTGGTGATAGAAGCAAAAAGTCTTATTCGCCAAGGATTTGCAACAGATTCTATTTTTAATTATAAGGATATGAATGCCAAACGTTGGTTGAATGTAACGATCGATAATTTAAGCTTTTATCGCAAATATAAGAAATATTTTAACAACAAAGGTCTGTCTAACTCATGAAAAAACAAACTTTAGGTATAATTGGTGGCGTTGGTCCACTTGCAACAATGTTTATTGGTGAAATGATTGTAAGACGTACGAAGGCAACGAAGGATCAGGAGCATCTACATACAATTATTGATAATGATACGAATATCCCTGATCGTACTGCCTTTATTTTAGATAATACAAAGGAAAATCCAGTTCCAGTGATAGTCGCAGATGCTAAAAAGCTTGCTTCTGTTGGAGCAGATATGATTGCTATTCCGTGCAATACGGCACATACCTTTTATGATGATATCGTTGAAGGCTCCCCAGTTCCCGTTTTGCATATGATTCGTGAAACGGCAAAGCGTGCCTATGACTTAGGGGCAGAGCGTGTCGGCATTTTAGCGACAACAGGTACATTAACTTCACGCATGTATCAAGATGCGTTAGAGGAATTTGGTATAACACCAGTTGTCCCAGACGATACTATGAAAGAAAAAGTCATGTCTATTATTTACGATTACGTAAAGGCTGGAAAGGATGTCTCTAAGGAGGATTGGCAGCCAATAGAAGAGGCGATGCTTGCACTTAATTGCGATCGTATCGTGTTAGGATGTACAGAATTATCTATCGTCAATCGGGATTTAAAGTTAAGTGATAAATATATTGACTCATTAATTGTTTTAGCAGAACGCGCTATTTTAGCATGTGGCTATGACATAGTAGGTTAACAATTGAATGATTCAAATAAAATCTGCTCGCTTTTCGCGGGTAAGCCTCTAGCCTTTAAGACAGCTCAAGTGAAAGGGTTTTAGAGCTTACAAATACCGTGTATAAGTGAGTAGATTTATTTGTTTAAAGAATTTTTATTGAAACGATTAAACAATGGTTTACGTACATATGAAGTAGGAAAATGATTAGTGTGTTAAACTAGTGTCAAGCAGATAGAAGGTGGGAAATTACATGTCAGTAATAAATTTATTAAATGAAGATTTACAAGCAAAATGGAAATTTGAAGAACCGATGAAAATTCAAGAAGAAATGATTCCAGCAATGCTTGAGGGCAAAGATATTGTAGCTGAATCGCCGACAGGATCGGGGAAGACTTTAGCTTATGTGCTGCCTTTACTAAATAAAGTAAACGGCTCAAAAAAACAAACACAAGGACTTATCGTAGCCCCATCACAGGAGCTAGCAATGCAAATTGTAGAGGTTATCCGTGAATGGACAGCAGGTTCTGATATTACAGTTCAACAACTAATTGGTGGTGCTAACTCTGCACGTCAAATCGAAAAGTTAAAGAAAAAACCGACAATCGTTGTAGGAACACCTGGTCGATTAAATGAGTTAGCGCGTGCTGGAAAATTAAAACTAAAAGAAATTGAAACAGTCATTTTAGATGAGTGTGATCAGTTACTTAGTCGTGAATATCGTGTTGTCGTAAAATCCTTTATCGAAGGTTCAGCATTTGGGCGACAAGTAGTTGTTGTTTCTGCAACAATTACCGAGGAAATTGAACTAGTGGCTAGTCGTATGATGTTCGAGCCAGTACGTTTCAAAATTAAGCCTGAAGATATGTTAAAGGTTGGTAAAGTTGTACACTCTTTCGTGAAAGTGGAGGAGCGAGATAAAACCGATTTCCTACGCCGACTATCGCATACGGAAGGATTACGTGCATTAGCTTTCGTCAACAATATTGATCAATTGCTGATGAAAGAAACGAAATTACAATACCGTTCTGCACCGATTGTGACATTACACTCTGACATGAAAAAAGAAGAACGTAAAAAAGCGTTAGATGCTTTCCGTAAAGGAGAGGCGCGTATTTTAATTGCGACAGATATTGCTGCACGTGGTTTAGATATTGCAGGTTTAACACATGTTATTCATGTTGATGTCCCACGAACAATTGAACAATATTTGCATCGTTCTGGCCGTACAGGCCGTGCTGGAGCAGATGGTGAAGTATTGACGTTATTATCTTATCGTGATGAAAAAACGTATAAAAAATGGACAAGAGAAATTCCTGGCAAGCCTGTGCAAAAAATATGGCACGATAGCAGTCTAGTGGAAGGTAATTCAAAAACAATTGGACAGAAGCGAGGTAAATAATATGACTTTTGAAGAAAAATTACAAGCATACGCAGAGCTTGCAGTAAAAGTTGGTGTCAATATTCAGCCAGGGCAATACTTATTAGTCAATACATCAGTGGATGCACTGGACTTTGCACGTTTAGTTGTGAAAGAGGCTTATAAGGCTGGAGCAGGTCGTGTTCATGTAAACCTTTCAGATGATGAAATGGATCGTGCTTATTTTGAGCATGCATCAGATGAGGAATTTAATCGTTTCCCTGAATGGGTAGTTAAAATGCGTGATGAGCTGATTGAACGTAAAGGGGCGCTATTATGGATTGATGCTGCAGATCCTGATAAATTAACAGGTATTCCAACAGACCGTCTAGCAACACATCAAAAGGTATCAGGAGCTGCACTGAAAAACTATCGCAACGCCGTAATGAAGGATTTAATAGCTTGGTCGATTGTTGCTGTACCTTCTCCAAAATGGGCAGCGAAAGTATTCCCGAACTTAGGTGTTGAAGAACAAGTACCAGCACTATGGGAAGCTATTTTTAAAACGGTTCATATCGGTGAAGGGAATGCTGTTGAAAACTGGCGTGAACATGTAAAGAATTTAGAATCTCGTGCAGCCCTACTAAATAGTAAAAAATACGCGAAGCTTCACTATACAGCACCAGGCACTGATTTAACAATTGCGTTAGCACCACAGCATAAATGGCTTACTGGAGGTAGTAAAACGCCAGATGATACGGTCTTTATTGCTAATATGCCAACGGAAGAGGTTTATACGTTACCGCTGAAGCAAGGTGTAAATGGTTATGTCAGCAATTCAAAACCATTAGTTTATCAAGGGAATATTATTGATGGCTTTAAACTGACATTTGAAGAAGGCAAAATTATTAAGGCTGAAGCACAGGTAGGGCATGATTTATTACAGGAGCTTATTCATGTAGATGAAGGTTCTTGCTATTTAGGTGAGGTAGCACTTGTACCGCATGAATCACCAATTTCAGCATCAGAGATTTTATATTTTAACACGTTATTTGATGAAAATGCATCGAACCATTTAGCGATTGGCGAAGCTTATCCAACTTGCTTGGAGGGTGGAAGAGATCTGGAAAATGGACAACTTGAAGCATTAGGGGCAAATATTTCAGTGACACATGAGGACTTTATGATTGGCAATGGTGAAATGGACATTGACGGTATTTTACCAGATGGAACTGTAGAGCCAATTTTCCGCAAAGGTAGCTGGGCATTTTAAGTAAAACAGGAGTTGAGTAGATGAAACGATTACTAAGCTTAATTGGTACAGTTGTACTTACGATGGTATTTGGTGTTTCATCTGCTTTTGCTCAGAGTGAAAACTACCTGTCAATTGGCGATTCATTGGCGGCTGGTCAAACACCTTATCGACAGATTGATACAGGCTATAGTGATTTAATCGCCATGAGATTAGGGATGACTGGGCAATTGAGTTTCTATACGAAGGAGCTCGCTTTCCCAGGTTTCACTACAGCTGATGTTTTGAAACGAGTAAAATCAGAGGAAGCAAGTGATTTATTAGCCAATGCAACGCTTATCACTGTTTCGGCAGGTGCCAATGATTTACTACGTCTCGTACAGGTCAATCCGACTGCGGGCACATTAGCCTTTTCACAGCTACAAACGGATTATGCATTAAATATTGTCAGAAAAAATATGGTAGAGATTTTAGAGGAATTGAAAGTGCGAGCGCCTAAAGCAAAGATCTTTGTAATGGGCTATTATTTTGCCTATCCCAATGTGCACGCTACGCAGAAAGAAGGCACAAATGCACAGCTCATCAAGCTAAATACGATTTTACAGCAACAGGCAGAACATGCTGGTGCAACTTATGTAAACGTGTATGATGCTTTCGGGTTAAACGCGACGAACCTTTTACCTAATATCTCTGATGTACATCCAAATTTTGAAGGCTATCGCCAAATGGCTAATGCATTTTTACATGAATATAGTGGCAGTAATACATTAGCTATTTCTTCAAGTGAATTGCCGAAGCCTAACCCGATATCATTTGAGCAGATTTTAGAGCAGCAAGAGAAGGCTGAGCAGAAACAAGAAAAAGAAAAAGAACAAGAAAAAGAAAAAGAACAAGAAAAAGAAAAAGAACAAGAAAAAGAACAAGAAAAAGAAGAAAAAGAAAAGCCAAGTCCTGCTGCAAGCATCATTCAAGGTTTAACTGGATATGCTGCTTTTATGGAGAAGGTTAGAGCAATTCGGTCATAAAGTATCATCCTTTCAATATTAAATATTTGCAACAGGGCATCGATAATGATGCTCTTTTTTATGTAAATCGATAAAAGTGATGGATAGAATCTCAGTACGACGGATAGAATCGATGGAGTGACGGAAAGAACCTCTGGAACGAGGGAAGGAATCGCCGAAGCGACGGAAGGAACCCTCAGAGCGACGGAAAGAACTGAAGCGACGGAAGGAATTGTCGGAGTGACGGAAAGACCCTACAGAACGACGGAAGGAATCGCCGAAGCGACGGAAGGAACCCTCAGAGCGACGGAAAGAATTGAAGCGACGGAAAGAATTGTCGGAGTGACGGAAAGACCCCACAGAACGACGGAAGGAATCGTCGAAGCGACGGAAGGAACCCTCTGAGC
>Ga0213821_1001428_pt1 | contig 11107 bp, 6 predicted proteins | sample MC6MC0909MG_FD_179894 | JGI IMG/M metagenome (GOLD analysis project Ga0213821, IMG submission 179894) | Enriched soil aggregate microbial communities from Iowa State University, Ames, United States - MC6-MC0909-MG | ecosystem: Environmental > Terrestrial > Soil > Unclassified | place: USA: Iowa...
TTTTAGGAACGAATGAAGTCATGCAACAAGTTGCGAGTACCTTTATATCTTATTCTAATGCCATTGCAAGCTTGTTGCTTGTTATCTTTTCCCCACTTTTCGGTGTGTGGATTGATAACACAGGTTATAAAAAGAGATTTATTGTATGGTTTGCATCCATATCTATTCTGTTTACGTTTATGATGGGAATATTTGCGAATGTACAAACCACTGTCAATTACTCTGGTGTGCCTCTTAGTTTATTTTTGGTAGTTGCAAGTTTTGTCATAGCAAAATTTTTCTTTAATTCAAGTTTAGTATTTTACGATTCTATGATGGGTGATCTAGGAACAAAAGAAGAGATGCCACTCATTTCAGGGTATGGTGTTGCAATCGGGTATCTTGGTACACTTTTTGGATTACTTGTTTACTTGTATGTTGGTAACAGCGATTTTCATCGAGCGTTTATTCCAACAGCCATTCTGTATCTACTCTTTTCATTGCCATTATTCTTAATTAATAAAGATACACCGATCCCAAAATCACAACGAAAGTCCTTAAAGTTTTTAGATGGTTATAAAGAAATCATTCAAACATTTAAAGATATGAAGCAATATAAAGCAATCTTTACCTTTATGATTGCTTATTTCTTTCTAAATGATGCCATTGCTACAACGATTGCTATGATGGCTGTTTATGCGACAACGATTGTTGGCTTTAGTTCTGGACAATTTATCGTACTTTATTTGGTCTCTACTGTCTCAACAATCATTGGGTCACTTGCCTTTGGGTATATTACGAAATCAATAGGCGCTAAACGTGCCATTACAATTGTTGCACTTATTATGATTGTTGCTTTGGTATTCGCTGTTTTTGCTTCAGCACAATGGATGTTCTGGCTTGCTGGTAGTCTATTTGGTATATCACTTGGCTCAATGTGGGTGACATCTCGGACATATATTATTGAATTATCACCGAACGAAAAACGTGGACAATTTTTTGGGCTGTTTGCTTTTTCAGGTAAAGTATCCTCCATTATTGGTCCAGCTATATATGGAACTGTTACATTATGGATGAAGGATTATGGTACTATTGCTAGTCGTGTAGCATTATCAACGTTGATCGTTATGACTGTCGTTGGTCTATTGGTACATCTAAAAGTTAATGATAAAAATGGAAATAGCAAGTAGGAGAAATGTATTGCCTATGATACAATTGAATTATAAACAGATGTAGAGAAAGGAGCGGGGTTGCATTGGAACATAAAGGAATATTATTAGAAAGTGGCACAAATGAGCTAGAGATTGTTGAATTTGAAGTAGCAAACAATAAGTTTGGCATCAATGTTATTAAAGTAAAAGAAATTATTCAACCGATCCCAGTAACGTTTATCCCACACGCGCACCCGCATGTAGAAGGAATCATTCAATTACGAGGTGAGGTATTACCTGTTGTAGATATGCTACGAGTATTAGGAATTCAAGGTGCTGAGCGTAATCCACAACAAAAATATATTGTCGCAGAATTTAATAAACAACGTGTCGTTTTTCATGTAGATAACGTAACACAAATTCATCGTATTTCTTGGAATCAAATCGAAAAGCCTTCAGATATGTATCAAGGGGGTACATCACAAGTAATTGGTGTGATTAAACAGAATGAGCAAATGATTCTATTACTAGATTTCGAAAGAATTATGGTGGATATCAATCCTGCATCAGGAATTAGTGTGGAATCTGTTAAAAAGCTCGGTAAACGTGAGCGATCTGGAAAGCGAATTTTAATTGCAGAAGATTCACCGTTATTACGTAAATTACTGTTTGATACTATGAGTGAAGCTGGTTATGACAATGTTGAATTCTTTGAAAATGGCCGCGATGCTTATGAATACTTAGAGGGAATTGCAAAGAGTGGTAGTGACATAGCAGAGCATATTCAATTGGTGGTAACGGATATTGAAATGCCACAAATGGATGGCCATCATTTAACACGAAAAATCAAAGAGCATCCCGATCTTCAAAAGCTTCCTGTTATCATTTTTTCAAGTCTAATTACAGATGACCTTCGTCATAAAGGCGATCAAGTAGGGGCTGAGGATCAAATAAGTAAGCCAGAAATTGCAGAGCTCATTTTACGTGTTGACCAACTTATTCTGTAATCACCATGGCTTACATGATACTTCTCAATTTTAATAATGGGTATCCTGCAAGTATAAATAAATGAAAGTAAAGTCGGATGCCTTAATTAAGAGGGTCCGATTTTTTTGTATATGTCCAAATATTATGAACAAAATAAATGGTAGATGCTTGAAGGATGTGATTATTTGAATGAATTAAAAACAGCTATTATTGATATCGGCTCCAATACTATACGATTAGTATTATATCAATATGATAATGAAGAGGGACTTCGTGAGCTTGGAAATATTAAGACGGTAGCACGTTTGCGTACATATTTACAGCCCTCAGGAGAGATGTCTGATGAAGGTATTCAAGTGTTATCAGAAACTTTATTAACATTTAAAGCCATGCTTGAGGATTTTGAAGTAACAGATGTAAAAGCTGCTGCGACTGCGGCTATTCGACAAGCCACTAATCGAGACAAAATTATAGAGGAAATGAAAGAACGAACTGGTATCCAAATAGAGCTTTTATCAGAAGAGGAAGAGGCCTATTTTGGCTACGTTGCTGTTGCTTACTCCATGGGTACGAAATCGGCCGTAACAATCGATATCGGTGGTGGTAGTACCGAAATTACGCTGTTTGAAAATAAAGAAATTCAGCAATCACATAGTTTCCCTTTTGGGACAGTTTCTTTAAAGCAACGTTTTGTAAAAGGTGACATTATCAATAGTAGTGAGAAAAAAGAGCTTCTTGCCTTTGTCAAAGAGCAGTTCCAAACACTCCCTTGGATAAAAAATGTTGCTCTACCTATTATCGCAATTGGTGGTAGTGCGCGGAATATTGCTCAAATACATCAACAAAAGCATGATTACCCTATTGCCAGCGTTCATGGTTATGAAATGACAAAGGAAAATTTGGATGATTTAAGCTTATTTTTAGGGCAATTAAGCTTTCAGGAATTGAAACAATTGGATGGTCTCTCATCTGACCGTGCAGATATCATTGTTCCTGCATTAGAGGTATTTAGAGTGTTGATGGAGGTAGTTGGTAGTGAGACCTTCCAACTGACAAAGCGAGGTTTACGTGAGGGACTCATTATTCAACGGATTTTGCAAACAGATACAAAGGCGTTTGATAAATATAATGTATTTGAAGGAAATGCTAGAAGATTAGCACGTCAGTATGGTCGGAGTGAAGTGGAAGTAGATTATTTAATGCATTTAGCAGACCAATTGTATCGTGAATGTTGTCATTTAGGCTACTTGCAATATCATCCAGAAGATTTGCATTTATTAGCAAAAGCGGCGAAGGTTTTTAATATAGGAGAGTATATCGAATTAAGCTCTTCAAGCCAACATACTTTTTATTTAATTGCGAATCAATCCATTGATGGTTTAAATCATTTAGAACGAGTAAAACTAGCACTTCTTGCCTCCTATAAAAATAAAGATTATTTCGAACGATTTGCTGCTCCATTTGCTACATGGATGAGTCGGGAGGAACATCGTAAAATAAGAGATTTCGGAGCGTTATTAAAATTTGTCTATGCATTAAATGTTTCAAAACGCAATATAGTACATGCTATTGAAATGCACACCGAAGAAGATCATGTTCAGCTTAATATTTATGTAAAAAAGAATGCTGCGGCTGAAAAGTATCAAGCCAATCGACATAGAAAGCATTTAGAACGTGCATTAAAAATCCCAATGAAGATCAATTTTATTGAAGAAGGGTGGAACAATGGATGACAACTGAAGTAACGAAAAACGAGCTACATGGGGAAGAGTTCTCCGAAAACTACAATCTATTGTTAGAGGAAATTGCAAAGCCTCAATATTATAATAATCGTGAATTAAGCTGGCTTGCCTTTAATGAACGCGTGCTAGAGGAAGCAGAGGATATTAATAATCCTCTGCTCGAGCGTTTAAAATTTTTAGCTATATTTAGTTCCAATCTAGATGAATTTTTTATGGTTCGTGTTGCAGGCTTACAGGACCAGGTACGTGCTGGTTTTCATAAGCCCGAAAACAAATCTGGCTTAACGCCGAAGGAACAGTTGGCCAAAATAGCAGAACGCACACAAGCATTAGTGCGTCGACAAACTGAGGTGTATAGACATTTAATCTATGATTTACTACCTCAACATAATGTACATATTGCGGACATGAAAGATTTAAATAGCAAGCAAAAATCATTTATCAATGAAATGTTTGCAGAAACTATCTTCCCTGTTTTAACCCCTGTTGCAGTGGATGCATATCGTCCTTTCCCAACTTTGCTTGGTAAAACTTTGAATTTACTAGTGCTGTTAGAGCAGGATGAGTCAGATCTTGAAAGTCGTGAAAGAGTGGCGATTGTCCAGGTTCCATCTGTGCTAGACCGCTATATAAAAGTACCGTCCGAAGAAGGAAAGACAGTTGTAGTTTTATTGGAGGATGTGATAGTAGCGCATATTGAAAAGCTGTTTTATGGTTATAGCGTAAAATCAGCACAAGCATTCCGCTTAACAAGAAATGCAGATTTAACTATCCATGAAGAAGGGGCCCGAGATCTTCTCGTGGAGATCGAAAAAGAGCTGAAAAAGCGAAAGTGGGGAGTAGGAAGCCGTTTAGAAGTTCGAGTTGGAGAAATGAACGAGGAAGTGCTGCAATACTTACTAGATGAATTCGAAATAGAAGAATCGGATGTATTCCATATTGATGGTCCTTTGGATTTAACGTTTATGTTCTCTTTTGTGAAAGGTATTTCAGTAGGTCGTGAGCATTTAGAATATGAAAGTTTTATCCCACAGCCACCTTTAGATTTACAGTCTGACGAAAATATTTTTGAAAAAGCACTTCAACAGGATATATTTTTCCATCATCCATATGAATCTTTTGCCCCTATTGTTGATTTTATTTCTGAGGCCGCTGTCAACCCGAATGTGTTGGCTATAAAACAGACATTATATCGAGTAAGCGGGAATTCACCTATTATTCAAGCGTTAAAGCTTGCCGCTGAAAACGGTAAACAAGTAACCGTATTAGTGGAGCTAAAGGCACGTTTCGATGAAGAAAATAATGTACACTGGGCAAAACAATTAGAACAAGCAGGTTGTCTTGTGATTTATGGGATGAATAATTTAAAAACACACTCAAAAATCACGCTAGTTGTTAGTCGTCGTAACGGCAAAATTGAACGTTTTGTCCATTTAGGTACAGGAAATTATAATGATGCTACTGCAAAAATTTATACGGATATGGGCATAATAACGACAGATAAAGAGTTTGGCATTGATGCGACAAATTTCTTTAACTACTTAAGTGGCTATACAGAAAAGCCTACCTTTAATCATTTAGTCGTTGCACCATTTGATATACGAGATGAGTTTATTCGTTTAATGGATGAGGAAATTGCCTGTCATAAAAAATATGGAAATGGTTTTATTCGTGCAAAAATGAATTCATTGACAGACAAAGATTTAATGATGAAGCTTTATGAGGCATCCATTGCGGGTGTAAAGGTCGAGCTTATTATTCGTGGTATATGCTGTATTAGACCAGGAATCCCAGGTATTAGTGAGAACATTACCGTAACAAGTATTGTTGGTCGTTTCCTTGAACATTCTCGTATTTACTGGTTCCATCATAATGGGGAAAATAAAGTATATTTATCCTCTGCAGATATGATGACACGCAATATGATTAAACGTGTAGAAATTTTATTCCCTGTATATGCAAGTGAAGCAAAAACTCGTATTATTGACATAATGAATGCACAATTAATGGATACGGCCAAAGCCCGTATTCAAGACTCTAATGGTAAGTATCATTATAAAGAGTTTGATCGTAGCGAAGATCCATTAAATAGCCAGGAAATTTTCTTGAAGGATGCATTAAAGCCTACGCTAGACGAAGAATAGAGCAAACACGCTACTTAGTGAGGGATAGAATGAAAAAATGTAGAGAAAATGTAGCGCCATTTGCAGAATATCAACAGCTCATGCAACTGAATCCATTTGATGCAATCATTTGTTTGAGACAAGTTGATAAGACAGTGTTTGAGGTCGTTGAATTTAATGAAAAGCTATCGTCAATGATTGAGCTGCAGGATATAACAGCCAAAAACGCTGAGAACTTTTTTACTAAGCAATGCTGGCTGCAATTGTCGGGATTTCTAATTGAAGAAATCAATAAACAGCATACTCTAAAATTAGGTAACGGTCTTCAAGAGAAAACATTTATGCTTCATGTTCAGCACTTTTCTAAATCAATAGTTGCCATTATTCTTCGAGCGACATCATTTGAAGAACATCCCTATTTACAGTTCATTGAACAACATATAAGTCCAGTGTTAACGACAGATTTACAAGGTCGAATAATTCATCAAAATATTGCTGCTACTGCTACACTATCGAGAGAGCAGCACAGTCTAATTGGACTAGATATTTTTTCATTACTCGAAAGTAAATATCTCAATGAGTTTAAACTATTATTTACCAAAACAATCGAAGGTTCAGCGTTTGGCATGCCTAAATGCTTATTGAAAGGTGATTTACTAAGCAAAGAGCCCTTTTATTTAAGAACGCATCCAACCTATTATAATGGTGAAGTTGTGGGTGTCCACCTATTTGTTAAAGATGCTAATTCATTTATGAATGATCATGAAGCATTCTATTACCTAGCACTAATGGATGAATTAACAGGTATTTGGAATCGAAAAGCTTTTAAGGAACATTGGCTACAGCATTTAAATGACAAAAAGCAAGAGCATAAGCAAGCCGCTCTTATTTTAGTTGACATTGACCGTTTTAAAAAGTTTAATGAATCCCTTGGCGAGAGCAAGGGAGATGATTTAATGCGTATGTTTAGTCATAGGTTACGGGAGCTTTGCTACTCAAAGTGTTCGCTATATCGATATAATAGTGATGAGTTCATTTTTGTGCTAAAAGATGCAACGATCCAAAAAATTGAACGAACTGCAAACTTGATTATGGACGTATTAAAACAGCCATTTATGATAGATGGACAGGAATATTTTATTAGTGTATCGATTGGGATTTCACTTAGCCCAGCAGATGGTAAAGATATCGAGACACTTGTACGGAAAGCAGATAAAGCTTTATTTTCTGTTAAAGAACATGGTCGATCACATTATCGCTACTACCGTGAAGATATGACGGCCATTTTTCCAAACGAAGCATTGATGGAGGCACATTTACGTCGAGCAATTGAATTTAATGAGCTAAGTCTCCATTTACAACCGCAAATGGATTTAGCAAATAATAGCATCAATAGCTTTGAAGCATTATTACGATGGAATAACCGTAAATTTGGTTTTGTATCACCAGCACAATTTATTCCTATTGCGGAAGCCTCAGGGTTGATTATTGAAATCGGTGATTGGATTATTGATGAGGTATGTCGTTACCAAAAAGAATGGCAATCAAAAGGATATCGTCCTGTACGGATTGCAGTCAATATATCCCCAAAACAGTTTAGAAAAGAAAATTTTGCCCGAAAAATTAAAACAGCTTTAAAGAAATATGGTGTACCGCCTGAATTATTAGAAGTAGAAATTACCGAAAGTTCCATGACAAATGTACATGAAACATTTTCGATTCTTACAGAACTGAAGCAATTAGGTGTTTATGTGTCTGTGGATGACTTTGGGACAGGCTATTCCTCATTAAGTTATCTCAAGCGTTATCCGATTGATATTATTAAAATTGATCAGTCATTTATTGCAGATATAGCAAAGGATGACAAAAATGAAGCCATCATAAAAGCCATTATTTCGATGTCTCATAATTTAGGATTAGAGGTCATTGCTGAGGGAATTGAAGAACCAATACAAGTTGATTTTCTCAAACGCCATCGTTGTCAAAAAGGGCAAGGCTATTTGTATAATAAACCATTACCAGTTGAAACGATTGTACAACAATATTTTGTAAGCTAGAAAACGGGTAGCACTTTCATCATAAAATAGATGAAGTGCTACTTTTTTATTTGCCGTTTTTAAGACCGTTTAAGACAATTGCTGTGAATTGCGCCATCTCAGAGGCTAGGTCAAAGTCTTCACTATGTATCAACCAATCATAGACATTGGCACGCATACAGCGCTGAATAAGTGTTTGTATGGTAGCAGCAGAAACATCTTGTCTAAATTCCCCATGTTGAATTCCTTCCTCGATATATGTATTCATTATCTGAAAAATCTTACGTTGTGGATTGATTAAATAATGATCCTGTTCTACTTGGTTTGTCATAGCAGCCGTATACACTGTACGTAATAAATCCTTTCCCACAATATTGGTTAAATATCTCATTTGCTCTTGATACACTAAGAGTATTTTTTCACTTGCTGGTAATGTGGGATCAATATTTTTTTCAACTGTACGATAAAAATTATCAAGCTCCTTAAATTTTTCTAAAATAACATCATATTTAGATGGGAAATGTGTATAAAATGTACCTTTTGAAACATTACATGCCTTCGTAATTTGTTCAACAGAAACATGTTCATAACCATGCTTGTTAAATAAATCTAAAGAAGTTTTCAATAATTTTTCACGTGTTTCTAATGCCTTTTTCTGTCTGCTTGTGAGTGTTTCCATTGGTAGCTAATACCTCCTGTATAAAATATTGTAAAATATCTTTTGTAAAAAATATTCTGAAAATATTAATTTTTTAATTGACGAGATGGATTTCGATTGATTATGATTTAAATGACCGGAGTCAATGACTGCGGTCAATGATGTTATCTCGTTACTAATGTTACTTTAAAAAATGAAAGTTGGCTAGTATATCATCAAGTTTTCTGTTGTATTTTCAAGGAATGGGGAGGTCACAATGAAGAAAAAATTGGGTTTTATTGGCTTAGGGAATATGGGTTTACCGATGGCTATTAACTTATTAAGAGCAGATTATCAGGTATATGGTTTCGATACGAATGCGGAAGCAATGGAACAATTCGCAGCAGCAGGTGGTTTCGGCCTTGAGACAGCTATGGATATTGCGAAACAATGTGATGTTATTATGACAAGTTTGCCTACCCCTCAGGTTGTAGAATTGGTTTATCGATCAGAGCAAGGAATTTTACAACATGCAAAGAAAGGGTGCCTGCTGATTGATTTTAGTACTGTTAATCCCGAATTGAATGATACGTTACATACAGAAGCTATAGCTTTGGGATTACGTTATTTGGGAGCGCCTGTCAGTGGGGGTGTCATAGGGGCTATCAATGCGACATTAACTATTATGGTTGGTGGTGGCACAGATGATTATATAAGTGCTGATGAAATATTCAGAATAATCGGTAAAAATATTTATCATTTGGGCACATCTTCAAGTATAGGAACGCGAATTAAATTACTCAATAACTTAATGATTGGCTTTTACACAGAGGCAGTCGCTGAAACGATTGTACTTGGCGAAAAAATGGGTATTCAGGCAGACACGCTCTATGAAGTATTAAATAATAGTTATGGGCAAAGCCGTATTTATGAACGTAATTATTTGGAATATATGAAAAATGATAATTATGAGCCGGGCTTTTCGACAAATCTACTATTAAAAGATTTGAAGTTAGCTAAGGAAATGGCGGATGAAGCAGGCGTATCGCTGCGAATCGGCGAAAAGTTAGTGGATCTTTATAGTGAAATTGCTCAGCAGGGCTATGGAGAAAAAGATATGTCTGCAGCTTATTTAAGTTTAAAAGAAAAATGTAAACTAGAACAATTTTAAGAGGAGGAAATGGATATGACAACGACACAAGAGGTTAAAACATTAACACATTTTATTGGTGGCAAATTGGTTGAAGGAAAAAGTGGCCGATTCGGTTCGGTATTTAACCCAACAACAGGTGAAGTCATTGCTAAAGTACCCCTTGCAACAGTAGAGGAAACACAAGATGCAATCGAGCAAGCTCAAGCAGCATTTCCGGCTTGGCGTGATACATCAGTGGCTAAGCGTGCAGAAATTGTATTAAAGTTCCGTAACCTTATCACTGAAAATATGGAAGAGCTATTACAAATCATTTGTACTGAAAGCGGTAAAACGATTGAAGATGCCAAAGGTGAGATTACACGAGGACTTGAATCTGTTGACTTAGCCATTGGTGCGCCACATTTAATGAAAGGAGAATACTCCGTAAATGTTGGAGGTCAAATAAATGCTTATTCTGCAAAATATCCTTTAGGGGTTGTGGCAGCAATTTCTCCATTTAATTTCCCCATCATGGTGCCTCTAGCACAAACGAGTATGGCCATTGCTGTAGGAAATGCGGTTATTTTAAAGGCATCTGAGCGTGTGCCAATGACTTCATTATATGTTAGTGAGCTTTGGAAGAAGGCGGGATTGCCTGATGGTATTTGGACAGTAATCAATGGTGATAAAGATGCGGTCAATGAACTTTTAGAAAACCCAGCTGTGCAAGCGATTTCATTTGTTGGATCAACACCAGTAGCTAAATATATTTATGAAACAGGATCAAAGTACGGTAAACGTGTCACGGCTCTTGGTGGTGGTAAAAACAATATGGTCGTGATGCCAGATGCGGATCTTGAACAGGTTGCTAATGCCTTTATTGGTGCAGCTTATGGAGCAGCATCCCAACGTTGCATGGCAATATCTACTATCATGCCTGTAGGAAAGGATACTGCTGATCGCCTAGTGGATATTCTTAAGGAAAAAATTTCTAATCTGAAAGTAGGCCCATATACAAACCCTGATTCAGATTTTGGCCCTGTTATTTCTCAGCATTCAAAAGAAGCAATTCTTACTGCAATTGATCGAGGGGAAGCCGAAGGAGCTTCAGTAATTTGTGACGGACGAGAACTTGATATTGTCAAAGAGTCTAAAGGGTTCTATGTAGGGCCTACATTATTAGATCATGTAAAGCCAGGCATGGAAGTTTACGAGCAAGAAATATTTGGTCCAGCTCGCAATGTTGTTCGTGTAGATTCCTTAGAGGAAGCTATTACACTTATCAATAAGCATGAGCTAGGTAATGGTGTCACAATCTTT
>Ga0213821_1001429_pt1 | contig 11102 bp, 14 predicted proteins | sample MC6MC0909MG_FD_179894 | JGI IMG/M metagenome (GOLD analysis project Ga0213821, IMG submission 179894) | Enriched soil aggregate microbial communities from Iowa State University, Ames, United States - MC6-MC0909-MG | ecosystem: Environmental > Terrestrial > Soil > Unclassified | place: USA: Iowa...
CATTTACAAAATGATGACTTCTTTTGTTGTGCTATTTTAAGTACTAAGGGGGGTAACAGTCTTGTCGAAAGATCGAGAGTTTTTATGGCGTCGCTTACATTCTCTACTTGGGATCATTCCAGTAGGTTTGTTCTTAACGATGCACCTGTTCATTAACTTTACAGCAACAGGCGGAGCAGAAAGTTACAACGATGCTACCGCAGTAATGGAAAAGATTCCATTCCTTATCCTAGTTGAATGGATTGTCATCTATATTCCATTAATGTTCCACGCATTTTATGGTGTTTACATTGCATTCACTGCTACACCAAATACAGGACGTTTCAGCACATACCGTAACTGGATGTTCTCATTACAACGTTTTACAGGTGTATTCTTAGTGATTTTCATTGCATGGCATATTTTCCAAACTCGTATTCAAAAAGCGCTTGGTACACACGTTGATTACGATATGATGGCGAATATCGTTGCTAATCCAATCATGCTTGGATTCTACATCGTTGGTATTTTATCAGCAACTTTCCACTTATCAAACGGTCTATGGGCATTCCTAGTAAGCTGGGGTGTTGTACAATCTCCTCAGTCTCAAAAGATTGCTACTTATGTAACAAACATTCTTTTCGTAATTCTAAGTGTAGTTGGTGTGGCTGCTATTTTAGCTTTCGTTTAATTTAATAGAAGCTACTATAGAGCACATGCAATCATTGCAATTTTTTAAGAGGAGTGAGAAATAATCATGGCGAAAAGCAAAATAATTGTTGTCGGCGGCGGTCTTGCTGGTCTGATGGCAACGATTAAAGCAGCTGAAGTTGGTACTGAAGTTGATTTATTCTCATTAGTTCCTGTAAAACGCTCACACTCTGTATGTGCGCAAGGCGGAATTAATGGTGCGGTAAATACAAAAGGTGAAGGGGATTCTCCTTGGATTCACTTTGATGATACAGTATATGGTGGGGACTTCTTAGCTAACCAACCACCAGTTAAAGGTATGTGTGATGCGGCTCCTGGTATTATTCACTTAATGGACCGTATGGGCGTTATGTTCAACCGTACACCTGAAGGACTTCTTGATTTCCGTCGTTTTGGTGGTACATTAATGCACCGTACAGCATTCTCAGGTGCAACAACTGGTCAACAATTACTATATGCACTAGATGAGCAAGTTCGTTCACACGAAGTAGCTGGTTTAGTTAATAAATATGAGCACTGGGAATTCCTTGGTGTCATTATTGACGAAGATGGCGTTTGTCGTGGTATTGTAGCACAAGATATGCGTACTGAAGAAATTAAATCATACCGTGCAGACGCTGTTATTATGGCGACTGGTGGTCCTGGTATTATCTTCGGTAAAACAACAAACTCTGTTATTAATACTGGATCTGCTGCTTCTATCGTTTACCAACAAGGTGCTTCTTATGCGAATGGTGAATTCATCCAAATTCACCCTACAGCGATTCCTGGAGATGACAAAAACCGTTTAATGTCAGAATCGGCTCGTGGTGAAGGTGGACGTATTTGGACTTATAAAGACGGTAAACCTTGGTACTTCCTAGAAGAAAAATACCCAGCCTATGGTAACTTAGTACCACGTGATATTGCAACACGTGAAATTTTCGACGTTTGTGTAAACCAAAAACTTGGTATCAATGGTGAAAACATGGTATACCTAGATCTTTCTCATAAAGATCCACATGAATTGGACGTTAAACTTGGTGGTATCATCGAAATCTACGAAAAATTCGTAGGAGATGACCCACGTAAATTACCTATGAAAATTTTCCCAGCAGTTCACTACTCAATGGGTGGATTATGGGTTGACTACAACCAAATGACTGAAATACCTGGTCTATTTGCAGCAGGTGAATGTGATTACTCACAACATGGTGCAAACCGTCTTGGTGCAAACTCGTTATTATCTGCTATCTACGGTGGTATGGTTGCAGGACCAAACGCAGTAGATTATGTAAAACATCTTAAAAAGCATGCTGAAGATCTTCCACAAGAGCTTTACGATGCTCGCGAAAAAGAAGAACAAACTAAATGGGACGCTATCATGAAGATGGAAGGCACAGAAAACGCTTACTTGCTTCATAAAGAGCTTGGTGAGATGATGACTGCTACGATGACAGTAGTACGTTATAACGACCAACTTGAAGATACATTGAAAAAATTAGATGATCTTTCTGAGCGTTGGAATAACATCAACATCAATGATACGCAAAAATGGAGCAACCAAGGTGCGCACTTTACACGTCAGCTTAAAAATATGTTAATTCTTGCGAAAGTAATGACACAGGGTGCATTATTGCGTAATGAATCACGTGGTGCTCACTATAAACCAGATTTCCCGAACCGTGATGATGAAAACTTCTTAAAAACAACAATGGCGAAGTTTGATCCAGCTACTGGTAATCCTATCATCACGTACCAAGAAGTCGACGTTTCTTTAATTCCACCACGTAAACGCGACTACTCTGCGAAAGGAGACTAAAAGTTATGCAAATCGCAGCAAATACTGGAAGAATGGTCAAAGTGGAAATTTTACGTCAAGATACTAAAGGCGGCAATAGCTACTGGCAAAAATTCCAAGTGCCTTACCGTCATGGTATGAACGTAATTTCAATTTTAATGGAAATTCAAAAAAATCCTGTTACTGAAAATGGTGAAAATACTTCACCGGTAGCATGGGATATGAACTGTTTAGAAGAAGTTTGTGGTGCATGTTCAATGGTTATTAATGGTCGCCCACGTCAATCTTGTTCAACACTTGTTGATCAATTGACTGAGCCTATTAAACTAGAGCCTATGAAAACATTCCCTGTAATTCGTGACTTACAAGTTGACCGTGAACGTATGTTCAATGCACTGAAAAAAGTTAAAGCATGGGTGCCAATCGATGGTACTTATGATTTAGGTGAAGGTCCGCGTATGCCAGAAGGTAAACGTCAATGGGCTTATGAATTATCTAAATGTATGACTTGTGGTGTATGTATGGAAGCTTGTCCAAACGTGTCTGAAAAAGCATCATTCATCGGGCCAGCACCATTATCACAAGTACGTTTATTCAACACTCACCCAACTGGTGCTATGATTAAAGATCAACGTTTAAATGCGATTATGGGTGATGGAGGCCTTGCAAACTGTGGTAACTCTCAAAACTGTGTTGCTGCATGTCCAAAAGGTATTCCTTTAACAACATCTATCGCATCATTAAACCGTGCAACTACAGTGCAAATGTTCCGTAACTTCTTCGGTTCAGATCACTTCGTTGACTAATTGTACAAGCTTTCCTTTAAAACCCCCTACACGCAAAGTGTCAGGGGGTTTTTCTATCCCAATTTCCTCCACTAAGGAATTTTGTGAATAAAACAAGCAAATAGCTGAATTTTCTATGATAATATAATAATCTCCTTTATAATGAATATATATTCATTTATCGATTCGCTAAATTTAAAAGCGAATTAATTTTAGGAGGATGCTAAGATGAAAGCAAATTATATTGAAGATTTTCGGGAATGGGCAAAGGATTTTTCTTTTTATATCGAGGTACGTGTACGTTTTTCTGAAACCGATATGTATGGTCATATGAACAATACAGTTAGCTTTACATATTTTGAACAAGCACGAATTGATTATTTCCGTCACTTAGGTATCCTAATGCCAGCTGCAATTGATGAGAATGTTGAGGGAATTCCAATAGTAGCAGATCTACAATGTGATTATGTAAGACAGGTTTTCTTTGATGATGTATTAAAAATATATACAAAGGTAGCGAAAGTTGGTAATTCATCATTGGATATTCATTATATGGGGAAAAATCAAAAAGATGAAGTTTGTTTCACGGGTCGAGGGACAGTTGTGCAAATGGACCCTCGCACTGGGAAAAGTATAGCTTTATCTGAAGAAGCAAGGAATCATTTAGCCAGCCTTTCCATACTCTAATATAAATCGTTCTTTGACAAGCAATTTTTTTGGGTAGTGAACAACCTTTATCATTTTGAAAGGCGTTTACCAATACATTTCATTTATTTATTTATGACGGGAATTTTCGAAATTTTTAAGGAAACATGTCATATTCATGAAAATAGCCGTCACCGCTCCTCATTCCCTATCATAAGTTACAATACGTGCGGGGGAGGAGGGTGTAACTGAAAATGAATGGCTCTCATCATCGTTCTCTTTTAACAAATCGAGAACGTGAAATATTTGCGCTTTTATTAGCTGAAAAAACAACGAGGGATATAGCAGAGCAACTTGGTATTAGTGAAAAAACAGTGCGAAATCACATTTCCAATACAATTCAAAAGCTAGGTGTAACAAATCGATCTCAGGCGTTAATTGAGCTGTTACGCTTAGAAGAATTTAAATTAGACTAATGGACACTTGCTATTTCATGAAAAAAACGACAAAATAGAACTATTCAACGTATTTTTAGGAGTGAAATAGTTATATGTCGGATGAAGTAACAAAACACTCACCTGAAACCGTTGCAACGGTTGAAAAGGAATTACGCTATATAGCGGCCATTGTGAAACAAAAGGGAAGAGAAATTGTTTCGCAATATGCGATTACACCGCCACAATTTGTTGCATTACAGTGGTTAGAAGAACTTGGTGATATGACAATTGGCGACTTGTCTAACCGATTATACTTAGCTTTTAGTACAACAACAGATTTAGTGGACCGAATGGAGAAAAATGAATTAGTGAAACGAGTACGTGATGAAAATGATCGTCGTGTCGTTGTTGTTCATCTTCTCGAGAAAGGCGAACGTATTATTCAAGAGGTTATTGAAAAAAGACAACAGTATTTGCAGGAAAAACTTGTAGGTTTTAATGAGCAAGAAGTCGCGCAATTATCAGGATATCTACAAAGACTACATGTACACATGAAACAGGATTGAGGCGGAAAGTATGAATGCCCCGATAGGCGTTATTGATTCAGGAGTTGGCGGTTTAACCGTAGCAAAGGAAATTATGAAACGTTTGCCAAATGAAACGATTTACTACATTGGCGATACAGCAAGATGTCCATATGGTCCGAGAAGTCGACAGGAAGTACGGAATTTCACTTGGCAAATGGCAAAAGCACTCGAGAAAATGAATATCAAGATGCTTGTTATTGCTTGTAATACAGCGACTGCAGTAGCACTCGAAAGTTTACAAAGAAATATGCCTTTTCCGGTACTAGGCGTTATTAATGCTGGCGCACGTGCAGCTGTAAAGAAAACGAAGCGACATGAAGTCGTTGTGCTTGCAACAGAAGGAACCATTAAAAGTGGGGCGTATGAGGAAGCCTTACTGTCACTCAATACGTCAACACATATTATTCCACTTGCTTGTCCAACATTTGTACCACTTGTTGAAAGTGGCGAATATAAAGGTGGATTTGCTAATAAATTAATTACAGAAGGCTTAAAGCCGTTGAAAAATGAACAATTTGATACGGTCATCTTAGGATGTACACATTATCCAATTTTGCAAAAACAAATTGAAGCTGTTGTCGGAGAAGATGTTTTCGTGCTATCTTCTGCAGAGGAAACAGCAAAGGATGTTCAAGAAATGCTTGAGTATAATGGCACGTTGGCTGATTCAACTATAGTGCCTGCTCATAAATTTTATGCCACAGGATCGGTACCCATTTTCCGTTCAATTGCTGAAAATTGGCTTGAACAAGGTACTCTCGATATAAAACGTATGACATTAAAATAAAAAATCAGCTTAGCGACGGGCTAGGCTGATTTTTGCTGTTTTTAGCATCTTACATAGAGAACCGTACACTTTTTTGAATGGTTAAAGTATGATAAGATGAGTGCGAAAGTTTTAGGAGGAACAAGAATGATGACAAGATTTGATGGAAGAAATGCAGATGCACTGCGACCAGTAAAAATAGATAGTGAGTATTTAGTACACCCTGAAGGCTCAGTTTTAATTCAAGTTGGTAATACAAAAGTGATTTGTACAGCAACAATTGAGGATAAGGTTCCAGGATTTTTACGTGGACAGGGCAAAGGTTGGATCACGGCAGAATATTCGATGCTACCTCGTGCAACAGCACAGCGTACACCACGTGAGTCATCACGAGGCAAGGTGAATGGTCGTACAATGGAAATCCAACGTTTAATCGGCCGTGCATTGCGTGCTATTGTTGACTTAGAGGCACTTGGGGAGCGAACAGTGTGGATTGATTGTGATGTTATTCAAGCGGATGGAGGAACACGTACAGCCTCTATTACAGGTGCATTTGTGGCAATGACACAGGCAATCGCTAAATTCGGTGCCGAAAAGCCTTTTGAAAAATTTCCTGTGACTGACTATTTAGCAGCAACAAGTGTTGGAATTGTCGAAGAACAGGGAGCAATTTTAGACTTAAACTATGTAGAAGATGTTGATGCAGCTGTTGATATGAATATTGTGATGACAGGAGCAGGACAATTTGTTGAGCTTCAGGGAACAGGAGAAGAAGCAACATTTTCTCGTTCACAGTTAAATGATTTACTAGCATTAGGTGAAAAAGGGATTCAAGAGTTAATTGCACTACAAAAAGAGTCACTTGGCGAACTGGCAGATCAAATTGGAGGACAAAAGTGATGAAACAAGTAGTAATTGCAACGAAAAATAAAGGAAAAGCAAAGGATTTCGAAGCTTTATTTGGTCCACTTGGCTATGAAGTGGTAACCATGTTTGAAGTAGCACCAGAAATGGAAATAGAAGAAACGGGCACTACATTTGAGGAAAATGCAGTCTTAAAGGCAGAGGCATTAGCCAAAGAGCTCGGCACAATCGTTATTGCAGATGATAGCGGCTTAGCTGTCGATGCATTAAATGGAGAGCCAGGCGTTTATTCTGCACGGTATGCAGGCGACCATGATGATGAAGCGAATATAGTCAAACTGCTAGAAAATTTAAAGAATGTTGAAGATGAAAATCGTACAGCACGCTTCTGCTGCTGTATTGCCATTGCAGGTCCTAATTTTAACACAACTACAGTTTTCGGTACTTGTGAGGGTGTTATTGCCCATGAAAAACGCGGTACAAATGGCTTTGGCTATGATCCAATCTTCTACGTACCAAGCTTAGGCCGTATGATGGCTGAGCTATCGCCAGCAGAAAAGGCTGCCATTTCTCACCGTGGAAATGCAATTCGTCAGTTGAAGGAACAATTGTCAAATCTTATAAAATAAGAGGTGATATCCATGCAAATACTAGTGATGAGTGATACACACGGTGATAGCGATGTGATTGAAAAGGTTCGAGGCTTTTATCCAAACATTGACATTTTGATACATTGTGGGGATAGTGAGCTTCCTTTCTCCCATCAGGTATTAGAGGGCATGAAAAAAGTACGGGGTAATTGTGACGTTGATTCAGCCTTTCCAGATGAAATAGTGATTGATGTTGACGATATAAAAGTTTTTGCAACCCATGGTCATCTATTTAATGTGAAAAGCTCTTTGCTATCATTATCCTACCGAGCAAAAGAAGTGGATGCACAAATTGCCTGCTTCGGACATTCTCATATGCTAGGAGCAGAGATGATTGATGGTATATTATTTTTAAATCCAGGGAGCCTGTTAAAGCCGCGTGGACGCCAAGAGAAGAGCTTTGCCGTTGTGGAGATCAATCAGACAACTTTTAAAGTTGATTTCTTTACGGACGATCACCGGCTTTTAGACGCTTATACATTTATGCGAAATGAATAATGATGGTTGTAGAAATCCGCTTTATTTAGCGGATTTTTAATTTGTAGGCGGCTTGAAGGCGTCCTTAGTGGTAAAATTGACTATGAATTAATTTTAATGATGAAGGAAAAATAAATATAAAAGATAAATAAAGGAGAGAGTATGGAAAATATATTTGGATGGAATTTTGACAATAGTTATGTCCAACTAGCTAGCATTTTTTATTCAGAACTAGCCCTTAACCCTGTACGTGCTCCTAAGCTGGTCAAATTAAATGAGACGGTTGCCTCGTCATTAGGTTTAACGATTGAAGCCTTATCTAGCGAGGAAGCGGTTGCGATTTTTGCAGGAAATAAGGTTCCAACTGGAGGGAATCCTATTGCACAAGCCTATGCTGGTCATCAATTTGGCCATTTCAATATGCTAGGGGATGGCCGAGCACTGTTGCTTGGAGAGCAAATAACCCCATATAATGAACGTTTTGATGTCGCGCTAAAAGGCTCAGGAAGAACGCCTTTTTCTCGTGGCGGAGATGGTAGGGCAGCACTTGGACCCATGCTGCGTGAATATATAATTAGCGAAGCTATGCATGCACTTGGTATTCCCACTTCACGAAGTTTGGCTGTTGTAACAACAGGTGAAACTATTATCCGTGAATCTGAGCTTCCGGGTGCTGTTCTAACTCGTATTGCCAGCAGTCATTTGCGCGTCGGTACCTTCCAATTTGCAGCACAGTGGGGAACAGATGAGGAGCTAAAAATGTTGGCAGAATATACATTAGAGCGACATTTTCCGAATGCAGATCAGGCTCAAAATCGCTATCTTTATCTACTACAGGAAGTAATCAGAAAGCAGGCCTCCCTTATTGCAAAATGGCAGTTAGTTGGCTTTATTCATGGTGTGATGAACACGGATAATATGACTATTAGTGGTGAAACGATTGATTATGGCCCCTGTGCATTTATGGATACCTATGACCCAGCGACAGTGTTCAGCTCCATTGATAGACAAGGTCGTTACGCATATGGCAACCAGCCCAATATAGGTGGCTGGAATTTAACACGCTTAGCTGAAACATTATTACCTTTAATTCATGAAAATCAAGAGGAGGCAATAACCTTAGCTCAAGAAACATTGCAACAATATCCCAAATTGTATCATGATAACTGGCTAGCGGGTATGCGTGCAAAGCTTGGAATTTATAATGAAGAAGAGCAGGACGCGCTTCTTATTGAAGAGCTACTTAAGCTTATGCAGCAATATCAAGCGGACTATACAAATACATTTATTGCATTAACCTTTGAAAGATGGGACGAATCACAGCTATTTAGCTCATCATTATTTAAAGAGTGGCATAGTAAATGGCTTGAGCGATTAACAAGACAATCGCAAACAAAAGAAATGTCCCACCAATTAATGCGTAATCATAATCCAGCAATTATTCCACGAAACCATCGTGTAGAAGAAGCATTAGAGGCTGTAGTCGAGCATGGGGATGACAGTGTTATGAACAAATTATTAAAGGCCCTTGCGCAGCCGTTCGAGCATTCTAATGAGCAATTACAATACGCAGCATTACCAGCACCATCTACACAGCCATATCGTACATTTTGTGGCACATAATTAAGCGAGGGGAACTCCCTTCGTTTTTTTATTTTGTCAAAAGGTCACTTCTAGAATACAAGCGCATACCCTATGTATGAATAAATGCTAAAGGAGACTAGATTAGATGTATAAATATTCAAAGGGTTGGTTTGTTAAAGAATTGCGTAAACATGGAATCCTAGTACACCCTCAATTAAAAAATCATTTAGGGCTTTTTAAAGAATCTGAGCTTCGCAATTTATATTATCGCTTTGTTGTAAAAGAAACGCTAGAAACGAATCAAAAATAAAATGTTTGAACTACTCTTCTGTAGGAGAGAATTGATTCTACAGAAGGGAGTAATTTGATGTGGAGAAAACCATGGATTTTAACGCAAACATGGCAGGATGTATTGTTTTTGCATTGGCCGGTTCCTCCTTCTATACTAGAGCAGCATATCCCAAAAGATTTAAAAGTAGATCTCTTTGAACAAAACGCTTGGCTTAGTATAGTGCTTTTTAAAGTAAACGGACAACGACTACGATTGCTACCAGCATTCCCTGGAACTGATTCCTATGTACAGCTCAATATACGTACCTATGTGACGTACAAGGGGAAGCAAGGTATTTATTTTTTTAATTTAGATGTGACAAATCGCTTTGTTGCACAATTAGCTTCCATGGGTGGTTTAAAATACCGTTATGCAAAAATGGCACTACAACTAAAGGATAATAGCTATTTTTTTACAAGCCATAGTAATAAATTTAAGGAAAGAGCAAGGATTTCTTATAAACCATTGCCTAGTGAAATACCTAGTAGCAGCTTTGATAAGTGGTTAGTAGAACGCTATTGCTCATGGACAAAATCGAAAAATGTATTATTACGTATCGATATAAATCATTTACCTTGGCAGCTTCAAAAAGCGCAAATCAATATTGAAAGCAATACGCTAGCTCCTTTTACGAATGAAATGCTCCAAAGGACTCAACCAATAGTTCATTATGCAAAGTGCAAGAAGGCGAACATTTTTCCACCTGTTGTTGAACAGAAAAACCAGATTTATTAACAAAAAAATCAATGTTAATAGATCTGGTTTTTATGACTAGAAGAGATAACAAAACTGGAGGACAATCGCGTGGGCAATCATATCTGACATAGCAAGTGCTTCAGCCTCAATTTCATCAAAAATGTTTACATCTGTTTGATAATCTTTTTGTATCATGGTTATCGCTTCATTTTTCGTTAACGCTAAATGTGTATAGAACATTTGTTGCACACCTTCTATGCTTAAGTAAGGATTGATACTGTGTAAAAATATAGCAATTTCGTCTGCGTTTCGATACCATTCTTTTTCTTTAGCATCTGCTGTTTTAGCATCTCCTTTAACAGCAGCAGTCACTAATTGTGCTGCTATAGTAAGATGTTCCTTTATTAAGGTAGCATAACGATCAGCAATGGCATCACCATAGAATGGGCGTAGACAATTGCCTAAGTCAGTCGCATTGCGCAACAATCGTTGTTGCACGAAGGGAAAATCAGGCAGATTAAAAACAATGCTAATAATTGTCATCCTCGTCCAATTGACATGCTCCATCCAGAGAAGTCGATTCATCGCCATAAAGTCAGCCTCAATTTTACTTATACAGCGCCGATAATCATTTGACGGTCTTAAAAAATGGCGAACTGGTGCCGTATAATTAGTGTATGGAGCGGGATATAGCATACTAAGGGTAAACCCTTGTGAATAAGGATACAATAATTCACTCCTTTTTATTTTTCCTTTACTTTAGAATACTCTTTAAAAGTTTCGAGTATGATAGAAGGCAAAATTGATTAT
>Ga0213821_1001430_pt1 | contig 11086 bp, 9 predicted proteins | sample MC6MC0909MG_FD_179894 | JGI IMG/M metagenome (GOLD analysis project Ga0213821, IMG submission 179894) | Enriched soil aggregate microbial communities from Iowa State University, Ames, United States - MC6-MC0909-MG | ecosystem: Environmental > Terrestrial > Soil > Unclassified | place: USA: Iowa...
TAAAATGGAGGCTCTAAAAATTTCTGCAAATGCAGCAGCATTACTTAAGGTGTAAGTAATAATGACAAAATACATGGCATCCATTCTGGTTACATCAATATGCACAATCTTTAATAACGCGGGTATACCATAAAACACTAGAAATAATTGTACCAATATCGGTGTGCCACGAATAAACGAAATATAGACTGTTATTATTTGCCTCAAAACGTTGATATGGAGCAGCTTCGGTATAGCAATAGCTATACCAAACAGCATGCCAAAAAGAATAGAAAACACTAAAATTTCAAATGTTACTGGTAAATATTGAAGTAATATTGGAAGTACTTTTGCTATAAGCACGATGTCAAAGTCATTTGCCATACTTCCTTCATCCTCTCTGTTTTTTTAAAAGTCTACCGTATAATCATCACCTAGCCACTTTTTACTTAGCTCACTAACAACGCCATCCTCCTTCAATTCACGAATAGCAGCATCAAGGCGTTGTTGTAGGGTAACCTCATCTTTATTTAATAAGAAATATACTTTTGAATTTAATAATGCGTCTCCCACTACCTTTTGCTGTGCTTCATTGTTTTCGTTATAATACTTCACGGCAAATGGTGTTGTAATAATAGCATCTACACGACCTGTCGCAAGTTGATTATTTACATCCACTGACCCTGATGAATAGACGAGATTAGCACCTAGATCGTGTTCCTTATTGTATTTCTCAATAAAGACTGCTGAATTACTTGTTGGAGAAACACTCACATTTTTTTCTTTTAAATCATCAATCGAATGAATATCATTATTTTTTGCATTAACGGTTACTTTTAATGGAAATACATTATAAGGCTCTTTATTAAATAGAAATTTCTCCTCGCGCTCACTATTGACTTCCATTTGATGGGCAATAAAATCAATTTTTCTTGTTTCTAAGCTTAGTAATAAATTGGAGAATTCCATTGTCTTAAATTCAAATTCATATTCTGGTAGCTTCTCATCAATTGCACGAACAAGCTCTACATCATAACCAGTTAAATTTCCCTTGTCATCTAAAAAACAGATGTTTGGAAACTGTGTTCCCGTACCAACTATAATTTTTTGAACATCCTTGCCACTCTGTGCTGTATCATTCTTACTCGTATCTCCCTCAAGCTTTTCAGTGCTTGCACAAGCTGTTAGAAGCAATGTTAATAATAGCAAACTTAAAAATATAATTTTTTTCATATTATCCCTCACTTTAATCGATGTAAACCAAGATGAATAGTAGTATTTATTGCAGCGTGATTGCTTCGTTTTTGTCCCAAATCGTGCTTGGTAGCTCTTTTTTGAGAACAGGCATGATTTCAGTTGCAAAACGCTCTAATTGTTCACTTTGCTCAGACAATTCAAGTCCTTCCACACTAAGCATTTGGACTTGGTGGTTAAAAGCTTGATGATACTTGATGATTTTTTCAATAATTGCATCTGGACTACCAACTAATGCGGAGCCACGCTCAATATGGTCCTCTAGGTTTTTGAATGGTGAATTATTCACCTTGGAGGCTTCAGTGCTCATAAAACCTTCATAATAAGGTCGATACTTCTCAATCGCTTCCTCATTTGTATCAGCAATGTATAAACCTCTCGCACCCGCACCTACGACAGCCTGCTGTGGATCAAAGCCATAATGATCTAAACGTCTGCGATAATGGTCTATAAGGGCTTGATATTTTTCTAATTCATGAAAGGTATTGGAGGAAAAAATAGGGTCTCCATTTTTTGCTGCTAGTTCTGTTGATAGTTCACTGGAAGCACTGCCATGCCAAATTCGTATCTGTTGCTGATAAGGTCGAGGCTCAGTCGTTACAGAATCAATTTTCGAACGAAACTTACCTTGCCAACTTATATTTTCTTCGTTCCATAAGCGTTTTAGAAGCTCATATTTTTCAGCTAAGGCTGCCCATTGATCCTCATCTTTGACATCAAATAAAGGATAGTGTCTAGGATCATTCCCTTTGCCAATAACGAGATCTAATCGTCCTTTTGATAAATGATCCAGCGTTGCATAATCCTCAGCAACTCGTATAGGATCAAGAACGCTCAACACAGTCACGGTTGTTAATAGTCGAATTTTTGAGGTTTTCATCGCTAGTGCACTTAATAGCACAGTAGGAGATGATGATAAAAATGGTGCACCGTGCCTTTCTCCTACGCCGTATCCATCAAACCCTAGATTTTCAGCTAGCACAGCCTGCTCAATTAAATGTGTAAAAACCTCCTGTGTTGTTAATATACGACCAGTTTTTATATTTGGTAGATTATTAATCAAATTACCAACAACAAATTTCATAATCCCTCTCCTTATTGTGTAAGATTAACGTCATAAAATAATGGATAACCAATAGAATCAAATGCTAAATCTTGCACCTGAAGTGAAGTTGCTACTGTATAAGGAAAAACATATATAGGAATGATCGCTACTTCTTCAATAAGCTTATTTTGAATTTGTTTATACAAATTTTCACGTGTTGCAGCATCCTGCTCAGTCGTTGCCGCCTCTAACCATTGGTCTACCTCCGCGTTTTGATACCAAGCTAAATTAATGCCACCTTTATCGGTCGTTTGCTTGGAATGATAAAACAAGCGTAAATCATCTGGATCGATCGCTACACGGCTATTCCCACGTAAATCGTAGGCTGCAGCGTCTGCTAAGACTGATCTTGCCTCACTCGTTGTTTCTATGATGACATCAATACCGACAGCCTTTAATTGCTCTTTTACCATAATGCTAATATCTTGGCGTTTTTCACGATTAATAGCATCATTTAAAATACGCAATGTCAATTTATTGCCATCCTTTTCTCGGATACCATCCTTCCCTTTTTCCCAACCCAGCTCTTCAAATAATTGATTGGATTTTTTCACATCAAACCCATCTTTACCTTCTAAGCTCTCATCATAGCCTAAAGTTGTAGAAGTAAGTGCAGACCAGGCTCTTTTATATGTACCTAGGTACAGGGTGTTCACAATACTCTCAACATCAATTCCAGCTTTTAGTGCTTGGCGTGCTTTTACATCATTCCAAGGAGCCGTTGTATTATTAATAAAGAGTGTATATGGTAAGCCTGCTGTCTCTACCTCCCATAATTTTAACTGACCACTCTTTTCAATCGCTAAAATATCCTGTGGCGGTACCGTTTCTGCCGCCTGTAATTGATTGCTTTGTACACTTCCTACTCGAGTAGCCTCCTCTGGTACAATTTTAAACGTTAGTTTATCCAAATAGGCTGGACCGTCGTGTTTAGCAAATGGATAAGCGCCGTTATACTCTTCAAACTTTGCTAAAACAATCCGATCATTTTCAACTTGCTCCACAAATTTAAATGGACCTGTTCCAATAGGATGTAAACCAAATTTATCTCCAGCCTTTTCAGCCGCTTCCTTCGACACAATCGATAAATTAGAATGTGCTAAGATCGTTAAAAATGTTGCAGAGGGTTGCTTTAAAATGAATTTAATCTTATGAGTATCTACAACCTCAACAGACTCAACATCTGACAGATAGGTAGCAGCTGTGAAGGCCTTTGTTTTGACATCAAAAATTCGCTCAATATTATACTTTACGGCATCTGCATTAAAATCTGTGCCATCATGGAATTTAACCCCTTCACGTAATGAGAATGTGTACTCTTTTTTGTTATCTGATACAGACCACTCCGTAGCCAGCCATGGTTTTATCGTATTATCCTTCTCTTGATAGACCAGTGATTCAAAAATACTTTTAATTACCCGTGTTGCTACTGCCATACCACTTACATGAGGATCGAGTGTATCAGGTGCTGTTGATAAAGCGAACGTAAAATCGCCACCCGCTTGCACTGACTGCTCTTTCTCCTTGTTTTCTGAATCAGTAGTTTTATTCACACTAACTTCTGTTTTGGAGGTACTTGATGAACAACCTGTTAGCGCTAATAGAATAACCATTACAGTAATAATCAGACTATATGGTTTCTTATTAAACATAGACATCTTCCTTTTTTATAAGTCATTGATTTAATTCAAAGCATAATGACATTGAACACTATGGTTTGGCGCTATTTCCACAAAGTCTGGCTCCTCTCGACTACAATGTTCTGTCGCAAAAGGGCAACGTGTTCGAAATGCACAACCAGACGGTGGATTAGCTGGTGATGGAATTTCTCCGTCTAGTGAAATTTGCTCTGTAATATGTGAACGATTTATTTTAGGCATAGCTGCAATAAGGGCTTTTGTATACGGATGTTTTGGATCTTGGAAAAGCTTCTCACTTGGTGCCATTTCAACAATTTTACCTAAATACATCACCGCCACCCGATCTGCAACATGACGAACAATATTCAAATCGTGCCCAATAAATAAATAGGTGAGACCTAGCTTTTGCTGTAAATCTTTCAATAAATTAATAATTTGTGCTTGCACGGACACATCTAATGCAGATACTGCTTCATCTGCTAATATAAAACTAGGATTGATCGCAATAGCTCTAGCAATACCAATTCGTTGGCGTTGCCCTCCAGAAAACTCATGTGGATAACGAGAGCTCCACTCTGGATTTAACCCCACTACTTGTAATAATTGCTGTATTCGATTTTCCATTTCATTAGCCGAAATTCCTTTAAGATGGACTTTTAGCGGCTCTGCAATAATCTCCTTAATGGTCCATTTAGGGTCGATTGAACCATAAGGATCTTGAAAAATCATTTGCATATGTTTCCTTCTATCTCGCATAGCCGACTTTCTTAAATGCACGATGGATTGACCATTAAATAGAACATCTCCGGCAGTAGGCGTTTCTAGCTGTAATATTGTTCTGCCTAGAGTAGATTTTCCACTGCCAGATTCACCTACTAATCCCACTGTCTCACCTTTAAAAATTTGAAATGAAACGTTGTTCACTGCTTTTATTTTCTTGTTTGCTTGTTTAATTGGATAATATTTGTGTAAAGACTTTATCTCTAGCAATACTTCACGCTCTTGATTTTCCCTGTAGTCTACCTCATCCTCTATAACAGGATCGTTTTCAACGAGCCATTCCGGTTTCTGAATTAGCTCCTTTATATGCCAACAAGCACTTTCTCGTCCTTGAAAATTTCTTAGAGGAGGTCTCTCTTCTCTACATTTTTCAGTGGCGAATGCGCAGCGAGGATGAAAGCGACAGCCAGCTGGCATCTCAGCAAGAGTGGGGATTGTACCTTCTATAGAGGGCAGTCTCTTTTGTTTGATCTGATGTTCATTTGGAATGGATTGTAATAAGCCCCTTGTATAAGGATGATAAGGCAGAGAAAATAACTGCTCCATGGATGCCTGCTCCACAATTTCTCCCGCATACATAACAAAAATTCGATCAGCTAACTGCGATGCTACACTTAAATCATGTGTAATCAGTAAAATGGACGTGCGATATTCCTCTTTCAGCTCTTTTAGTAATGCAATAATTTGTGCTTGAACGGTAACATCGAGTGCAGTAGTAGGTTCATCAGCAATAATCAAATCAGGATTACAACTTATAGCCATAGCGATCATGGCACGTTGCAACATGCCTCCAGACAATTCATGAGGAAATTGTTCCATACGTACGTTAGGATCTGATAATCCAACTCTTGTTAATAATTGAACCCCTCGTTCATATGCTTGCTTTTTGGATAATTTTAAATGTCTTTGCATCATCTCCACCAATTGCTGCCCAATCGTAAACACGGGGTCAAAGGCAGTAGAGGGCTCCTGAAAGATCATGGCAATCTTCTTACCTCGTATATTGATCAACACACGATTTGAAAGCTTGACAATATCTCTGTTGCCTAACGTCACTGTTCCTTTCGTAATCACACCATTTTCATATTCAATTAAACGCATGATTGCCTTCGAGGTGACTGATTTCCCACTTCCAGATTCACCTACTAAACAAATTGTTTCACTAGGTTTTATAGTGAAAAAAATAGTAGATACAGCGTTTAGAACACTAGATTTAGATTTAAAATCTACTGTTAATCCTTCCACTGTCAATAAATTATCCATCATAAACACCTCTTCCTTAAGACAAACGCTTTTTAGGATCTAACTGATCACGTAAACTATCCCCCAAAATATTGACTGCTAACACAAAGAGTGCGATTGCTAATCCTGGAAACGTTGAAATCCACCAACCAGCTGCTATATAGTTTCTGCCTTGTGATAATAAAAAACCCCAATCCGGAATTTCTGACACCACACCTAATCCTAAAAAGCTGAGACCCGCACCTGTTAAAATAGCCATTCCTAAACCGTTTGAAGCCATAACTAATAATGGCGAATAAGCATTTGGTAGCACATGCTTTAAGAAAATGACAGAATTCCTCATGCCTATCGATTTTGACGCTAAAATGTAAGGACGATTTTTTATACTTAATATTTGGCCTCTCATTACCCGCGCATACGTCGGAATAGCTGATACTGAGATGGCAATGACAAGATTGGTAAAGCTAGATCCCAATACAGCAGCAATGGCAAGCGCTAATAAAACACTTGGGATTGTTTGTATGATTTCAATCATTCTCATTAATATCATGTCGACAATGCCCTCGATATAGCCAGCTAAAGTTCCAATTAGAGCACCAATGAATCCACCTACAATAACAGCGCTTATGCCGAGTAAAAGTGAAGTTTTACTACCGTACACAACTAAACTAAATACATCTCTGCCAAAATAATCTGTCCCAAAGAGATGCTTGAATGATGGAGGCTGTAAAATAGCAGTAGGAAACATCTTTGTAGGCGAATACATCGCCACCCAATGTGGGACTATGGCACAAATAATAAAAAAGGCGATAATGAAAATAGCAGCTGCTAACATCATCTTTTCTAAGTGAAGAATACCTTTACTAAATCGCTTTAATTTAAGTTTTGAAACTGATTTTGTTTTAATAGTTTCTAACTTTTGCATCTTTATCCTCCCTTTACCTGCCTACTTCGAATTCGAGGATCAATGATGGAATATGAAATATCAATACATAGATTAATCATGACATACACAATAGCTATAAAAAATACAACACCTTGTATGATTGGCAAATCCTTAGCTGTTATGGCATCTGCCACTATTCTTCCAAGACCCTGTCTAGCAAATACCGTTTCGATGACAACCGTCCCACCTAAAAAATCACCTAGTAGCACGCCAATCATTGTAATTGCAGGTATTAATGCATTTTTAAGGGCATGTCGGTATAAAACGATATGCTCTGTCAATCCTTTTGCTCTAAGCGTCAGTATATAAGGTTCGTTCAAAACCTCTAGCATGCTATTTCGAACTACTCTAACAATAAACCCTGCACCTAAAAGACCTAATGTAATAGCAGGCAAAATAACAGAACGCCAACCATCTGAGCCCATCGCAGGAAACCAGCCTAACGAAATGGAGAAAATTAAGATTAGTAAAATTCCCGACCAAAATGTAGGCATGGAAATCCCAAAGAGTCCAACTAAACGTGCAATATAATCAATTACCGTGTTACGATGAACAGCGGCTAACACTCCAAGTGTAATACCTACAATGACGGCAATCAGTAGACTTGCAACGGTTAGAACAACAGTTGCAGGTAATTGTGTCCATATTTTTTCTATCACAAATTCACCATCAATGGCTGATTGCCCAAAATCACCATGCATTAAATCTACTAAATAATTTGAAAATTGTTTTGTAAATGGTAAATCCAACCCTAATTCTTTACGTAAATTTTCGGCTACCTCAGTGCTTGTAGCATTTTCAGCTAGTAATGTATCAACGATATCAGTGGGTAAAAAATAATTGATTGAAAAAACTGAAAAAAGGGCACCCAGTAGTACAAATAATGCTACTAAGCCACGATTAAAAATTAATTTTATCATTAATACACCCCATTTCTATATTACGTTTTACAACTGTATTTTTTCTCCAGCTAGTGCAGCCTTTAAATGCTCAAGACCAAGTTCTGTAACTGCTTGATAGATACCATTTTCACTTGAACCAATTTCTACAACGGGCACATAACGAATTCCATATTTTGCATCAAGAATATCTCGGAAAGCATCATTATGCGTTACATCCACTGTCTTGTAAGGTATATCCTCTTCTTCTAAATACGCTTTTACCTCATTACAGTAACTACAGCCTTGCTTTGACCAAACGATTACATCTTTATTTATTGTCATTAAATTTGCCTCCTCAGCTTACCGCTTCTTTTTGCTGTAAATGTACTGGTCCCAATAATTCAAAAGAACGCTCACGCTCAAAATCCTTCAAGATGGGCGTATGCAAAATAAATTCATCGATTTGGTATTGTACATGGTAGTTATCTAAAATGGCTTTAATTTCTTCTGCTGTACCGTATAAAATATCGGCCTCATACTGTTCCACTGTATATTCCTCTCCAGATTCCTGACCAAATTTCTCTGCTAGCTCTACTGATTGTAGCGTCAGGCTTCTGCCACTTGCTAAATGCACCTTTGTAATTTTTTGATCTCCAATTAGCTCTTTCGCTTCCTCTTTACTTGGAGCAGCAAGTGCAGCAATGGAAATCGCAAAAGTACCGTTTGGATGATGACTGCGATAGATTGTAGCCGCTTGCGCCAAAACATTATTATCACTATTAATAAATCGAGCAAAGACAAATGCAATGCCGAGTTTTCCTGCAAGAGCAGCACTTTCAGGGCTAGCGCCAAGTAAAAATAATGTTGGCTTTGTCTTTGGAATCGGCGTTGCTTGTATGCCATATAATTCGTGCTTTTTTGGTATGGATTGCTCAATTAATTGCTGTAAAAATATTAGTCTCTCTTCAAAATCTTCCCCTTGATTGAGTGTGCCATATTGTAAAGCCTTCGTGGAAAGTGGCAAGCCACCAGGGGCTTTACCGATGCCTAAATCTACACGTCCTGGCTCCAATGATGCTAGAACATGGAAATTTTCCGCTACTTTATAAGGGCTATAATGCTGTAGCATAACCCCACCTGATCCAATTTGAATGGATTTGGTTTTGGCAAGTAAATAAGAAACTAATACTTCTGGAGAAGAGCCTGCTAATGACTCTGTATGATGATGCTCCGATACCCAAAAACGTGAATAGCCTAACTGCTCAGCTCGTTGTGCTAAAGCCACCGTTTTTTGTAATGTTTGTTCATTGCTTGCTCCTTCAATAATAGGGCTTTGATCTAATATGCCTAATGTATAATTCATACAACCCCTCCTAATTTCTTTTATTCAAATAAATTTACTAGGTTTTTAGACAGACTGTTTAACATAGCGACTTTCCTTGAATGGTAAACCTAAATTCCCACGCAAAGTATCTGCCTCATAATCTTTACGATAAAGCCCTCTTGCTTGTAAAATTGGCACTACTTTATCAACAAAATCTTCAAGAGCACCAGGTACTGTCACGCCAATAATAAAACCATCTGCTGCTTCCTTTTCAAACCATTCTTGTACAAGATCTGCTACTTGCTCAGCTGTCCCAAAAAAGGCTGTTTTTGGTGTCGCCTCGCGTAAAGCGACTTGACGTAATGTCAGACCCTCCTGCTTAGCATAACGTTTAATATAATCGGTTGTGCTTCTAAAGCTATTGGCTCCAATATCCCCTAGATCAGGAAACGGTGCATCCACATCGTATTGGGTAAAATCATGATGGTCGAAGTAACGTCCAAGATAAGCAAGAGCACGGTCTATGGAAACTAACTCAACAATTTCTTGATATTTCGCCTCTGCTTCCTCCACCGTATCGCCAATAATTGGTGATATACCTGGAAAAATCTTTACTTCTTCGGGATTTCGTCCAAATGTTGCCACCTCTTTTTTTACTCTCGAGTAAAATTTCTGTGCCTCTTCAATAGATGCCCCATGTGTGAAAATGGCATCTGCATCTTTTGCAGCTAATCGAATGCCTGCATCAGACGACCCAGCCTGGAAAATAACGGGCTGGCCTTGCTTTGTTCGACCAATATTGAGTGGTCCTTGGACTGAAAAATATCGCCCTTTATGATGTAATGTGTGTAATTTTTCTGGATCAAAAAATTGATCTTTGTTGACATCTGCAATAAACGCATCATCATCCCACGAGTCCCATAAGCCTTTGACAACCTCTAAGTATTCTTCCGCAATTTGATAGCGTTCTGCATGGCTAGGATGTTGGTCGATTGTTTTGTTATAGTTCAAAGCAGTACTTTCTAATGGTGTCGTTACAACATTCCATCCAGCACGCCCAGCACTAATATGATCTAATGAAGCGAATTGGCGTGCTACTGTAAATGGTTCGCTATAGGAAGTTGAGACTGTTCCAACTAACCCAATGTTTTTCGTCGCTACTGCTAAAGCCGATAAGATTGTAATAGGTTCAAATCGATTTAAAAAATGAGGGATGGATTTTTCGTTAATAAATAAACCATCCGCAATAAATGCTACATCAAATTTTCCCTGCTCTGCTTTCTGAGCCTGCTGAATATAGAAAGGTAAGCTTACACTTTGATTGCTCGCCACCTTTGGATGACGCCAACCAGAAATATTTCCTCCTACCCCATGAATAATTGCTCCAAATCGAATTTTATCCTGTCTAGCCATGTCAATTCCTCCTCAATCTTTATTTTACTAAACATAGTGGTTAAGTATGTTTTGTTGGATTGAGAATGATATTACCGTTCCTTTAGACGATATGCAATAGGTACAGTAATAGAAAAAATTTTATGTGGTGATAAAATTTTTTATCAATACGTGTCTCCTATGCTTTCAAAATGCTTAGCTGTTTCACAAATTGTCTGCCAAAAGGCTGATGGCAACGTCTCTTTCTCTTTATAGGTTAAAAATATATGTTGATTCATATCCAGCAAATGCTTAACGTCTATCTCCACAAATTCACCGCTTTCCAGTTCCTTTTTAATGCATAGATGTGGTAAAAAGCTTAGATAGTCTTTTGTCCGAATAAACTCTTTGGCAACTTCTAAATGATCTGTTCGTACCTCAATATTGGCTGCTACTCCCTCTACCTCGAACATTTTATGCACATAATTCCAATCAAACGCGCCACATTCAAAAAACACCATTTTCTGTTGAGCTAATTCTTTTGCTTGAATAAGTTCATTTAGT
>Ga0213821_1001431_pt1 | contig 11079 bp, 12 predicted proteins | sample MC6MC0909MG_FD_179894 | JGI IMG/M metagenome (GOLD analysis project Ga0213821, IMG submission 179894) | Enriched soil aggregate microbial communities from Iowa State University, Ames, United States - MC6-MC0909-MG | ecosystem: Environmental > Terrestrial > Soil > Unclassified | place: USA: Iowa...
CCGCCTATATCGAAAAGGTCCTGCGCGATCTGTCGCTGTGGGACAAGAAGGACAGCCGCATCATGGCGCTGTCCGGCGGCATGAAGCGGCGCGTCATGATTGCCAAGGCGCTGTCGCACGAACCGGCCATCCTGTTCCTGGACGAGCCCACCGCGGGCGTCGACGTCGAATTGCGGCGCGGCATGTGGGAAATGGTGCGGCGCCTGCGCGAAAGCGGCGTCACCATCATCCTCACCACGCACTACATCGAAGAAGCCCAGGAAATGGCGGACCGCATCGGCGTGATCCGCAAGGGCGAGATCATCCTGGTCGAGGAAAAGAATGCGCTGATGGCCAAGCTGGGCAAACGCCAGCTTGCGTTGACGCTGAAGGCGCCGCTGCCGGGCATTCCGACGGCGCTGGACGCCTACCAGCTCGAGCTTTCGCCCGACGGCTACAAGCTCGTCTATACCTACGACAACGAGCGGGGCGGCGATATTTCGCGTCTGCTGCAGGACCTGAGCCGCCTGCAGATCGAATTCGCAGATCTGAACACCTCGGAAAGCTCGCTCGAGGACATCTTTGTCAGCCTGGTGCACGGTCAATCATGAACTTCTACGCCATACGCGCCATCTACCTTTTCGAAATGGCCCGCGCCTGGCGCACGCTCATGCAAAGCGTGCTGTCGCCGGTGATTTCGACGTCTCTCTATTTTGTCGTGTTCGGCTCGGCCATCGGTTCGCACATGGTCGAGATCGACGGCGTGAGCTACGGGGCGTTCATCGTTCCGGGCATGATCATGCTGTCGCTGCTGACGCAGAGCGTGGCCAACGCCTCGTTCGGCATCTACATGCCGCGTTTTTCCGGCACGATCTACGAGATCCATTCTGCGCCCATTTCCTATGTGGAAATCCTGGCGGGGTACGTGGGAGCAGCTGCCAGCAAGTCCATCATCCTGGGCCTCATCATGCTGGCCACCGCGCGCCTGTTCGTGACGTTCGACGTGGCGCATCCGATCTGGATGCTGTCGTTCCTGGTGCTTACCGCTGTGACATTCAGCCTGTTCGGCTTCATCATCGGGATCTGGGCCGACGGGTTTGAAAAGTTGCAGATCATTCCGCTGATGATCATCACGCCGCTGACCTTTCTGGGCGGCACGTTCTATTCGATCAACATGCTGCCGCCGTTCTGGCAGACCGTCACGCTGTTCAACCCTGTGGTCTACCTGGTCAGCGGGTTCCGCTGGGCCTTCTTCGGCGTGGCGGACGTCAGCATCGGCGTCAGCGTGGGGATGACGCTGGCCTTCCTGGTGGCGTGCCTGATCGGTGTGCGCTGGATCTTCAAGACGGGCTACCGCCTGAAGACCTGATCCGCCACAAGACGGCCAGCCCGCCTGCAATGCGCAAGGCGCCGCATGTCCCATTCAGGGCATGCGGCGCCTTAACTTTATTGAGCGGGCCCGTGCAGGGTGCGGCCAAGCGCCCGTCGATGCTTCGGCTTAGCGCGCCGGCTGCATCTTCATCAGGCGGTCGCGAAGCTGGGGATCCTGCTGCACGGCCTGGCCGATGCCGTTGAATTCCTCGACCGTCAGACCGTCCGCGCGGACCAGCTTGACCATCTTTTCGTCCGCTTCCTTGACGACCTTCTGTTTGGCGTCGTCGGTCTTGGCGGCGTCGACCTTGGGGCGGTACTCGTCAACGACGCCAGAGATCTTCATCGAGGCCGAAGCGAACTTCTGCAATTGTTGATCCGTCGGCTTTTGCACGGCGGGCGCCATGCCCGGCTGAGCTTGCGTCTGCGCCGGAGCCTGGGCGGCCTGTTGAGCCAGGGCAGGGGCACCGGACAGCGCCGTCGTCAGAATGGCGGCGGATAGGAATGCATATTTGGAACGCTGCATGAAAACTCCTTGTTCCGGTTGAAAGTCCGACCATGATGACCAGCCGGACCGCCGTGGGACAAGTTTCGCGATGTGTTTTCCTGTGTCGGCAGACCACGAGATCCCCGTCGCGCGGCGCGGGGGCAGCCCCGGGGGGCGCCGGCGCCCTGCGTTCGAAACGTTTTGCGCGGTTTCGTAGTCGCTGCTGGCCGCGATGTGTCCTTAGGTTTGTCCTTCGGAGGCGGATGGGGCGCTCTTGCGTGCTTAGGCCGCGTACCAGAACACCGCGAAGAAATGGCAGACGGTGCCGGCCAGCACAAACAGATGCCAGATGAAATGGCTATAGCGCCAGCGGTTGTCGAACACGAAGAACACCACGCCGCCGGTGTAGGCGAGGCCGCCGGCCACCAGCCACCACAGGCCACCGGCCGGCACCAGTTCCAGCAGAGGTTTGACGGCGATGACGACGATCCAGCCCATCGCCAGATACAGGCCGGTGGATAGCGCGGGCCGGTTGAGCCGCTTGCTCGCCTTCAGGCCCACGCCCAGCAGCGCCAGGCCCCACACCAGTCCGAAGAGGGTCCAGCCCCAGGGACCGCGCAGCGCGCCCAGCGCGAACGGGGTGTAGGTGCCCGCGGTGAGCAGGTAGATGGCCGAGTGGTCCAGCACGTTGAAGATCTGCTTGGCGCGGCAGCGGGGCAGGGCGTGATAAATGGCGGACGCGAGGTACAGCAGGCACATCGACGCGGCAAACACGGCGGCGCCGGCGATGAAGGCGGCATCGCCCTGGCGCACGGCGGCGGCAATCAGGAGCGGCGTGCCGGCCAGCGCGCCCACGGCGCCCACGCCGTGGCTGATGCTGTTGGCGATTTCTTCGCCCAGGGTCTGGGGTCGGTCGTTGGGAAACATGGGGAGCCCGTTGATGACAAGTTTTCCACCTTAGGCTTTTTGCCATGCGCGCTCAAGGCGCGCGTCCGGTCGGCTTGACCGATCGCAACTTCGTTACGCTGTGATACATTCACCTCGCGAACAAACCGCCCAACAGAGGCGTCGCGCGTTCTTCACTTCGGGCTTGCACGTCGGCCGCGCCATGCGCGCCGTGATCGACACTCTTCGAGGAAGCACTCATGAATCCGGCACTTGGTCTTTCGGTTAGGGCGCCCTTGCCGCCCATCCTCACGCCCGCATCCGACGACAGGCATCCGCCTTGCGGAGCGGCGTAGCCGCGGCGACCGTCGTCCGGCGCTGCCAACCCCGGCTCCCGGGCGGCGCGGCAAACAGGAACTACCGAACAGGCCCTAGCAATGGCGCGCAGTTTCAGCAGTCTGTTTTTCAAAGCGGCAAAGAAGATCTCCCGGCTCCAGCGCGCGGCGATGCGCATGGCGGCCCCCAAACCCGCCCGCAAGCGCGCCGCATCGGCGCGCAAGACGCCCATCGGCGCCACGCCGGGGCGCGCGGTCAAGACGGCGCGGCCGGCCGGTTCCACGGGCGCGGGCAGGGCAGCGGCGCCCGAGGCGGCGTCGCTTGGGGCGGGCCGCTGGGAGGCCTCCCGCCAGTTTTCGGACCGGACCGGCCGCCGGCTGGCCTTTTCCCGCTACACCCCCGCGTCCGCCGCATCCACCGCAACCGCCACCGCCGCCGGCATGCCGCTGGTCGTGATGCTTCACGGCTGCCGGCAGACCTCGGTGGCCTTCGCGCGCGGGACGCGCATGAATCAGTGGGCGGATGCCGGCGATTTCATGGTGTTGTATCCGCAACAATCCCTGGCGCGTCAGGTGCAGCGTTGCTGGCGCTGGTTTCAGCCGGATGACGACCACGGCGGGGCCGAGGCCGATCTGATCGCGGCCCTGATCCGGTCTGAAGTCGCCCGCCATGGCCTGGACCCCGGCCGCATCTATGTTGCGGGCCTGTCGGCGGGGGCGGGCATGGCGGCGTTGGTCGCCTTGCGTCATCCCGATCTGATCGCCGCGGTGGCCATGCACTCGGGGCCGGTTGTGGGCGACGCGCATAACGCGGGCAACGGCCTGAGCACCATGCGGCGCGGCAGCATCAAGCCGTTGGCGCCGCTGGTGGAATCCGTGGCGGACCCGGCCGTCTTTGAGCTGGGCATGCCGGCGTTGATCCTGCACGGGCAGCTCGATCCGGCCGTGGCGCCGCGTAATGCCCGGCAGTTGTTCGAGCAGTTCCGCACCTTGAATGGCGCCGATCCGCACGCGTTGCCGGTCGAGCGCGTGCTGGGATTGGGCACCGAAAAGGCGTACCGCCGGGTGGATGTGCTGCGCGGGCGCAAGACGGTGCTGCGGCTCTGCGAGATCACGCGGCTTGAACACGCCTGGAGTGGCGGCGATCCCGCCATCCGGTATCACGCGCGCAGCGGGCCGGACGCCTCCGCGCTGGTGTGGCGGTTCTTTCAGGGGCAGCGGCGCGCTGGATTGTCCAGGCATCCAGAATGATGTTGTCGCCGCCATCGGCGCCCGGGCGGCGCCGGGGCGGCGTAACATCGCTGCAATCCCGAAGCGTCCGGCGCGCGGTGCCCGTTGACGCCCTTCGCCAATCCCAACCTTTACGGAAATCGTCGATATGCCCCTGTCCATGTACCAGGCGTCCGTGCCTGTCTTCATCCGCGGCCTGAACGTGCTGGCCGCGTTGCTTGAAAAGGCCGCCGCGCACGCGCAGGCGACCGGCGTCGATCCCGCGGAACTCGTCAACGCGCGCCTCGCGCCCGACATGTACCCGCTGTCGGGTCAGGTGCAGCGGGCCAGCGACGCCTCGAAGTTCGCGGCGCAGCGGCTGTCGCAGGGTGACGCGCCGAAGTTCGCCGACACCGAGACCACGCTCGCGCAATTGCAACAGCGCGTCGCGGACACTATCGCCTATCTGGAAAGCGTGAAGCCCGAGCAGGTCGACGGCGCCGAAGGCCGCCGCATCACGCTGAGCTTCGGCGAGTTCAAACCTGAATTCCAGGGTGACGAGTACCTGCTGACCTTCGCGCTGCCCAACTTCTACTTCCACGTGACGACCGCCTACGGCATCCTGCGCCAGGCGGGCGTGCCGATCGGCAAGCTGGATTTCCTGGGACCGTATCCGCAACTGGCCCCTTGATGAAACGTGGCAGGCGCGGACTGGACCGCGTCGGCCGCGCGATCATTGTTTTGACGGGTCGCCGCAGCCGTCCATCGGTCCCATCTTCGCCATGTTCTGCTGGATCTCCTCGGGCGTGAGGTCCTGCATGTGCGTGGCGATGGACCAGCGGTGGCCGAACGGATCCACCACCTGCCCGTAGCGGTCGCCCCAGAACATGTCGGCGGCGGGCATCGTGACTTGCGCGCCCGCCGCGACCGCCTGCTGGATCGAGGCGTCGGCGTCGGTCACGTACAGGTGCAGCACCGCCGGCGTGCCCTTGAGCGCCTTCGGTCCCAGACTGCCCCATTCCGGAAAATCATCCATCAGCATCAGGACCGAATCGCCGATCCGGATGGCGGCGTGCATGATCTTGCCGTTGGGGCCGGGCAGCCGCATCAGCTCCTCGGCATTGAAGGCTTTCTTGTAGAAGGCGAGGGCGTCGGATGCGCCCTCGCAAATGATATGCGGCGTCAGCGTGTGCATGCCGTCGGGAATGGGCTTGGCTGCTTGGGTGGCCATGTTGTGTCTCCAGGTTGATTGAATGGCTGTGCCCGGGCCGCTAGTTGCCGACCAGCGTGGCGAAGCCGCCCCAGCACATGCGCTTGACGTCGAAGACGCCCTCGCAGCACATTTCCGCCAGGCGCGGGTCCGACATGACCTTGGCGTTGATGCGATTGCGCTCTTCCTTGCTGGGATACAGGATCCACGCGAAGACGACGACTTCGCCTTCGCGCGCCCCGGCTGCCGCGCTGAACGACGCGAAGCCTTCGCCGTCGATGTCGTCGGCCACGCCTTCGCGATAATCCAGCGCGCCATGTTCGCGCCAGATGCTCTCGGCGTGCGTGGCCATCTTCTTGTACGTCTCCAGGTTGGCCTTGGGTACGCACAGCAGAAAACCGTCTATGTACTTGTCCATCGATCACTCCTCACGTCCGTGTTGTTCTGGTTTGGGCCGGGACGTCCGCATCCGTTCCGGCCGCCGTCCGGATTGCTGGATCGGCAGGAGTCACTTTATCGGGATCCGCGCGGCTTTCAGATAGGCAATTGCGACAATCTTGCGGGTGGATTGCGTCAGCGTGCAGGCGTATGCTTGGCAACATGAAAAACGTCGCGTTCCTGCTGCCCAAGGGTACAAATATTGCGTCCCTGGAAACCGCGCGCCACGGCTTCATGGTGGCCAACGAATACCTGCGCGCGCATGGCCGCGAGCCGCGGTTTCATGTGCGCACGCTTGCGCTGACGCGCGAGGTTAGCCTGGACGACGGACGCATCAAGGTGCAGGCTGACATGGTGCTGGCCGACGCGACCGACATCCACATCTGCATTGCCCCGCCGCTTCTGGGATCGGTGTCTGACGCGGTGCTGTCCAACCGCGAGCTGATCGAATGGCTGTCGCGCCATCACCGCCAAGGCGGCGAGGTCGCCAGTCTGTGCATGGGCGCCGCGCTGCTCGCCGCGGGCGGTGTGCTCGACGGCCAGCAGGCAGTGGTGCACTGGGTGGCGCAGAATCTGTACGCCAGCCTTTTTCCCACGGTGCAATGGACCAGCGATCGCGTTGTCATGGCGGAAAACGGGGTCTATACGAGCGGCGGCGCGTTTTCTGCCGCGCATCTTGTCCTGCACCTGATCGAAAAGTACACCGACCGCGACACCGCGATCTGGTGCGCCAAGTATTTCCAGCTGGACTGGAGCCGCCAGAGCCAGCTGCCGTTTTCGGTCTTCATGGGGCAGAAGTCGCACGCGGACGAGATCGTGCGGGCGGTGCAGGAATACATCGAAGGCCGCTACCAGGAAAAGATCACCGTCGAGGAACTGGCCGGCCGTCACGCATTGGGCCGCCGCACGCTGGAGCGGCGGTTCCGCCAGGCAACCGGCAACAGCATCGTCGAATACGTGCAGCGCGTGCGCGTCGAAGCCGCCAAGCAGCGGCTGGAAAGCTCGCGCAAGAGCGTCGCCGAAGTCATGTACGAGGTCGGCTACAACGACACCAAGGCCTTCCGCGACATCTTCAACAAATACTGCGGCATGTCGCCCGTGGGGTATCGCGAGCGGTACCAGTAGCTCGGCGGACGCGCTGCACGCACTGCCTGAAAGTTGCCGCGCGCGGGCGGGCGTCAAGCTTGTTACAGCAGTGTTGCTGACGCGCGCCTTATCTTCGTTGTCTTTGTGGAATCGCAAACAACGCCCCGTGCAAATGTTTGCGAAATGTGTCGGAAATCCTAGACTGGGGTTTTCCCTGAGGCACTCCATGAAGCTCCGCACCCATTTCGGCAATCTCTCCATCGGCACCAAGCTGGGCCTGGGCTTTGGCGCTGTGCTGGCCCTGCTGCTGGCCCTGGCCGGCATGTCGCAATTCGAGCTGACACGCATCGGCAGCATCAACCGCGCCATCACGCAGGAAACCTGGGTCAAGGCCAGCGCGATCTCGGTGGTCGACGTGACGACGCGCGCCAACGCCCGCGTCAACCTGGAACTGATCGTCAACGCCGACCCGGCCGCGACGGACAAGTTGTTCCAGCAGATCGAATCCAACCGCAAACGCATCGACGACGCCCTGGCCACGCTGCGGCCGTTGATGAAGACGGCCGATGCCAGCGCCCGGTTGCGCACGTTGGAAGAGGCGCGGGGCCGCTACGTGAAGTCGTTCCAGTCGGTGGGCGCCATGCTTAAAGGCGGCGATCGCGACGGCGCCCGCCAGCGCATGCTGCAAGAGACGCTGCCCATTCTGGACAGCTTGCAGGATCACATCATCGCGCTGTCCAGACAGCAGTCCGCCGAGATGGACGAGGCCGGCATCGCAAGCCAGGCCGTCATCCAGGAGGCCGAGCGTCTGAACGTAGGCCTGGCGGGCCTGGCGCTGGCGCTGGGGGCGCTGCTCGCGTGGCGGGTCAGCCGGTCGATCACCCGGCCGCTGGCGCGTGCGGTCAAGGCCGCTGAAACCGTGGCGGGTGGCGACCTGGGCCAGCGGATCGAAGCGGACTCCCGTGACGAGACCGGGCGCTTGCTCCACGCCCTGCAGGACATGCAGGATCGGCTGGCCGGCGCCGTCCGTGCGATCCGGCACGGTTCGGAGACGATTTCCAGCGCGTCGGGCCAGATCGCGGCAGGCAACGCCGATCTTTCCAGCCGCACTGAAGAGCAGGCGGCATCGCTTGAGGAAACCGCGGCATCGATGGAGGAGCTGGCCTCGACCGTGAAGCAGAACGCGGACAACGCGCGCCAGGCCAATCAGCTTGCGGCCAGCGCATCGGAAATCGCGCTGCGCGGCGGCGTGGCGGTGTCCGCGGTGGTCGGCACCATGCAGGAGATCTCGGCCAGCTCGCACAAGATTGCAGACATCGTGTCGGTGATCGACGGCATCGCGTTCCAGACCAACATTCTTGCGCTTAACGCGGCGGTCGAAGCGGCCCGCGCGGGCGAGGAGGGCAAGGGCTTTGCCGTGGTGGCGGGCGAAGTCCGCTCGCTGGCGCAGCGCAGCGCGCAGGCCGCACGCGAGGTCAAGACCTTGATCGAGGATTCCGTCGGCAAGGTCGGCGCAGGCGCGCGTCAGGCCGAAGGGGCCGGCGCGACCATGCAGGAGATCGTCACTGCCGTGCAGCACGTCACCGACATCATGGGCGAGATTGCCGCCGCGTCGAACGAGCAGGCCTCCGGCATCGACCAGGTGAACCGCGCCGTGGCGCAGATGGACGAGGTCACGCAGCAGAACGCGGCGCTGGTCGAGGAAGCCGCCGCGGCCGCCGGCTCGATGCAGGATCAGGCGCGCGAGCTGGTGCGGGCGGTGGGGGTGTTCCGGCTGTCCGAGGACGCCGGGCGGCGCGGGCAAGAGCAAGAGCCCGCGCGCGCGCAGGGGGCGTTGATGCTGGCTTAGCGCGGTTATTTTCCGCAGGCGGCCTGCAACGCCTTCATCTGCGGGCTGCCCGGCGCAAAGCGCACGAACTGCACCTGGCTTTCATCCAGCGTTTCGTCCTTGATGGTGGTGACCAGGGTGTCGTTCAGGTAGTAGCTGGTGGCCGGCAAAAAGCCTACTTGCGACCGCCGGCAATCGAACAACACGTCTGTCACTGACCGGTCATAGCGCGCACGCTGCTTGCCCCCGCCCGGGAGGGTCTGCGCGGCGGTGTAGCGCAGTTCCATCTTGCCCCGGGCGTTGCCTGATGCTTGCCGGGTGTCGGGCAGTCCCCCGATCCGGATCGAGACATTGGGGTGATCGGGACGCGGCGGCACCTCGAACCATTGCTGCGCGTGCGCGCCGGCGCAGGCAAGGAGCGCGGCCAAGGTTGAAGCGGAAACGGCAAACGGTAGGCGCATGGATTGTCCGTGGTCGAAAGCGGTTTTCTTCGGCCGCCGCCCGGTGGCGCTTCGATTGCGCGTCGCATCGGGGCAGGGCGTTCAAATGTAGCAAAATGCGGTCTGGCGGCGCGCGCGCGAAATTCAGTGCGATAACCCGTGCGACAGCCGATGCAACATTCAACATCCGGATTCCCCATGCCCCAGTTCGATGTCTCAGATAGATGCCTTCACCGCCGCGGTGGTGCCGCTGCAGGCCTGGCATCAACATGAATTCCTTTGAATCCATCCGGGCGCAGTTCGCGCGATTCGGCGAACTGCGTCCGCAGCCGCGCGATGCGTGGCAGGGCGAGCTTGCACTGCCGCAGGTGCTGGCCGACTTCTACGAACAGGCGGGCCCGTGGGGCGCCACCTATCACCAGAACGTGGGGCCGGTCGGCATCACGCTTTCCGAAACCAACGTCAGCTTTCCGCCGCTTTACAAGCTGTGGGACCGGCAGGCCGGCTATCGCTGGGACGCGTCGAACGGCGAACGCGTTGCCGAGTGGCAGGACAACTGGCTGGTGATTGCCGACCAGAACGCGGACCCCTTCATTCTGGATGCCGAAACCGGTGAGATCCTCTACGCCATGCACGGTACGGGCGCGTGGGACGCCGATGTGGTGGCGCCCGATCTGCCGACGTTCGCGGCCGCGCTGGCCGCGGTCGGCGTCGTGTGCCTGGAGGCCGACGAAGACCTGCGCAACGATGACTGGGAAATCAGGCCCGAGCATCGGGCGCGGGCGTTGCAGGCGCTGACCACTGTGCTGGGCGACCCGGTCGAGGCCGAGTGCTTCCTGGACCTGCTTGAATTCTGACGAAGGAAAGAGACGAATGGCAACGTTTGCCGAACTGGCCGAGGATTGCGGCGTGCCCTTGCCCGGGATGCTGGCCCGTTTGATCGACGCCGGCCGCACCGGCTATGGCGAGGACAGCGCGGCGTGGCGCGCCGACTGGAAGGGCAACACGCTGGCCGCGCGGCCCGTGCTGTCCTGCATGGATGACCTGGAATGGATCGACGCGCAGCAGGCGCGCGAAACGGCAGAGGAATGGCTCAACCCCGGCTATCAGCACGGCAGGCGCTTCTTGCCGTTCGCGGAAACCGGCGCGGGCGATGCCTATTGCCTGACGCCCACGGCGGGTGGCGGCGTGGGCGTTGCGCTCGTCTGGCATGACAGCGGCGATGCGCGTGTGGATTGGGCGTCGTTCGAGGCGTTTGTGTTCGACGCGCTGGTGCGCAGCGCGGCCGACGTGGGGCATCTTGTCGAGGATGGCTTCACGCCAGCCGAGGCGGTCGCTTGTGTCGCGGCGAACATCAACGCATTGAAGGAATACCTGCCGCCGCTGATGCAGGCAGAACTTGACCGGTTGACGGCCAATGCCCCGCCAGTGCCAGCGGACGGCTCGGCGGTTTGGATCAATGAGGCGTCCGCGGACGCGGCGTTGGCGCTGTTGCCGCCGGCGGAGGATGCGCCTTTCGAGGTGGTGCCGCGTTGGGAGTGTGAAGAATCATGAACATCCGTAGACACCTCTGCGCCGGCCTGGTTTGCGCCGGCCTTCTTGCCTCCGTGTCCGGCCCGGCCCTCGGCCGCTCTGAATTGCCCTACATCGACAGCGTCGTGAACGAGGCGGCCCGCGCGGTCATGCGGCAGCACGACATCGCGGGCATGGTGATCGCCGTCACGCATCAGGGCCGCCAGCGCTTCTACACCTACGGCGTCGAGTCGCTGGAAACGCGGCGCGCGGTCAATCGGGACACGCTCTTCGAGCTG
>Ga0213821_1001440_pt1 | contig 11010 bp, 11 predicted proteins | sample MC6MC0909MG_FD_179894 | JGI IMG/M metagenome (GOLD analysis project Ga0213821, IMG submission 179894) | Enriched soil aggregate microbial communities from Iowa State University, Ames, United States - MC6-MC0909-MG | ecosystem: Environmental > Terrestrial > Soil > Unclassified | place: USA: Iowa...
CAATCGGCTCGCCGGCAAATGCCCACGCAAAGCACAGCGTGCCGGGTAACACCCCTGATGTTGGGCTTGGCCCTGCTACACCGGTAGTTGCAATAACGACGTTGGCATCGCTGTCCTTCAACGCCCCTAAGGCCATCTCCCAAGCGACGGGTTCGCTAGTCAGCCCGTACCGTTCGATGGTTTGCGCGCTTACGCCTAGCAGGCGCTTCTTAGCGGCGGGCGAATACACCACGTAGCCGCTTTCGAGCACCTCCCCTGTACCGGGGAAGGCCGCTAGCAGAGCCACCATGCACCCTGCAGTGCAGGATTCGGCAGTGGTCAGTACCAGATGGTGGTCTTTGAGATAGCCGAGCACGGCCAATACGGGATCACTTGCCATTTTCATGTCGACTCGTTGATCTTTTGCGGTGGACGTGTCGGCTGTGTAAATGGTTCACCGGTTTAATGCAGCTTCGCTTTGTAACGATGCGCAGCGGCCAGATGGCGCGTCAGGCACTGATCATGAGCTCATCCAAACGCAGCCATGCCTGCCACGATCATATGCAGCTCATACCATTCATGCTGGTCTGCTGAACCTCTGAGGCATTGACGACTCAACCGGGCATCGACGTATGGGGCAGGCTGATGCGAACGTTTGAGAAAGACCTCTCTGCACCTCAATTGTTGAAGCTCAATTGCCTGGCCCGGTGGTTTCAGGTATTTGAGGACAGAGCATTGCGTATGGAGTCGCCGGACGATTATCACGAGGAACTGCTTCGCCAGGCCGATGAGCTGGATCGTCAAGGGCTCATTTCTTGGCAGGAATGGCGTGATCTTCGTCTAGAGGCTGACGCTGCTTACCTCAGAGCGGTAGCAGGGGACGATTACCCGTCAGGGTTTCTCTCGAGATCGACGTAGCGGGTTTCGCTAAGGTGCGCCGAAAAACCTGCATGAGGATGAAGTGAGAACGTGGGCTCGTTGATCCAGGCCGTTAAACTCAGCACCGGCCAAGAAGCCTGGGGCCGCTTCGCGGCCCATCGCTGGCAAGCGCGGCTCCCACAGGTACTGCGCCGGCCGTGAGAATGGTTAAATTTTTGTGGGAGCCGGCTTGCCGGCGATGAGGCCGGTACTGACTACAAAGTTGCGGGAAGGCCGCAATTACCGGCCGCCACCCAAGTGATTCCACTCGCTGTACGCCGACTTCAAAACGTGGGGAAGGCGAGGCAGCTCTCGTCTGATTTCGCTCAGCGCGTCAGGGCTTCGAATCCACTCGGTCAGCCACGCGATCAGCATCGGCCGGGTAGTGGGGCAGGGGGCGACCTGGTGTTCAAGCTCGTCGGCTATGTGTCCCAGAAGCTCCAGATACGTGTCCAATTCGGCAATTTGATCGACCATAGTATGCGACCTCTCTCAGCTTCGGATCAGTGCTGGCTCTGTTGCCCTCACTGCTCCAATGTCAGCAAGCGCGCGTCCTCTTCCCGCGCCCCAGGCCATGGCCCTCGTCGTCGTCTCGCCGGGCCGCCTGGCGTAAGCCTCTTCAACCCGGGCCAGGCCCGAGGGTTCGTAAATCCCGATGAACAACTGGGTGTCGCCTGTGCGGGCTAACCTGGCCTGAACATCAAGCCGTGCTCCGTCCGCGAGCACCTCCTCATGGGAATGGTGTTGCAGGCTTGGATCGGCCCAAGCCCAGAATACTGCTCCACGATGTCGCATCCTTGCCTCCTGATCAGATCTTCCTCAAAAGAGCCTAGCCCTTGTGGTCTTTTTTACCTGCCCCAATCATTTCTGAACATTCCAATGCCAGCTCGACCAAGAGTTGCCTTGATGCTTTCACATAGCCGGACTAATACTAAAGAACTGCCAAGAAGAGGGATGATCATGCAGACACGCTTCGTTGTGATTCCCGCGCTACCTCTGCAAAAAGAACAGTTCCCTCGCCGCATCGGCGTTCCTGCTGCCTTGGCGGCCGGGTATGACCTGTACGACACCCACTGCAAGATGCGGCTGTGCCTCGGCTATCCCACCCGTGCCGAGGCGGATTACCAGTGTATGTGCCGCAACAGCCAGGAACTAGCAGGCGGTTCCTGCGTCGCTGCGCAAGGATAAAGCAGAGCTATCCGCCCAGTCGCTGCTACACCCTGACCCCCAGCCTATTGACTGGAACGGCTGTTGGTATTCGCTGGAGTTGAGGTGGAGGGACGGTGCAGATGGGTACCGGTTGGATCGGTGATCTGGATGACCTTTCCATGCCGCCAGCCATCCGCACCAGCATCAGCAGGGGGAATCGGGATATCTGCGCGTTGAGCCCTCGTCTTCGCAGGGTCCACCCCCAGACGCCGATTGCGCTGCTCGACCATCTTTGGATCAGCCTGGCCATCCGCTGTGAACCCCATCATCAACTGCGGAACGCCCACAGGTAGGGCCTTGTCCTGGTCGGTGTGCCACGTGTGCCATGTTTTCCCGTAGGTATGGGCAAGCCGCTCCATCAACGCATGTTCAGCAACCGCTGGTATGCCTGGTGCGATCAACTGCCCGGAAGACACCTCATACCCATGGCTGTGCCACATCGCCTTTTCGTTGGCCGGCAGTCCGGCAAACAGCTTCTCGTCAATGATGTACTCGACGCCCATGATCTTCGCGTCCTTGGTATTGCCGTCGAAGATTACGCACTGGATTACATCCTCGTTGAGGATGGAGCAGTAGTGATGCGCCTCCATCTGTACGCCGGGGTGGCCGTTATAGAAATGGAAACCATCCAGATACGCGTTGATGGCATCAATTGGCGGTTTGGACTGCAATGCCGCTGCGCCGGCTTCCAGCATCTGGGTCTTGGCTGACTCAGGCCTGCCGGGTGTCTCCATCGGCGACTTCGTCTCAGTAGCAGAGCACGCCCACAGCAAACTACAGGCCAGGGGAAGGGTTACGAGTCGGATAAGTTGTGGCATTAGAGTGGCTCTAGCGGGTGTCCTCAAGGGACAGCCTGGGCCGGTAAAGCGGACAATGCAGCAGACGAACGGCCGGGGAGCGACGAATGCCAGGCAAAAGAAAGCCCGCTGCTAGACGGGCTAATGGGAGCTTCTATCACTCGTAGGGATAGGGCGAGTGTCGCCCGGGAGTCGTGAAAATTGGGTGAAAGAAAAGTCCCGACAATGTCATCACAGGTGCGAAGATTTTAAATGGGCACGATCCTAAGATCTGCTGACGCGATTGCCGACGCGGGCTAGCCAGTGAAATTGAGCCGCTGCGGCCGCAGCGCCAGACGGACTGGCAGTAGGTAATCCCTAGAGGAAATTAATATGATCCGGCTAGCCGATAAAAGTGACGAACCCGATATCAGAAACTGCGCTGAGCGCGCTTACGCTCGTTATGTGCCAATAATCGGCCGCAAACCAGCCCCGATGATCGCCGATTTCACCACGCAAATAGCGGCCGGAATGGTCTATGTTGCGACGGACGAAAATGCCACGTTTCTGGGTTTTATCGTGTTCTATCCCGAGGACAGGCATTACCTGTTGGAGAACGTGGCAGTCCTCCCAAGCGCAGCCGGCCGTGGGGTCGGAAGGAAGCTGATTAGCTTTTGTGAAAATGTCGCCCGTCAGCATGGAGTGGCCGCTGTTCATCTGTATACCAATGCAATGATGAAGGACAACATCGCGATCTATTCGAGGCTCGGTTATGTGAAGGTAGCGCAGCGCACGGAAGATGGCTTCAATCGCGTTTACTTCGAAAAAAACCTCACCTGACTGAGCGGGGCTCCCGCCCTGAACTGGCGCCACCTTCAGTCTTTTAGCACCCCGCTTCGAACTCCGACCGGATCAACATCTCCAACAGCCGGCCATTAACAGACGCGGCCACTGTTGTTGCCGAACTGTTGCGGTAAAGGCGGCCCGCAGGCGCAGGCAAGCCAGCGTCTGGAGTACCGGTCGATAACGAATTTCGGGCAAAAGAAAGCCCGCCGCCAGGCGGGCTCCCATAACGCACGGCTTAACCCGAAAGAGGCGGGGATCAGTCCGTTTTTTGCTCCACGGCAGGCGCACCGGCTGCTGCGCCGGCATTTGATTTCGCCCGCCCGCGGCCGCCTTTGCCGCGCTGTAGCGAGGCTTGGTGCTTCGCATACCTCGCCTGGGCGGCGGTCACCACACCTGCTACCTGGCCGTTCAAATCCAGGCGAGGCGCATCCTCCACCATGCTTGCCCAGTACCGAGCGCCTCGGCACCAGGTAGAAATGCCAAGCTTGAGCTGTTCGCGAGTCAACCCAAGCAGCTCCAGGTGTTGCTCGGCATCCGTGAAAATGCCCTCCTTGAGCGGGACCTTTGGCGCCGGATTGACAGGAAACGCCAACGGAAAATGCTTCTGGAGTGGCCAGATGGCGGCCACCGCTGGATCCTGCTCACGGGGTTTGGGATGTGAGGAGGGCTTGCGCTCAGCGCGCTTGGCGCCAGGGGCCTTTGCCTGATCCTTCTCAGCCCGCAGGCGGTCACGTAGTCCAGCTAGTTGTTCAAAACCCATCGTTAAATTCACTGCTTCGGAAATGATTGCGTGGTGCAAGGATAAGCCATATAGCGCCTGGGGGCAGCACCAAACCGGACAAATTGCCGATGGCTTCGTCTGCAGGCTAGCGGTGCTTTATCTGAAATCGCGGGATCTGCCGCGCTTGGCCGGGCTCAACGGTGGCTCACTGAACCTACCCACAACTTCAACTACCCCGCTTTGAGCTGCTGCTTGAGCTGGGCCAGCAGGCGCAAGCCGGCGGCCTCGACCAGATCGCCGTGTTGGCTGAGGGCACCACAGCTTCTGCAGGTGATCAGTGATTTGCGATGCAGTCTGGTGGGCTGAACGAGCTGCTCGCCATCGCATTTCAGGCAGCGCAGTGTGAGGCTCATGGTTCCTTCTCCTTGGAAATGTCGCGAGGGCTGCCCCCGTTCCTTGCGAGGGCGTTACATTGAGTGGAGAAGGGGGAAATCGTTCAGTCGGAAAATCACCCCGGGCGATCTACTGAAACGAACATGGGCCTGTGCCGCGACAGCGGACAGGCCCAACGGATCCAACAATCGGGGCTGCCAGGCAGCCCCTTTCTCAGGCTGCAGCCGCCAATTTGGCACTGGTCTGCCGACGACGATACGCACTGTCGCGGCTCGCCAGCCACCAGTACAGCGGCGACGTGATCAACAGCCCCACCAGCCACGACAGGTCGGCCCCGTTGATGTGCTCGGAGATCGGCCCTACATACAGCGGCGTGTTCATGAACGGGATCTGCACCAGAATACCCACGGCATAGGCGGTCAGGGCCTGCGGGTTGTAGCGCCCGTAGATGCCGCCATCGACCTTGAAGATCGACTGGATGTCGTAGTCGCCCTTGTGGATCACGTAGAAGTCGATCAGGTTGATCGCCGTCCACGGCACCAGCACCACCAGCAGCACCAGCACCATGTCGACGAAGTGGCCGATGAAGTCCGCCGAGGCGAACACCGCCACTACGCAGCAGGCTGCGAGCACGATCAGCGACAGCACCGCGCGGCTCTTGGCGGTGGGGATCCAGCGGTAGGCGAAGGTCTGGATCAGGGTGATGATCGACAGCACCGCGCCATACAGGTTGAGGGCGTTGTGGCTGATCACGCTAAGCAGGAACAGCACCAGCATGACCGGGCCGAGGGTGCCGGTGGCGAGCTTCACTGCGTCCATGGTGTCCATGCCAGCCGGGATGGCCAATACCGCCACGGCGCCGAAGATGAACGACAGGCTCGAACCCAGGGCCGAGCCCAGGTAAGTGGTCCAGAAGGTCGACGAGACTTTCACGTCGGCCGGCAGGTAGCGCGAGTAATCCGAAACATACGGGGCGAAGGCGATTTGCCAGAGCGCCGCCAGCGACACGGTCGCCAGCCAGCCGGCCAGGTTGAAGTTGCCGCGGGTCAGGAAGTCATCGCTCTGCACGTGGCTGAAGATGTAGCCAAAGCCGACCACGATACCGATGCCCAGCACCCAGGTGCCGATGCGGTTGAGCACGTGGATGAAGCGGTAGCCGATGATGCCGATGATCCCCGAACCCAGTGCGCCGATCACGATGCCGACCGGTACCGGCACGGCATCGACCACGCCATGCAGCGACTTGCCGGCCAACACGATGTTGGAGGCGAAGAAGCCGATGTACATCACGCCTGCGATCACCACCACCAGCAGCGCCCCGAGCGTGCCGAACTGGGCACGGCTCTGGATCATCTGCGGGATGCCCATTTGCGGGCCCTGGGCTGAGTGCAGCGCCATCAGTACCCCGCCGACCAGGTGGCCAACCAGGATGGCGACGATGCCCCACACCAGGTTCAGGTGAAACAGCTGCACGCCCAGCGCGCCGGTGACGATGGGCAGCGGCGCGATGTTGCCGCCGAACCACAGCGTGAACAGATCCCTTACCTTTCCATGGCGGTCTTGCGGGGGCACATAGCCGATCGTGTGTTTTTCTATGAGGGGTGCCGAATTGGCTGCACTGGTCATGACTGACTCCAAGGCAAGGTGGGGCATCGGGTGCTGCCCGGGTGCGTGCCGGCGAAGGGCGACGCGTTCTTGTTGGAGCGATGATGGGGTGTGCGCAGGGAACGAGAAATTAGTAAATATGTGCCCATAAACCTTAAAAAACCTAAGGCTGACAAAAGGTTAAGGGACGAGTGGTAGCAAAGAGCGGGCCACCGGGCTGTAAGGCCCGGGTTTGGCAGGTTTGAGTGGGCATTGTGGCAAATGGGTGTGTCGCTATGGTGCGGGGTGCTCAATTGAAGTGCGGGTATCAGCCAGGTAGACAGTTGCGGATATCTGACATTTTTATGGGCTAGTCCCAGCAACCCCTGCAAGGCGAACCCTAAAAGCGGAATGCTGTTCACTCAGGTTATCCGTCGCCTGTATTGGGGCCGCTTTGCGGCCCATCGCGACACACGGCCGCTGCCACAGGGTCCGCGCATGGCAGTAGCTACATCGGCAGCATGCGGTCTTGAATGACCTCCTTCATTACCAGGGTGGAGCTCAGCCGTTTCACATTGGGAATGCTGGTCAGCTGCTCGTCATACAGCTTCTGAAACGCCGGCAGGTCCTTGGCCACCACATGCAGCAGGTAGTCCGGGTCGCCGAACAGCCGCTGCGCCTCGACGATCTGCGGTATGTCGCCCAGTGCTGCCTCGAAGTCCGCCACCGGCTGGCGGGTGACTTCGCGCAGGGTGACGAACACCAGCGCGGCAAAGTTCAGCCCCAGTGCCGCCGGTGCCAGGCGTGCGTGGTAACCGAGGATGGCGCCGGCGTCTTCCAATGCCTTGAGCCGCCGATGGCAGGGCGACAGGCTCAGGCCTACGCGGTCGGCGAGCTCGGTGACCGATAGGCGCCCGTCTTTTTGCAGCTCGGCAAGGATCTTTCGGTCAGTTCTGTCCACTGAGAAGAATCTTCCAATAATCAGGGTTGAAGGGGAAATATACGAAAGATAATCCCCCGATGGAATCCGTACGCTTGCTTCATCCCGAAATCGTCTGAAGGAAGACTCAAGTGGCAATCAGTGTGCTGACGGCGTTCTGGGCCGTGTCGTTGCTGTTCGTGATCACCCCCGGTGCCGACTGGGCCTACGCCATCTCGGCGGGTATGCGCGGGCGCTGGGTGATGCCGGCGGTGGCCGGCATGTTGTCCGGGCATTTGCTGGCGACCCTGGTGGTGGCGGCAGGGGTGGGGAGCCTGGTGGCCGGGCACCCGCTGGCGCTGATGTCGCTGACGCTGGCCGGTTGCACCTACCTGCTGTGGCTGGGTGGCAACCTGTTGCTCAGCCCCGCCGTGCCGCAAGCCGGGCATGGCGGTGTTGGCGACAGCGGTTCACGCTGGGCCTTCAAAGGCTTTTGCGTGAGCGGCCTCAACCCCAAGGTGTTTCTGCTGTTCCTGGCCTTGCTGCCGCAGTTCACCGACCCGCAGTCAAGCTGGCCGGTGCCGCTGCAGATCGTCCTGCTGGGGCTGGTGCACCTGTGCAGTTCGCTGGTGGTCTATACGCTGGTGGGTTATGGCGCCAAGCTAGTACTGGGCTCCCGGCCGGGGGCGGCGAGAATGGTCGGAAGGCTGTCAGGTGTGGCGATGATTGTGGTGGCCATGCTGTTGGTTGTCGGTCAGTTCGCCAAATGATCACCGCCTGAAGGGCGCCGTTGATCGACCGGTAAAATCCTGCGGAACGAACCGTTGATTGCACACATCCTATCCTCAGATAGATGGCAATGTGCCCGGGACTTCCCAGACATGAACGTGTTTCAACCCCGCAAAAATGATACGCCGCCCCTGCACTTTCTGCTCAACGGCGGCACCATCGGCAGCCTGCTGCAGTCGATGGACTGGAGCGATTCGCCGCTGGGCCCGCCAGAGGCTTGGTCACCGCACTTGCAGGCGGTCATTGCGACTTTGCTACCGGCGCAGACGCAGTTCGTGCTGTTCTGGGGTGAAGCGTTGGTTGCCCTGTACAACGATGCGTATGCGCCGACCATCGGCAGCAAGCACCCACGGGCACTGGGGCGGCCGGCCGAGGAGAACTGGCGTGAGTTGTGGGGCGACCTTGAGCCCCTGCTGCGCGGCGTGCGCGAAACTGGCCAGACGTTTTCGGCCAAGGATCGGCCGTTCTACATAGAACGCCGCGGCGTCGGCGAAACCGTGTATTTCGACGTGTCCTATTCCGCCGTGCGTGAGGCCGATGGCAGCGTTGGAGGGGTACTGTGCCTGGTCACCGAGACCACCGAGCGCGTGCGCTTTCAGCAGCGTCAGGCGTTTCTGCTGGAACTGGGCCGGACCTTGCCCGGGCTGGGTGAGGCGGAGCGCATGGAGGCCTATGCGGTCAGCCGCCTTGCGCAGCACCTGGGTGCAGCCCAGGTGTACTTCGGCGAAGACCAAGGCGATGGCGCAGGTTTCAAGGTCACCCATGAGTGGGCCGACGGTGTGCCCTCGATGGTCGGCCACCAGCGCTATGCGACTTACGGGGCAACGCTGCGCGAGCAACTGGCCGCCGGCCAGGTGGTGCAGCAGGCGTTTGAGTGTGCTGCCACGCCGCAGGGGGGCGCGTCCGCCACGCTGCACGTGCCAGTGCTGCGCGCCGGCCGCCTGGAGGCGGTGCTCGGCGTGCACATGCGCAGCCCACATGCGTGCCTTGAAGACGATTGCCAGCTGGTGGAAGACGCCGCCAAGCAAGCCTGGGCAGCCATTACCCATGCCCGTGCGGAGCGTGCCCTGCACCTGCTCAATGAAAGCCTGGAAGAACGCGTGGCGGCCGTGCTGGCCGAGCGCGAAGCGGCCATGCTGCAACTGCACGAAGCGCACAAGCTGGAGATGATCGGGCAGTTGACCGGTGGCATTGCCCATGACCTCAACAACATGCTCACGCCGATCATCGCCTCGTTCGAGCTGATGCGCCGCAACCCGCAGTCCGAGCGCGCCCCGCGCCTGATCGACGGTGGCCTGCAGGCCGCGGAGCGGGCGCGCAACCTGGTCGGGCGCCTGCTCAGCTTTGCCCGCCGGCAGACCCTCAAACCCCAGGCCGTGTCGCTGGCGGCCCTGGTGGAGGACATGCGCGAGCTGATGGCGCGCTCGCTGGGGCCGACCATCGCCGTGCAGGTGCAGATCGACCCTGCGCTGCCCGCGGTGGTGGTCGACCCGCATCAGCTGGAGCTGGCCGTGCTCAACCTGGTGGTCAATGCCCGCGACGCCATGGCCGACGGCGGTGCCCTGCACATCATTGCCGGGCGTGATGCCGACGGCCCGCCGAGGCCTGCGGGGGTAGCCGCCGCGCGGCTGGTGTGGCTGCAGGTTCGCGACAGTGGTGGCGGCATGAGCGAGGAGCAGCTGCGCCGCTGCATCGAGCCGTTCTACTCCACCAAGGGGGTGGGCAAAGGCACCGGCCTTGGCCTGCCGATGGTCCAGGGCCTGGCAGTACAATCGGGCGGCGGTTTCGAGATTCGCTCCCAGCAAGGGGAGGGCACCGTCGCTACCTTGTGGCTACCGATCAGCGATGTCCCGGCCGTGTGCCGTGATCATGAAATGGCCGACGTGCCGCAGGCTGACCGCGCAAGCCGGGTGCTGCTGGTGGACGACGAGGAGATCGTCCGCCATGCCACGGCCTTGCAGTTGCGCGATCTGGGCTACGAGGTGACAGAAGCGGCCAGTGCCGCGGCCGCAATGTTGCTGATGGAGCGGGGCTGGCTGCCGGATGTATTGGTGACCGACCACGTGATGGCCGACATGACCGGTGTGCGCTTTGCCCAGCAGATGCGCGAGCGCCAGGCAGACTTGCCGGTGTTGATCATCACCGGCTACGCCAACCTGACACCGCGGGAACTCAAGGGCTTCGAGGTGTTACGCAAGCCCTACCGGCGCGCCGAGCTGGCGCAGAGTGTGGCGCGGTTGCTGGCAGCTCGGCATTGATGGCTATTCAAGCGGCCAGCACCTTGGCAAGCATCTGGCACACTTGCTTGGCTGAGTACGGTTTGGCAAGAAACGCAAAGCCTTGATGGCCGCCCTCGGCGATTGCGTCGCTGTACCCGGAGGTCAGAATCACCGGCAATTGCGGGCGTAGGCGCTGCAGCTCGTGGGCCAGCGCCAAGCCGCCCATGCCAGGCATCACCACATCGGAAAACACCGCATCGAACTCGCCACCCGGGCCGGCCAGCGCTGCCAAGGCCTCTTCTGCCGAGCTCACCCAGCTGATGCGGTAGCCATGATCTTCTAGAATCTGCGCGGTGAAAGCACCCAGATCGGGGTTGTCCTCGACCACCAGAATTCGTCGTTGCGCACCGCCCTCCTCGGGTTGGGGTAGGGCGGCGGCATCTGCGTGCTCGGCGGGCGTGGTTTCCTGAGGCAGGTACAGGGTAAAGGTCGTTCCCTGACCTGGTACGCTGTGCACTTCTACATCGCCGTCGGACTGCTTGGCAAAACCGAACACCTGGGACAGGCCAAGCCCTGTTCCTTCACCGGGCGCCTTGGTGGTGAAGAACGGGTCGAATATGCGATCGAGCAGTTCGGCGGCGATGCCGACGCCACTGT
>Ga0213821_1001444_pt1 | contig 10985 bp, 5 predicted proteins | sample MC6MC0909MG_FD_179894 | JGI IMG/M metagenome (GOLD analysis project Ga0213821, IMG submission 179894) | Enriched soil aggregate microbial communities from Iowa State University, Ames, United States - MC6-MC0909-MG | ecosystem: Environmental > Terrestrial > Soil > Unclassified | place: USA: Iowa...
GCACCGTGTTCCTGGCCAACTCCATCGCCCGTTCCGACTTCAACGCCGAAGACGAGAAATCCTGGCAGGCTCGCTACGACCTGAACTTCGCCGAGTTCGGCATCCCTGGCCTGACCTTCATGACCCGCTACGCCCGTGGTACCGGTGCAACCACCGAGACCACCAACAACGGCAAGGAATGGGAACGCGACATCGACGTGAAATACGTCCTGCAGGAAGGCCCTGCCAAGGACCTGAGCTTCCGCGTCCGTCAAGCCACCTACCGCTCCAGCGATGGCGTCTACTACGGTTCGAGCTCGATCGACGAACTGCGTCTGATCGTCGAGTACCCGCTGAGCATCCTGTAAGCCTGGCTTGCAGTGCCCAGCACTTGAAAAAGCCCGGCGATCACGCCGGGCTTTTTCTTGGCTGACAAGCGCCCCGCTCTGGGGCATCCTGTACGCTTTCGTTTCGCCCCCGTAGAATGCGGGGTCATTTCAACGTCTTAGGCAATCGACACGGCTCCCCATGCGCACCAGTCAATATTTGCTCGCCACCCAGAAAGAAACCCCTGCAGATGCAGTGGTCATCAGCCACCAGCTCATGCTGCGTGCCGGCATGATCCGCAAGCTGGCCTCCGGCCTGTACACCTGGCTGCCGATGGGCCTGCGGGTAATGCGCAAGGTCGAAGCCGTGGTGCGCGAAGAAATGAACGCTGCTGGCGCCCTGGAAGTACTGATGCCGAGCATCCAGCCTGCCGAACTGTGGCAGGAATCCGGCCGCTGGGAGCAATACGGCCCTGAGCTGCTGCGCCTCAAGGACCGTCACGGCCGTGAGTTCTGCGTCGGCCCGACCCACGAAGAGGTCATCACTGACCTGGCCCGCAACGAGCTGTCCAGCTATAAACAGCTGCCGCTGAACATGTACCAGATCCAGACCAAGTTCCGTGACGAAATCCGTCCACGCTTTGGCCTGATGCGCGGCCGCGAATTCATCATGAAGGACGCCTACTCCTTCCATGCCGACCAGGCTTCCCTGCAGGAAACCTACGACCGCATGCACCAGGCGTACTGCAACATCTTCACCCGCCTGGGCCTGGATTTCCGTCCGGTGCAGGCCGACACCGGCTCCATCGGTGGCAGCTTTTCGCACGAATTCCACGTGCTGGCCTCCTCCGGCGAAGACGACGTGATCTTCAGCGACACCTCCGACTACGCCGCCAACATCGAGAAGGCCGAGGCCATCCCGCGTGAAACCGTGCGTCCAGCCCCTACCGAGGAGCTGCGCCTGGTCGACACCCCGGACGCCAAGACCATCGCCCAGCTGGTCGAGAACTACAACCTGCCGATCGAGAAGACCGTCAAGACCCTGATCGTGCGCGGCGCCGAAGAAGGCAAGCTGATCGCCCTGGTGGTACGTGGCGACCACGAGCTCAACGAAATCAAGGCCGCCAAGCTTGAGCAGGTCGCAGATCCGCTGGTCATGGCTACCGACGCCGAACTGCGTGACGCCATTGGCGCCGGCGCAGGCTCGCTGGGCCCGCTGAACCTGCCGCTGGAATGCATCATCGACCGTTCGGTCGCCCTGATGAGCGACTTTGGCATCGGCGCCAACATCGACGACAAGCACTACTTCGGCGTCAACTGGGAGCGTGACCTGCCCGTTCCACAAGTGGCCGACCTGCGCAACGTGGTTGCTGGCGACCCAAGCCCAGATGGCCAGGGCACCCTGGTAATCAAGCGCGGCATCGAAGTGGGCCACATCTTCCAGCTTGGCACCAAGTACAGCGAGGCGCTCAAGTGCCAGGTACTGGGTGAAAACGGCAAGCCAGTCGTGTTGTCGATGGGCTGCTACGGCATTGGCGTGTCGCGCGTGGTCGCCGCTGCCATCGAGCAGAACTTCGATGATAAAGGCATCATCTGGAGCGACACCTTGGCGCCCTTCCAGATTGCCCTGGTACCGCTGCGCTACGAGACCGAGCAGGTTCGCGAGGCAACCGACAAGCTGTACGCCGAACTGACCGCTGCAGGTTTCGAAGTACTGCTCGACGACCGTGACAAGAAGACCAGCCCGGGCATCAAGTTCGCCGACATGGAATTGATCGGCATTCCACACCGGATCGTGGTCAGCGACCGCGGCCTGGCCGAGGGCAACCTGGAGTACAAGCACCGCACTGAGCAAGAAGCCCAGCCTCTGCCGCTCAATGACGTGCTGACCTTCCTGCAAGCCCGCATCCGTCGCTGATAGCCCAATGCGCGAGTGATCATGTACAAGCGAAGTACCATTACCCTGGGGGGCGCCGCACTGTGCGGCGCCCTGTTCGTCAGCGGCTGCGCCAACCAGATGTCCCAGCGCAGCGAGCATGAGGAACGCGTCGAGCGCAAGCTGCTCGAACACAGTCTGCAGATCGACGTCGGCGAGCCCAAGGTGATGGAGCTGCCCCAGCGACGAGTGCGCGTCCACGAGCAGCAGCGCTTCGAAGTCACCGAGTTCGAAGTGACCCGCCGTTACGACCGCTATACCCCCTACCAGCCTTGGCGGGAGATCTACGAGATCCCGCTGGGTGCGGTGGCGGTAGTTGCAGGTGTAGGCGCCAACGTGGTCAATGTGTTCGCCCTGGGCAACCTGCCGGACAGCGTCACCCATGACTGGCTGAGCTACGGCGTGGCCGGGCTCAACCCGTTCATGAACGTGCAGTCCAATGGCCGTGCGCAGCAGAACCTGGCGGGTATCAGCGAGGTGGAGAAAGCCAAGCGCGAAGAGTCCACCAGCCTGCCCTGGAGCGAACGCCTGGTCGAGGTCAAGGCTGGCAAAGCCAGCCATGAGCTGACGACCGACCGCAACGGCGTACTGCGCCTGAACCTGTTGGATTCGCCATTCTCCGAGCAGAATCTCAGCCGCGTTGGCACCTTGCACTTGCAAGTGGTCGATGAGGACAACGGGATTCGCGGCGACGCCAGCCTGCTGGTCAGCGGCAATCTGCGCAGCAAGCTGCTGGAGGCCCACCACCTGATCTTCGATGACCTTGAGGACGATGAAGTCGGCCAATGGGTGCACCGGGTCAAGCGTCTGTCTGAGCTGGGCCTGGAAGAGGAAGCCAGTGAACTGGAGCAGAGCCTGATCGAGCTGACGCGCAATGATCCGGAGCTGCAGCAGGAGTTTTTACAGGCGTTGACCAAGCAGACTGGGCGGCTTGTGGCGGACCCTGGTGTCCAGTAAAGATCCAAGATCCTGGGGCCGCTTTGCGCCCCTTCGCGGCGGTTCGGCGTCCCGGCAAGCCCGCGAAGGGGCGCAAAGCGGCCCCGGTGCTGCGGATTTCAACAGCCAGGGAAGAGCTCCAACTGCTCATGCGCCCCACGCAAATCTCTTAACCGCACCCCCACCCCCAGCAACCTCACCGGCTTGCCGCCACGAGCGAATGCCTGGCTGAGCAACTGCCGATAACTGTCCAGATCGCGCCCAGCCCCGGCCTGCTCCAGGGTCGTCTGACTGAAATCGTGAAACTTGACCTTCACGAAGGGTTTGTCCGCCTTGTAGCTACTGTCCATGCGCGCCACCCGCTCATTGAGACTGTCCAGCAGCGCCGGCAGCTTCTCCAGGCAAGTGTTCAAGTCCGGAAGGTCGGTATCGTAGGTGTTCTCGACGCTGACCGACTGCCGGCGGCTGTCGTTGTGCACCACGCGCTCATCTATGCCCCGCGCCAGCCCCCACAACCGCTCGCCAAAACTGCCAAACTCGCGCACCAGGGCCAGCTTTGACCAGTCGCGCATGTCCATGCAGGTATCGATGCCCAAGCGCGTCAGCTTATCGGCAGTGACCTTGCCCACCCCATGCAACCGTGCAACCGGCAAGGCCGCCACAAAAGCCTCTACTTCACCCGGGGTGATGACAAACAGGCCATTGGGTTTGCGCCAGTCACTGGCAATCTTGGCCAAGAACTTGTTCGGCGCAACGCCCGCCGAGACGGTGATGTGCAGGGTCTTGGCCACCCGTCGACGAATATCTTCGGCGATCCGCGTGGCACTGCCGGCAAACCATTGGCTATCACTGACATCCAGATAGGCCTCATCCAGCGACAGCGGTTCGATCAGCTCAGTGTAATCGCGGAAAATCGCATGAATTTCGCGTGAGGCCTCGCGGTAGGCCTCAAAGCGCGGCTTGACGATCAGCAGGTCTGGGCACAGCTTGAGCGCATGACGCGACGACATGGCAGAGCGCACGCCATAGGCCCGCGCCTCGTAGTTGCAAGTGGCGATCACCCCGCGACGATCTGCCGAGCCACCCACCGCCATCGGCCGACCGGCCAGAGTGGGGTCGTCACGCATCTCGATGGCTGCGTAAAAGCAGTCGCAGTCGATGTGGATGATCTTGCGCAGGGACATGGATGACCGTTAGCACTGTAAATTCATACAGATATTACCGTAAGCGCCCCTCAGTGAAATAGTCACGCCGTGACACTCTCGACAATCGGCCTGCAAGCCCCGCCGTTACTGCCCCGGAGGGCCAATCGAGGCGCTAACAGATTGAACGGAAAAGAAATTTCCCCAGAAATAGCTTGACTCTGCGGCGCAAAACCGTAGAATTCATCTCAACAGGCGCGGGATGGAGCAGCCTGGTAGCTCGTCGGGCTCATAACCCGAAGGTCGTCGGTTCAAATCCGGCTCCCGCAACCAGATTCAGAAAAAGGCCACTGTCTAGACAGTGGCCTTTTTCTTTGTCCGTAAAAAACTTAACCTGAAATAAATCTAGATAAATCAAAGGTTAACGTTTGACTCTGCGGCAGATGTCCGTATAGTGCACCCCACTGACGCGGGATGGAGCAGCTTGGTAGCTCGTCGGGCTCATAACCCGAAGGTCGTTGGTTCAAATCCAGCTCCCGCAACCAGATTCAAGAAAAGGCCACTGTTGATACAGTGGCCTTTTTTATTGACTACGAAATGGCCTGACAGAAATTTACCGCAAATCAAAGATTAACCTTGACGCCGCGGTGAATATCCGTAGAATGCGCCCCACTGACGCGGGATGGAGCAGCCTGGTAGCTCGTCGGGCTCATAACCCGAAGGTCGTCGGTTCAAATCCGGCTCCCGCAACCATATTCGTCAGAACAAACCCCGCCTGCTTTCAGCAGTGCGGGGTTTGTTGTTTTCAGGGTTTGTATCCCGCCGGTCAAGCCCCACCTGCGCCCCTCCCCTCTGGCAGGCACCCCGCCTGGATGAACTATCTTTAACCGTGCCAAACGGCTGAAAGCGACTCCGTCAGGAGTAACATCTGGATACGTTTTCCAAAGGGACTTCCACTTGGCCGCACCTTCCCCCTACCTCGCGCTGTCCGCCCGAGGTACAGCATGACCGCCCACAACTGCGAACCTCAAACGCCTTTGGCTGCGGCACTGCCGGTTGCTGCCCAGCGCCTGCCCTGGGTTGAACGGCTGAGCCGCTACCGTCAGCCGATTGGCCTGGCATTGACCCTGCTGTTGTTCGGCATGGCCTTGGTTGCTTGTCGCCATCTGCTCAGCGAGCTGGACATCTACGCGCTGCATGACGCCATGCTCAGCGTGCCTAGCCAATCGCTGTTCGGCGCCCTGCTGGCGACCGTGCTGGGCTTCGTCATTCTGCTCGGCTACGAATGGTCGGCCAGCCGCTATGCCGGCGTGCAGTTGCCTGCCCGCACCCTGGTGCTGGGTGGCTTCAGCGCTTTCGCCATCGGCAATGCGATTGGTCTGTCGATGCTTTCCGGGGGGTCGGTGCGCTATCGTCTGTATGCCCGCCAAGGCCTGGGGGCTGCTGAGGTTGCGCGGATGACGGTTTTCGCCAGCCTTTCGCTGGGCTGTGCACTGCCACCGCTGGCCGCATTGGCGACGTTGAGTAATCTACCCGCAGCCTCCACTGCCCTGCGCATGCCGGCAGGTTGGCTGGCCGGTATTGCAATTGCGGTGCTGACCCTGACGGCCTTGCTGGTGGTTGGCCTGTATCGCCGCCGCCTGGCCGAGCAACCCTTGCGCGACAGCCTGCTGGTGCAGCTCGGCCGACGCACCTTGCGCCTGCCTAGTGGTCGCCTTGCGGCACTGCAATTGTTGATCACCGCGCTAGATGTCGCCGCCGCGGCCACGGTGTTGTACCTGCTGTTGCCCGAGGCACCGCCCTTCGCCGCTTTTGTGCTGGTCTACCTGCTGGCCTTGGCCGCTGGGGTACTCAGCCATGTGCCGGGGGGTGTCGGTGTGTTCGAGGCCATCCTGCTGGCGGCCTTCGCCGATCAACTGGGAGCTGCGCCACTGGCTGCTGCCCTGCTGCTGTATCGCTTGATCTATGTAGTGCTACCGCTGCTGCTGGCCTGCGTGCTGCTGCTGGCCAACGAGGCGCGACGCCTGCTGCTGGCCCAGCAGGCGATCAAGGCCGCCTCTGGGCTAGCCGCGCCGGTATTGGCCATCCTGGTGTTCCTGTCTGGCGTGGTGCTGCTGTTCTCTGGTGCCACTCCAGAGATCGACACACGCCTGGAGCACATGGGGTTCCTGGTGCCGCACCGGCTGATCGATGCCTCGCACTTTGGCGCCAGCCTGATTGGCGTACTGTGCCTGCTGCTGGCACAAGGACTACGCCGACGCCTGTCCGCTGCCTGGCTGCTGACTACGATTCTGCTGCTGGTCGGCGCGCTGCTGTCGCTGCTCAAGGGCTTTGACTGGGAAGAAGCCTGCGTGCTGACCTTTACCGCAGCGCTGCTGGCGTTGTTCCGGCGCTCGTTCTATCGACCCAGCCGCTTGCTGGAGCTGCCTTTCTCGCCGGTCTACCTGGTTGCCAGCGCCTGCGTCGTGGGCGCGTCGGTATGGCTGCTGCTGTTTGCCTATCAAGATGTTCCCTACAGCCATCAGTTATGGTGGCAATTCACCCTGGATGCCGACGCCCCACGCGGCCTGCGCGCAGCCATGGGCAGCGCGGTGCTGCTGGTGTTCGTGGTCCTGACCTGGCTGCTGCGCACTGCCAGGCCGGTGATCCACCTACCCAATGAACACGAGCTACAGCGCGCCAAGCAGATCCTGCTGAGCTCCGATCAGCCCGACGGTGGCCTGGCCCTGACCGGCGACAAGGCGCTGTTGTTCCACCCCAACGACAACGCTTTCATCATGTATGCCCGTCGTGGGCGCAGCCTGGTGGCCCTGTACGACCCGATCGGCCCGGCCCAAGAGCGCGCCGAGATGATCTGGCAGTTCCGCGACCTGTGCGACCTGCACCACGCCCGCCCGGTGTTCTACCAGGTGCGCGCAGAGAACCTGCCGTTCTACATGGACATCGGCCTGACCGCGCTCAAGCTCGGCGAAGAAGCGCGGGTCGACCTGCGCCGCTTCGACCTGGAGGCCAAGGGCAAGGAGATGAAAGACCTGCGCTACACCTGGAACCGCGGCGGCCGTGATGGCTTGAGCCTTGAGCTACACGAACCCGGCCAAGCGCCACTTGAAGCACTCAAGCAGATCTCCGACGCCTGGCTGCAAGGCAAGAACGTACGCGAGAAAGGCTTCTCGCTCGGGCGCTTCAGCCCCGACTATCTGCAGCACTTTCGGATCGCCCTGATTCGCTTCCAAGGCCGCCCGGTAGCGTTTGCCAACCTGCTGGAAACGCACAGCAACGAGCTGGCCAGCCTTGATCTGATGCGGGCGCACCCGGAGGCGCCGAAGCTGACCATGGAATTCATGATGATCGGCCTGATCCTGCATTACAAAAGCCATGACTACGGGCGCTTCAGCCTCGGCATGGTGCCGCTTTCCGGTCTGCAGCCACGGCGTGGCGCCCCCTTGACCCAACGCCTGGGTTCGATGGTGTTCCAGCGCGGCGAGCAGCTTTACAACTTCCAGGGCCTGCGGCGCTTCAAGGATAAGTTCCAGCCGGACTGGGAACCTCGTTACATGGCTGTGCCAGCCGGGCTCGACCCGCTGGTGGCGCTGGCCGACACTGCCGCCCTGATCGCGGGCGGCCTGACTGGATTGGTGAAACGTTGATGATCCGACGCTATTGGCAGTACGTATTGATTGCCTTGCTGGTGGCCCTGGCGGCTGCGGCAGTAGGGTTCTGGCTGTGGACCCGCCCAGCGCCGGAGGCGCACATTGAGCACCTGGCGCTGAGCGATGGCAGCAGCCTGGTTCGTGCCACCCCCGGTGTGCACGCCAAGGCCCGCGTGGCCATCGGCGTACCTGAAGATCAAGCACTGAGCGATAAGCAGTTGCTCGACCTGAGCCAGGCCGGTGAGGCGCAACTGGTGCAAGTGATCCTGCCACCCAATGACTGCGCCAAGCAGCAACAGGCCCTGGACCAGGCCATCAGCCATTTGTCCGCTGCGCCCACCCTGGTGGCAGGCATCGGCCCTGGCGGTGCCCAGGCCTGGCGTTGGCTGGCCAGCCAACGCGACGACAAGGCGCGCGCCATCTCGGTTGACTTCAACCTCGAACAACCCGGCTGCCCGGCACTGCCCAAGGCGGCTGCCCACGGCCATTGGAACGTGGCCTGGAACGACAACCCGGACGACGCCAGCGCTGCTTTCGTGCGTGACCAGGCCAACGCCGAGACCAGCATCAGTGACTACGACATCCACCTGCCACAAGTGCTCAAGAGCCAGCTGACCCAAGCCCTGGTCGGCCATGACGGCAATGCCTTGAGTATCCCAGTGGTAGAAGTGCCGGCGGGCCAAACCACCGATACCGTGACCCTGTTCCTCTCCGGTGACGGCGGCTGGCGTGACCTCGATCGCGATGTCGCCGGCGAGATGGCCAAGCTCGGCTACCCCGTGGTGGGTATCGATACCCTGCGCTACTACTGGCAGCACAAGACGCCCGAGCAAAGCGCTGCCGACCTGTCCGAGTTGATGCAGCACTATCGGCAGAAATGGGGTACCAAGCGCTTCGTGCTCACCGGCTACTCGTTCGGCGCCGATGTGTTGCCAGCGATCTACAACCGCTTGCCAGCCGAAGACCAGCAACGGATCGACGCGGTGATCCTGCTGGCCTTCGCCCGCAGTGGCAGTTTTGAGATCGAAGTCGAGGGCTGGTTGGGCAAGGAAGGCCAGGAAGCGCCGACCGGGCCGGAAATGGCCCGCATGCCGGCGGCCAAGGTGGTGTGCATCTATGGTGTGGAAGAAAGCGACGAGAGTGGCTGTACCGATCACACCGCCGTCGGCGAGCGCCTGAAGCTACCGGGCGGGCATCATTTCGATGAGAACTACCCGGCGCTGGCCAAGCGCTTGATCGGCGAGATCGAGACACGTCAGGGCAAGTCGAGCGTCGCTGAGCAGAACTGATCGAAAGCAGAAAAAAACAGTGCTGCCGTGTCAGTTCAGGCTCCTTCGCGGGCAAGCCCGCCCATACAGGTAATCTTGTGGGAGCTGGCTTGCCCGCGAACAGGCCTGAACTGACACAACCCACGCAGCGTTTAAATCTCGACCTGGGTCCCCAGCTCGATCACCCGGTTCAACGGCAAATTGAAGAAGCGCAGATTACCGTTGGCATTCTTCAACAAGAAGGCGAACAACGTGCCGCGCCAGCGCGCCATCCCCTCCAACCGCGAGGCGATCACTGTCTCCCGACTGAGGAAGTAGGTCGTGCGCATGGGGCTGAAGTCCAGCTCCTCCAGATGGCACAGCTTAAGTGCCTGGGGCACATCCGGCTCATCCATGAAACCGAAGTGCAACAGCACTCGGAAGAAGCCGTCGCCGTAGGCCTCTACGTCGAAACGCTCCTGTTCCGGCACCCGCGGGCGGTCCTCACTGACCACCGTCAGCAGCACCACCTGGCTATGCAGTACCTGGTTGTGCAGCATGTTGTGCAACAGCGCGTGGGGCACTGCATCCGGCCGCGCGGTCAGAAACACCGCAGTGCCTTCGACCCGATGCGGCGGCTGCACACGAATGCTACTGATAAATACCGGCAACGGCAGCGCCGCCTCATCGATGCGCTCCACCAAAATTTGCTTGCCGCGCTTCCAAGTGGTCATCAGCAAGAACAGCACGCTGCCGGCGAGCACCGGGAAAGCGCCACCCTGCACGACCTTGGGCAGGTTGGCGGTGAAAAACAGCGCGTCGACAAACAAGAACCCTAACAGGATCGGCACCGCCAGCAGCGGTGGCCACTTCCACAACAACAGCATCACCGTCGAGACCAGCAGCGTGGTCATCAGCATGGTGCCGGTGACTGCCACACCATAGGCTGCCGCCAGCGCGCCGGACGACTCGAAGCCGATCACCAGCAGCACGACCGCCACCATCAGTGCCCAGTTGACTGCGCCGATATAGATCTGCCCCTGCTCATCGCTGGAGGTGTGCTGGATCTGCATCCGCGGGATGTAGCCCAGCTGAATCGCCTGGCGGGTGAGCGAGAAGGCCCCGGAAATGACCGCTTGAGAAGCGATTACCGTGGACAGGGTGGCCAGCCCGATCAAAGGCAGCAGTGCCCAGGACGGCGCCAATAAATAGAACGGGTTACGTGCTGCCTCAGGATCGTGCAGCAACAGCGCGCCCTGACCGAAGTAGTTCAGCACCAGTGCCGGCAGCACCAGGATGAACCAAGCCCGAGCAATCGGCTTGCGGCCAAAATGGCCCATATCGGCATACAGCGCCTCGGCACCGGTCAGCGCCAGCACCACCGCGCCAAGGATCGCCACGCCCATGCCCGGATGAACGATAAAGAAGCGCACCGCCCAGGCCGGATTGAAGGCTCTGAGCACTTCCGGGCTGTGGGAAATCCCATGCAGGCCCAACGCCGCCAGGACCAGGAACCAGGTCACCATCACCGGCCCGAACAGAATGCCGATCTTCGCCGTCCCGTGCTTTTGCACCAGAAACAGCGCCACCAGCACCACCACGGCAATCGGCACCACCCAATGGTCGATGCCATCGAAGGCCAGCCCCATCCCCTCTACCGCCGACAACACCGACACCGCCGGGGTGATCATGCTGTCGCCATAGAACAATGAGGCGCCGATCAGGCCACAGCCGACCATCAGCATGCGCAACTTCGGATACGGCGCCGA
>Ga0213821_1001446_pt1 | contig 10982 bp, 11 predicted proteins | sample MC6MC0909MG_FD_179894 | JGI IMG/M metagenome (GOLD analysis project Ga0213821, IMG submission 179894) | Enriched soil aggregate microbial communities from Iowa State University, Ames, United States - MC6-MC0909-MG | ecosystem: Environmental > Terrestrial > Soil > Unclassified | place: USA: Iowa...
TTTGGCTACCGAGGGGTCGCCGAAGTCACGCCTGCGCTTCACGAAAAAGCGGCTGCAAAAAAGCGCGGACTGCGGTTCTGGACCGGTCCGGCTGTCGTGATTCGGCGAGCGGGAATTGTAAAGGGAAGCCGGGTTCGACGCCAGTATCCGCGTGCAATTGCCCTATTCAGCCCGACAGAGGGCATGGCGCCGGTTCAGGCGCCTGCCCCAGCTGGCCGCGCGGGCCCCATTCAGACGGCGGGCGGCGGGGTGGCGCCATCCAGCAGGTCGCGGACCCGATAGCTGCCCGGGGCGCGGCCCGGCAGCTGGGCGGCGGCAAACAGCGCGCCGCGGGCGAAGATGTCGCGGTTGGTGGCGCGGTGGGTCAGCTCGATGCGCTCACCCAGCCCGGTGAACTGCACCAGGTGCTCGCCCACGATGTCCCCGGCACGCAGGCTGGCGTAGTGCGGGTGCGCCCCGCCCTTCTCCGCCGCGGCGCCCAGGGTCAGGGCGGTACCGGAAGGCGCATCCTTCTTCTGGGTGTGGTGGGATTCGACGATATCGCAGTCCCAGCCGGCCAGCGCCGCTGCGGCCCGCTCCACCAGTTCATCCAGCACCGCCACGCCCAGGCTGAAGTTCGAGGCCCAGACCAGTGGAATCCGACCCGCCGCCTGGATCAGTGCCTGGCGCTGCGTCTCGCTGATGCCGGTGGTGCCGGATACGAAGCCCGCACCGCGCTCCACGCACAGCGCCAGCACCGGATCAAAGCCCTCGGGCAGGCTGAAATCGATGGCGACATCGAACTGCGGCGCGCCGGCCAGCTCGCTGCTGGCGAAATGCGGCACGCCGTCCACCACGCGCTGGGCCGGCGAGCGGCGGGTGACCGCGGCAACGACCTGCAGGGCGGGATTGTCGGCGGCAAGACGGAGCAGCGCCTGGCCCATGCGGCCGGAGGCACCGTGGATGAGCAAACGTAGGGGAGTGGTAGTCATGCACGCAGGCTAGCGGGTGGCAACGGCGATGTACAAGAGGAAAACCACCCGCGGCTTGCTACGCTGGACGACCGGTCCCTCTGGCAGCCTCTCCATGCAGCGTTCGCAGCGCCTTCCCGTCACCCGTAGCGCACCGGCCCTCGGCCATCACCTGGCGTTGCGTGGCGGGCCGATGCGGTATTGATCCATGCGCATCTCCGACATCGCGCGACGCAGCGGCGCCAGCCAGAAGGCCATCCGCCTGTATGAAGCACGCGGCCTGCTGGCGCCGGTCCCGCGGGTCAATCGCTACCGCGACTACAGCGAACAGGATCTCCACCTGGTCCAGCTGATCCGCCAGGCCCTGACACTGGGGTTCCGGCTCGCCGACGTGGCCTGCCTGCGTCGTCCCGACGGCGGCATCGATTGGCCACGCGTGCAGACATTGCTGGTCACGCGCCAACAGGCGGTGCGCGCAGACATGGAGCGCCTCCACCAACTGGACCGGGCGCTCACCGTTCTACGCGATGAGGTGGCCGAACTCGTCGTCCACGGGGATACCGGCGCACTGGAAAGCTGCATGGCCGCTGGCGACTGCCGGGCCGCTTGACTCTGCCCCATGGGGCAGACCGCAGGCTTGCGCTCCGCTCCTGCGAGTACGCCCATGTCCCGCTCCATCGTCATCCTGCTTGGCCACCCCGACCGTGACAGCCTGTGCGGCGCAATGGCCAAGCGCTACCGGGACGCCGCGCAGGCGGCCGGCCACGGCGTCCGCCTGTTTGCGCTGGGCGAGGCAGAATTCGATCCTGTCCTGCGCCATGGCTACCGCCAGATCCAGCCGCTGGAGCCGGACCTGCAGGAGATCATGGCCGCCATTGCCGAATGCAATCACCTGGTGCTGATCTACCCGACCTGGTGGGGCGGCATGCCGGCGCTGTTGAAGGGCTTCTTTGACCGCGCCTTCCTGCCTGGCGTCGCGTTCCGCTATCGCAAGGAGTCGGTGTGGTGGGACAGGTTGCTCAGTGGGCGCAGCGCGCGGGTGATCACTACCCTGGACACCCCACCCTGGTACTACCGCTGGGTGTACCGCATGCCGGGCTATCAGCAGATCCGCCGCACGATCCTGGCGTTCTGCGGGATCAATCCGGTCAGGATCAGCGGATTTGGGCCGGTGCGCAGCACCAGCCTGCAGGTGCGCGAGGGGTGGCTGCGCAAGGTGGCCGCGCTGGGACGGGCGGCGGCGTAGCACCTGGCGCTGCCTCGGTTGCGGTCGTGATTGTGGTTGCTTTGGCAGTGGTCACTCAATAACCAACGACTACACAACGCCCGAAAAAGTCGTGGGCACCATCTTCCAGGTGCTGGTGGAGGAAGGCAGCTCCAGATACAGAAGTCTTCTGAGTCAACCAGGGAGACCTACAGGATCTCTTCAACAGGAAAGCCCGGAAACAGGGACGTTATGACCCCACTCTGGCACCGACTTCGCCTTGCTGCGCTGGCGAAACCGTCACCGATTGCCTTCGACCTGCCCCGCCAGACCGACATGAGGACTTTCGAAAGTTCGAGGATCTGGAGTAGGGACCAACCGGTCGCATTCGGCTCTGGTGGGCGCTACGTGATAGTTCCACAATCCCGCACTGCCACAGGCTGCCCCAACAATGTCGATGCCATCACAGAACGTGAATACAGGAAAGATATTCGGCGCTGCTGCCAAGGATGCGGGTTTTCTGGGAAACGCAGTCACTCGGTATCGCGATCATGACAAGTTTCTGCTTGTCATTAACCATCAAAAATCCGCATTTGGCAGGAACTTCTACCTGAACGTGGGCCTCTACTTCCATGAGATGCTGGAAGAACCACTGGGCGAAACCGCGATAAGAGGAGCGTTCAAAGTCCATACTCCGGCTCCCCACCCCCACGTCAGCTGGCGCATAGAAAACACGCCGGGGATGCCCGCCGCTGTCACGCAGGAGCATTTGGATTCGTTGGTCGTGCAGAATGATACTGACGATCTCCGCAGAACGCTGGGCTTGGCACTGGGGGTTTTACTGGCATTCGTTGACGCGCACGCTGATCGCAAGGCGCTCCGCCAACTGACGGATGCTCGCCTGTTCAACGCGATGATCCTTAAAGAAGTGTAGCTCCGTTAGCCGTGCACGGCATTTGCCGCCGATGTTCCCACCGTGTCGGGGCAGTTTGTGTAAGCCTCAGCGTATCGAACAGGTGAACGTCGCGCGCGATACCCCTGCGCCGCGTGGATCCCGCGTCAGTGCTGCTTCGGGGGCGTCGGCCCACAACTGTCGCAGCCGCCACACGCACCACCGCCACCCGTGGCAGGGGGCGCGATCTTCCGGCCCAGCGCCTGCAGCCAGGCGGCGCGCTGCGGCTTTACCAGCCCCAGCGCGATCGCCCCGCGCGCCTTGCGCACGGTGCCGGGGAACTGCTTCTTCATCACCACCCACGCGCTGACCAGCACGGCCAGCGCGATCACGGCGTACTGCACCAGCAGGCCGGTCTCCATCAGCCGCCGCCCAGTGCCACGGTCACCTGGTAGGTGATCAGCGAGGCGATGTACGCGGCCGCGAACAGGTAGAACGTGGCGAAGCCCATCTGCTTCCACGAGTTGGTTTCGCGCTTGATCGTGGCCAGCGTCGAGATGCACATCGGCGCGTAGATGTACCAGACCAGCAGCGACAGCGCGGTGGCCAGCGACCAGCCATCGCTGATCAGCGGAGTCAGCGCCTGGCTGGCGGCATCGTCATCGGCGGCCGACAGTGCGTAGACCGTGGCCAGCGAGGCAACCGCCACTTCACGCGCGGCCAGGCCCGGAATCAGCGCGATGCAGATCTGCCAGTTGAAGCCCAGCGGCGCGAAGAACACGGCCATGGCGTGGCCGATCTGCCCGGCGAAGCTGTAGTCGATCGCCGGCATGGTCGCGTTCTCGGGCGCGCCCGGGAAGGACAGCAGGAACCACAGCAGGATGGTCAGCGCCAGGATGATGCCGCCCACGCGCTTGAGGAAGATCATGCCGCGCTCGTACAGGCCCACCGCCAGATCGCGCGGGTGCGGGATGCGGTAGGACGGCAGTTCCAGCATCAGCGGATGCTCGCTCTTGTCGCGGCGCCACTTCTTCATGGTCCAGGACATCAGCAGCGCGCTGAGAATGCCGGCCGCATACAGGCCGAACAGCACCAGGCCCTGCTGGTTGAACACGCCCCAGATCTGCTTCTGCGGGATGAAGGCGCCGATCAGCAGCGCGTACACCGGCAGGCGCGCCGAACAGGTCATCAGCGGCGCGACCAGGATCGTGGCCAGCCGGTCGCGCGGGTCCTGGATGCTGCGGGTGGACATGATGCCCGGCACCGCACAGGCGAAGCTGGACAACAGCGGAATGAACGAACGTCCGGACAGGCCGGCCGCCGCCATCATGCGGTCCAGCAGGAAGGCCGCGCGCGGCAGGTAACCGGACTCTTCCAGCGCCAGGATGAAGGCGAACAGGATCAGGATCTGCGGCAGGAAGACGATGACCCCGCCGACGCCGGCGATGATGCCGTCGGTGAGCAGGCTGTTGAGCGGGCCTTCGGGCAGCGCGCCGCCGATCCAGCCGCCCAGCGCGGCCGTGCCAGCCTCGATCAGGTCCATCACCGGCGTCGCCCAGGCATACACCGCCTGGAAGATCAGGAACATCACCACCGCCAGGGTCAGTAGCCCGAATACCGGGTGCAGCAGCCAGCGGTCCAGCGCGTCATCGATCTTCGCCGTGCGCGTGGGCATGCTCACCGAGGCGGCGAGGATGTCGCGCACCTGGGCGTGGTAGTCGGCCTGCGCCGCGGGCATCGCCACCGGGGCCTGCAGGTGCGGCACCATGGCATCCAGGCGCTCGACCAACCTGGCCGCGCCGTTGCGGCGCACTGCTACGGTCTCCACCACCGGCACGCCCAGTGCCTGTTCCAGCGCCTGGACGTCAATCTTGATGCCACGGCGCTCGGCCGCATCGACCATGTTCAGCGCCACGATCATCGGCTTGCCCAGCTCGCGCAGTTCCAGCGCGAAGCGCAGGTGCAAGCGCAGGTTGGTCGCATCGATCACGCACAGCAGGACATCCGGGGCAGCCTCGCCCGGGTAGAAGCCCCGGCACAGGTCACGGGTGATCGCTTCGTCCAGGCTGGCCGGCTGGAGGCTGTAGGCGCCCGGCAGATCGAGCACGGCGAACTCGCGGCCGGACGGCGCGCGCAGGCGGCCTTCTTTACGCTCGACGGTGACGCCGGTGTAGTTGGCCACCTTCTGGCGGCTGCCGGTGAGCTGGTTGAACAGCGCGGTCTTGCCGCTGTTCGGGTTGCCGACCAGGGCAATGCGCAGGGCGTTGGCGGCGCTCATGCGCGTGCCTCCTGAGCCTGCAGCGCAGTGACCACGATGCGGGCGGCCTCACTGCGGCGCAGCGCGAAGCGCGTGAACCCGACCTGCACCAGCAGCGGCTCGGCACCGACCGGACCACGGGCTACCAGACGCACTTCTTCCCCTTTGACGAAGCCAAGCTCCTTCAGGCGGCGGGCGATCGCATCGTTTGCGTGTAGTTCCTGCACGGACTCCACCAGGGCGGAGCTGTACAGCGCCAGATCGGACAACGTCACGGAGCGCCTTCTCGATGATAGGAATGGTTATCAATTCTACCATCGCCGCGCCGCGTCATTGCCCGTGACCAACGGCCCGCTATGATCTGTACATGTATGGAGTAAACCTGCCCATGAGTGACGCATTACGGATTGAACGCAGCGCCTCGGTGCTGACCCTGTGGCTGAACCGCCCGACGCTGCACAACGCGTTCGACGCCTCGTTGATCGCCCAGCTGACCGCCGCACTGGAGGCCGCCGGACGCGACGACCATGTCCGGGCGGTGGTCTTGGCCGGGGAAGGCGCCTCCTTCTCGGCAGGTGCGGACATGCAGTGGATGCGTGGCATGGCGGCCGCCAGCGAGGAGGACAACCGCCAGGACTCGCTCGCCCTGGCCCGGCTGATGCGGACCCTGGACGAGCTGCCCAAGCCGACCATCGCCCGGGTCCAGGGGGCCGCCTTCGGTGGCGGGGTCGGCCTGGTCGCCTGCTGCGATATCGCCATCGCCAGCACCAGCGCCCGCTTCGGCCTGACCGAGAGCCGCCTGGGCCTGCTGCCGGCGGTGATCTCGCCCTATGTCATTGACGCGATCGGCCCGCGCCAGGCCCGCCGCTGGTTTGCCACCGGCGAGCATTTCGACGCCGAAACCGCCCTGCGCATCGGCCTGGTGCACCAGCTGATCGAGCCGGAACGGATCGACGAGGCCGTCCAGCGCCAGCTCGGCCTGCTCGACAAGGCCGGCCCGGTGGCCTCGGCCTCGGCCAAGGACCTGGTCCGGCGCGTGGCGCTGGGCCGCGACCGGGACGCCACCGACCGCGACAACGCGGCGCTGATCGCCCGCCTGCGGGTCTCGGCCGAAGGCCAGGAAGGCCTCGGGGCCTTCCTCGACAAGCGTTCCCCGCATTGGGTCACCCAGGACTGAGGACAGCGTCATGCTCGACCATGTAGGTATCCGCTGCGCCGACTTCGGGCGCAGCCTGGCGTTCTTCCAGCAGGCCCTGGCGCCGCTGGGCGTCACCGTGGTGATGCAGGTCTCGGCCGCCCAGACCGGCGAGCATGACCACGCCGGCTTCGGCCGTAGCGGCAAACCGGACTTCTGGATCAGCAACGGCCCCGGCGCCCATGGCGGCGTGCACCTGGCCTTCAGCGCGACCCGGCGGGCCGACGTGGACGCCTTCCACCGTGCGGCACTGGCGGCCGGTGGCACCGACAATGGCGCCCCGGGCATCCGCGAGCATTACCACCCCGATTATTACGGGGCGTTCGTGCTCGATCCGGACGGCAACAACATCGAAGCGGTCTGCCACCACCCCGGCTGACCGCGTACGCCGGCGGGATGGCCGCTTTGTCGCCCATCCCGCGTATCCCCTTTTCGTGGCCCGCCGGGGAACGTGGGCCGCCTTTCGTCTGACAGGAATCTCCGTGACCTCTACCCCACCCCGCCCCCTGCTGGTCGTCCGTCGCTCCGTTCGCGGAGGGCCGGCACATGGATGACTTCGTCCGCATCGTCGAGGTCGGCCCGCGCGACGGGCTGCAGAACGAAGCCCAGCCGGTGGCCACCGCCGACAAGATCGAACTGATCCGCCAGCTCTCGCTGACCGGGCTGCGCACCATCGAGGCGACCAGTTTCGTCAGCCCGCGCTGGGTCCCGCAACTGGCCGACGCCGCCGAGGTGTACACCGGCATCGAGCGCCGCCCGGGCATCGATTACCCGGTACTGGTCCCCAACGAACAGGGCTATGACCGTGCACGCGCGGTGGGCGTGCAGGAAGTGGCGGTGTTCACGGCCGCCTCGGAAACCTTCAACCGCACCAACACCAATGCCGGCATCGACGAATCGCTGGCCCGTTTCGCACCGATCCTGGAGCGGGCCAAGGCCGACGGGGTCAAGGTGCGTGGCTACGTCTCCACCGTGCTTGGCTGCCCCTACCAGGGCGAGGTCGCGGTGAGCGAGGTGGTGCGCGTCGCGCGCGCGCTGTACGAGATGGGCTGTTACGAAATCTCGCTCGGCGACACCATCGGCGTCGGCACGCCGCGCAAGGCCCGCGCCATGCTCAAGGCGGTCGCCGGCGAACTGCCGATGCCCGCGCTGGCGGTGCACTTCCATGACACCTATGGCCAGGCCCTGGCCAACATCGATGCCTGCCTGGAAGAAGGTGTGCGCGTGGTCGATTCGGCGGTCTCCGGTGCGGGCGGCTGCCCGTATGCCAAGGGCGCCAGCGGCAACGTCGCCAGCGAAGACGTGGTCTACATGCTGCATGGCATCGGCATGCGCACCGGCATCGATCTGCCGGCGCTGGCCGCCACCGGGCGCTGGCTGGCCGCACGGCTGGGGCGCGAGACCGGCAGCAAGACCGGCAGGGCGCTGGCGGCGACATGAAAAGCGGCGGCCCGCGCAAGGACGCTGCGGTAGGTGATCATCTCACCGCCCACGTCCACGCGCTGGCCGCCCTGCAACGCGCCCTGGCACAGTCACCGGGCGATCTGCGCGGCCTGCTGGAAGAAGTGCAGCAGGCCCTGCAGGAGGCCATGGACGAGCGCCAGCTGGCGCTGCGTCGCTATGCCGCGCTGTTCGATGCGGTCCCGGACCCGGTCAGCATCCTCAGCGAACGCGGCGTGGTGCTGGACCTCAACAAGGCTGGCGTGCGCGCCTATGGCCGTCCCCGCGAGGAAATCGTCGGGCAACCGATCGAGCTGCTGAACCCGGACCTGCCGGGCGACCACCTCGATCCGGTCTGGGAGGCACTGCACCGGGGCGAGACCTATGTCATCGAGGTCACCAACATGCGCGGCGATGGCAGCCGCTTCCCGGTGGAGGTGCATTCGGCCGGCTTCGAGCACCAGGGCGAGCACTGCATCGTGGCGGTGGCGCGCGACCTGAGCAGCCGCTGGCAGGCCGAATCGCGCTACCGGCTGCTGATGGAATCCATCGACAAGGGCGTGATCCTGTTCGATCGCCAGTTGCGGGTGGTCTCGGCCAACCCGGCCGCGCACCGCATTCTGGGCACCGCCGGCAATGGCGGCAGCCTGCAGGCGATGCTTGCCCCGGAAGACTGGATCAGCGTGGACGAGCACGGCCACCCGCTCACCCGCGAGCAATGGCCGGCCAGCGTCTCTCTGCACAGTGGGCGCATCGTGCGCAGCACCATCGTCGGGCTGTACCACCGCCCGCGCGGCCGGATGATCTGGATCTCCACCACCAACGTGCCGGTGTACGGCAACGGGCGCGATGCGCCGGACCATGTGTTCGGCCTGTTCAGCGACATCACCGAACTCAAACGCAACAACACGCTGTTCGACCGCGCGCAGTCGCTGGCGCACATCGGCGGCTGGGAGTGGGACCGCGGCCTGCAGCGGCTGTACCTGACGGACGAGGCGACCCGCATCCTCGGCCAGGAGCTGCCGATGCGCGACATGGCCGAGCTGCTGGAATGCCTGCGCGTGGACGACCGCGCGCAGCTGCAGCAGGCGCTGCTGGAGGTGGTCGACCGCCAGGTCTCGTTCGAACTGGAGCTGCAGGGCCAGCGCAGCGACGGGCATTCGTTCTGGGTGCGGATGATCGGCGAGGCCGAGGCCGGGGATGTCGATGCCGCGCGCATCGCCGGCACCGTGCAGGACATCACCGCGCGCAAGCAGGCCGAGGAGACGCTGCGGATCCAGGCGCGCACCGATCCGCTCACCGGGATCATGAACCGCGATGCGGTGCTCAACGACCTGGCCATGCGCATGGCCAACCCGACCCACTGCCGGGTCGCGGTGCTGTACATCGACCTGGACCGGTTCAAGACCGTCAACGACCTGCTGGGCCACAACGCCGGTGACGAACTGCTGATCGATGCCACCCGCCGCATCGCCACCGCGATCGGCACCGAAGGCCTGCTGGCCCGGTTCGGCGGCGATGAGTTCCTGGTGATCTGCGATACCCGCGACCAGGCCGATCAACCCGAGCGGCTGGCCACGGCGATCACGCGCGCCTTCAGCACACCGTTCCGCTTCGGTGCCGACGAATTCCCGGTCACCACCAGCATCGGCATCGCGCGCGCGCCGCAGGATGGGCTGCGCCCGCAGCAGCTGATCCAGAACGCGGACATCGCCATGTACGACTGCAAGCGGCGCACCCGCAACGGCTGGCAGGTGTTCTCGCCCGAGCTGGCCCAGCGCCAGCATGACCGCCTGCAGATCGAGAGCCGGCTGCACCGGGCGCTGGACGACGACGAGTTCCATCTGGTCTACCAGCCGCAGGTCAACCTGCACAGCGGCCAGCTGATCGCCGCCGAAGCGCTGATCCGCTGGCGCAATACCCAGCTCGGCGAGCTGCGCCCGGACATCTTCATCGGCCATGCCGAGAGCACCGGTGACATCGTCCGGATCGGCCTGTGGGTGCTGCGCGAAGCCTGCCGGCAGGTCCGCCAGTGGCAGGATGACGGGCTGGGCATCGTGCGGGTGGCGGTCAATGTGTCCTACCGGCAGTTCGTGGGCGAGGACCTGGCCCGGCATGTCCGCGCGGTGCTGGACGAGTTCCATCTGCCCGGCAGCGCGCTGGAACTGGAATTCACCGAACGGGTGCTGATCGAAGATGCCCCGGACACCCTGCGCACCTTCGCGCAGCTGCGCGAGATGGGCGTGCTGCTGACCATCGACGACTTCGGCGAGGGCTACAGCGCGCTGAACTATCTGCGCCGGCTGCCGATCCATGGCCTCAAGCTGAGCCAGCTGTTCGTCGAGGGGGTGCCGGCCAACCGCTCGGATGTGGCGGTGTGCGAGGCGGTCTGTGGGATCGCCCGCAGCCTCGGGCTGGGCCTGGTGGCCGAAGGCATCGAATCGGAGGCCCAGCGCCAGTTCCTGACCTCTTTGGGGGTCTCGGTCGGCCAGGGCTTCCTGTTCGCGCCCGGGCTGGCGCCGGACGAGTTCGCGCGGCGCCTGGCGCTGCGCGCCCGCGTCGCGGTGGGCAGTGCACAACGGTGATGGCGGCCGCTTCCGCTAGAATCAGCGGTTCTTGAACCAGCGGGATCGTGCAATGCAGCTGTCTTCTGTCCGCGCCGTCATCACCGGCGGTGTCTCCGGCCTTGGCCTGTCCGTGGCCCAGCACCTGGTCGCCAACGGCGCCAAGGTGGCCCTGTTCGATCTCAATGACGACAAGGGTGCGGCCGCCGTGGCCGCGCTTGGCGAAGCCAACGCGCGCTACTACAGCACCAATGTCAGCGACGAAGCCGCCGTGGCCGCGCAGATCGATGCCGCCTGCGACTTCCTGGGTGGGCTGAACACCGCGATCAACTGCGCCGGCATCCTGGGCGCCGGGCGCGTGCTGGGCAAGGAGGCGCCGATGCCGCTGGCCAACTTCCAGGGCACGGTGATGGTCAACCTGGTCGGCAGCTTCAACGTCGCCAAGGCGGCCGCCAACCGCATGCAGCACAATACCCCGGG
>Ga0213821_1001448_pt1 | contig 10967 bp, 10 predicted proteins | sample MC6MC0909MG_FD_179894 | JGI IMG/M metagenome (GOLD analysis project Ga0213821, IMG submission 179894) | Enriched soil aggregate microbial communities from Iowa State University, Ames, United States - MC6-MC0909-MG | ecosystem: Environmental > Terrestrial > Soil > Unclassified | place: USA: Iowa...
CAGCTGATGGGCGCCGCCTCGGCCGGCGTGCCCGCGATCCAGCTCGTCACCGGCTCGATGCTGACCGGCTCGCACCGCGGCGAACGCGTGGGCGCCTGCACCGATTGCCGCCGCTACTGGGGCCGCTACCGCGCCGAAGAAATCGACGCCGTCGAGATCGCCGATGTGAACAACCAGCTGGTCGCCAGCGTCGGCACCTGTTCGGTCATGGGAACGGCCAGCACCATGGCCTGCATCACCGAGGCGCTGGGCATGATGGTGTCGGGCGGTGCGTCCGCCCCGGCCGTCACCGCCGACCGCGTCCGCGTGGCCGAACACACCGGCGCCACTGCCGTCGCCATGGCGGCCTCGCGCCTGACCCCGGACCGCATCCTGAACGGCAAGTCCATCGAAAACGCCCTGCGCGTGCTGCTCGCCATCGGCGGGTCGACCAACGGCATCGTCCACCTGACCGCCATCGCCGGCCGCCTGGGCATCGACATCGATCTGGCGGGCCTGGACCGCATCAGCCGCGAGACGCCCGTGCTCGTCGACCTGAAGCCGTCGGGCCAGCACTATATGGAAGACTTCCACGACGCGGGCGGCATGCCGGCGCTGCTGCGCGAGCTGCGCCCGTTCCTGCATCTGGACGTCCTCACCGTATCCGGCCGCACGCTCGGCGAAGAACTGGACGACGCCCCGCCGCCCTTCAAGCAGGACGTCATCCGCACGGCGGCCGCCCCCATCTATCCGGTGGGCGGTTTGGCCGTGCTGCGCGGCAACCTCGCGCCCGGCGGCGCCATCATCAAGCAGTCGGCAGCCAATCCCAAGCTGATGGAGCACGAAGGCCGCGCCGTCGTGTTCGAGGACGCCGAAGACATGGCGCGCCGCATCGACGACGACGCGCTGGACGTGACGGCCGACGACATCCTGGTGCTCAAGCGCATCGGCCCCACCGGCGCGCCCGGCATGCCCGAAGCCGGCTACATGCCCATTCCCAAGAAGCTGGCGCGCGCGGGCGTCAAGGACATGGTCCGGATCTCGGACGGCCGCATGAGCGGCACCGCGGCCGGCACCATCGTGCTGCACGTCACGCCCGAATCCGCCATCGGCGGTCCGCTGGCCTACGTGCAGAATGGCGACCGCATCCGCCTGTCGGTGGCCCGGCGCGAGATCGCGCTGCTGGTTGACGACGCCGAGCTGGCGCGCCGCACCTCCGCCAATCCCATCACGCGCCCCACCGCCGACCGCGGCTACCGCAAGCTGTTCCTGCAGTCCGTGACGCAGGCCGACCAGGGCGTCGACTTCGACTTCCTGCGCGCCGGCGTCACGAACGACACGGTCCCCAAGAAGTAACTCCACCTTTTGCCATGAACGCCATCACGCCCGCCGCCTTGCAGGAACCCGCCCCCGACGCCGTCCAGGCAGCGGTGGCCACGCTGGAAGAAGACATCGTCTTCGGCCGGCTGCATCCGCGCGAGCGCCTGACCGAGGACGAGCTGATGGCGCGCTTCGGCATGAAGCGGCACGCGGTGCGCCAGGTGCTGGTCGACCTGGAACTGCTGGGCGTGGTCGAGAAAAAGCGCAACATCGGCGCGGTGGTGCGCGCGTTTTCCGTGCGCGAGGTGATGGAGCTGTATGCCTTGCGTGAAGTCCTGGAAGTGCACGCCGCCCGCCAGATGCCGCTGCCCGTGTCCGAGGCGCGGCTGGCCGCGCTGGTGACGGTGCAGCGCGAGCACGATGCCGCCGTCGCCGCGGGTGACGCGCGCCGCGTGTTCCGTAGCAACCAGCGCTTTCATCGTGAATTCGTGGGGCTGCTGGACAACGCGGTGCTGGGGCAGGCCATCGAGGAATACGCGCGCCGCACCCATCCGATCCGCTTCGGCTCGCTGGTGACGGCCGGGCATCGCGAACGCGCCCGGCAGGAACACTGGACGATGATCCAGGCCTTGCGCGACGGCGACCGCGACGCGCTGATGGCGGTGTGCCGCGATCACCTGATCCCGTCGCGCGACGCCTATCTGGCCTCGCAACAGGCGTACGCGCACACGCAGGGCGCGTACCTACCGCCTTCCGCTGCGATCTGACCGTTTGCTTGTGATGGCTTACTTCTCAACGCATACATCAATCGCGGTCACTTCGTTTTAGCCTCAGAATCGGCGGGCAAGCCCTTCTTTGATCCCCGCAAAATGTGGGCGAAGGCCTCTGCCGTAGGGTTGACATTGTCGGGGCGACGAGCACAGTAAAGGTCCACATCGAAGGCATTTTGCTGCCCCGTCAGAGGCCGGTACTCGACCCCACTAATACGCAGCGTCGCCGCCGATTCCGGCACCAGGGCCACCCCCATTCCGCCTTCCACCAGCGCCAGCAAGGTCGGCAGAACACTCTCGTACACGATATGCGGCCGCACATTGTGATCCCGGAACAATCGCGTCTGCACGGCGTTGAAGTACGAAGACGCCTCACGTTTGAACCCGACCACATCCTGACCGTCAAGACGCGCCATCGACACGCGTTCATAACGTGTCAGCGGATGTCTGGGCGGCAAGGCCAGGATCATCTTCTCGCGATGCACCCGCTCAAACACCAGATCGGGCTCGACCGAGCGCGGCAAGCGGCGAAAGATCGCCAGGTCGATGGTATTGGCCATCAACTGTTCCGTCAGCTCGCTAGTTAGCGCATTTTCCAGCACCAATTCGACGTCCGGAAACTCCGCGCGGTACTTCGCCAGCACACGCGGCAAGACCTGATAAGCCGCGGTGCTGACAAAACCCACCGCCAGCCGCCCGGCATCACCGCTGCCGGCACGCCGCGCCGCATGCACGGCGGCATCATTTTCGTCGAGCAAACGCCGAGCGCGCAGCAAGAGCACTTCCCCCGCCTTGGTCAACTTGACGGACCGGGTTGACCGCACGAACAACTCGGTGCCGACCTGGGCCTCAAATTGGCGTATCAACTGGCTAAGCGGAGGCTGGCTGAGATTGAGCCTGACTGCCGCCCGGCCAAAGTGCAGCTCTTCGGCCACCACCACAAACGCACGCAGCGCGCGTGAAACCAAGGACATGGATTACCCCGAACATTAGGTCAATTTTCGTCTTAAATGCTGCTTTTTATTGTATTAGACATACCAATTGGCCAACCATAAAGTTCTCAGTGACGTAGCCCACAACGGATCTCACTGTGAAGCCTTTGAATCAATGGACGGCCTGCGAAATGGCCGCCGCCATCACCCGCGGCGATACCACCCCTGAAGCGGTGGCGCGGGCCTGCCTGGACCGTATTGCCGAGCGCAACGACGAGATACAGGCCTTTGTGGCGCATGACCCCGAGCGCGTCTTGGCAGAAGCCCGGCGTGTCACGCCTCTGGCCGGCGCGCCGTTGCGTGGCGTGCCGTTCGCCGCCAAAGACATTTTCGACTCGGCTGACTATCCAACCGAGTACGGCTCACCCATCTATCAAGGCCATCGCCCCTCCACGGATGCCAGCTGCATCGCCATGGCCCGCCATCATGGCGCGATGCTTCTGGGAAAAGTCGCCACAGGCGAATTCGCCACGCAAACGCCCAGCCGCGCCGCCAATCCGCTGCGAGTGAGCCATACGCCTGGCGGTTCCTCCAGCGGTTCGGCCGCCGCAGTCGCGGATGGCATGGTGCCGGTTGCCTTCGGCACTCAGACCACCGCCTCCATTGTCCGGCCTGCCATTTACTGCGGCGTAGTGGGCTTCAAACCCAGCTTCGGCCTGATCGCCTCAGCCGGCATGAAGGCCTTGAGCCCCTCGCAAGACACGGTCGGGGTGATCGTTCGCGATGTGGCCGACGCGGCGTTCTTCACCCTGGGCCTGCATGCCGCGCGCGACGTCATGGCCGCGACGGGCGCACGCCCGCGCGTGGGGCTCTGCCTGTCCCGCCAATGGGACTATGCGCAAGCGGCAACGCTGGCCGCCATCGAGCGCGCCGCCGCCATACTGCAAGGCAAGGGCTGCACCGTTGAACGCTTCTGGCTGCCGGACGAGTTCGAAGCGCTGGAAGCGCTTCAGTTGCGCATCTTTGCCTTTGAGGCTCGCCTGTCCCTGGCGCAGGAACGCCTGCAACACGCGGATCGCCTGAGCCCGCGCCTGGTTGCCCGGCTCAACACCGAAATCGGCCTGGACGAATACACCCTCATGCTGCAACAAGCCGCGCGGCTGCGCGCTCGTGCGCGCCGGCTTTTCAACGATTACGACGTGCTGCTGTATCCCGCCGCCGAAGGCGAAGCAGAAGCCGGCCACCAGTCTGCCGGCTCGCCCCGATATGGCGCGATCTGGACCTTGCTGCATTTGCCCTGCATCTCCTTTCCGCTGGAAATCGGCCCGGGCGGTCTGCCAGTGGGCGCGCAGCTCATTGGCCCCTATGGCCAGGACACGCGCCTGCTCGCCGCCGCCCGCTTTGTGACCGAGGCGCTGCAGCCGCTGCCTGCCTCGTGAATCCAGTCAACCGCAGTACGACTACAAGGGGAATACCAATGAAAGCGAAACATATCCTGGCCACACTGGCCTTGAGTGCATTGAGCCTGAGCGCCAACGCCCAGGAGACACTGAAGATAGGCGGTATCGGGCCGCTGTCGGGTGGAGGCACCGCGTGGGGCCTGGCGGTGCAGCGCGGCGTGCAGATGGCGATCGACGAAGTCAACGCACAAGGCGGACTCAAGGTAGGCGGCAAGACCTATAAGCCCGAACTGCTGATGTATGACGACAAGTACAGCGCCACTGGCGGGCGCACGGCCGCCGAACGGCTGGTCAATTACGACAAGGTCAAGTTCATCGTCGGACCCATCGGCACCCCCTCGGTCATGGCGGCAGTTCCCATCGTCAATCAGGGCCACGTCATCATGCTGTCCAATGGCTATGCGCCGGACATCCTCAAGCAGAACGGCAAGGACGGCTACAACTTCCGCACGATGAACAGCAATGTCGAGTTCGGCCCGGCCATGGTGAAGTGGCTGAAGGAGAACCGTCCAGAAGCCAAGAAAGTGGCCTTGATTGTGCCCAATGACGCCACCGGGCAAGTCGTGATGCCCACGCTGGGCCAGGCCTATAAAGACGCCGGCTACAGCGTGTGGTCGGAGGGCTATGAGCGCGGCTCCAAAGAATTCACGCCGCTCTTGATGCGCATGATGGCCCAGGATACCGATGTGCTGGACCTGAATCTGAACGCGCCGGGCGAGGCCGGCCTGCTGGTCAAACAGGCACGACAGATTGGCTACAAGGGCATCATCTGGCAGGTGGGCGGCCCTGGTATAGATGAGGTCGCCGATATCGCCGGCCCCCTGGCCGAGGGCTTCATGTCCTATGACGTCTTCGACTTCAACGAACCCGCCGCCATGAAGTTCGTCGAAAACTACAAGAAACGCTGGAGCGGCGTCATCAATGCCCAGACGCCCGGCTGGTACAACTCGGCGCGGATTCTCTTCAAGGCCATCGAAGAAGCGGGAACGGTCAGCGACACGGATAAGGTGCGCAAGGCGATGGAGAGCATCAGCGGCTTTGACGCCGGCATTTACGGCCCGGTGGTCTGGGGCGGCGAACGCGCTTATGGCGTCAACCATCAATTGCTGAACAAGTTCTGGATCACCGAGATCAAGAACGGCAAGCCGCATGCCCTGACGTCCCTGTTTCCGGTCAAGGAATAAGCCCGTCCCGTTTCGAGGAATGCTCATGTTCTCCGCACCTGTGCTGATGCAGGTGCTGATCAATGGCTTGAGCCTGAGCGCGATCTATGTGCTGATCGCGCTCGGCTTCACGCTGTTGTTCGGCATCATGAAAGTCGTCAACTTCGCGCATGGCAGTTTCGCCATGCTGGGCGGCTACGCCCTGTTCTACTACTTCGGCGAATTGAAGCTGCCATATGTGGTCGCCATCGTGCTGGCAGCACTGACGGTCGCCTCGCTAAGCCTGATCCTGGAATGGCTGGTGTACCGCCGCTTTTATCAGAAGATGTTTCAGAGCATGATTGGCCTGCTGGGATTGGACATCGCCATTGTCTACACCAGCGTGCTGATCTGGGACGTCTATGAGCGTTCGGTGCCCGCAGCGCTCGACGCCATGGTGCAACTGGGCCCGGTCATGATTCCCGCCGACAAGTTGATGGTGATAGGCCTCGCGATCGCCGTACTGCTGGCGTTCTGGGCCTTCATGAGCAGCAGCCGCTACGGCCTGGCGGTGCGCGCCTCGGCCGAAGACATCGAGATCGCCGAAGCGCAGGGAGTGAACACCCGCCGCATCTACCAGCTGGCTTTCTTCTTGGCCGTCTTCATGACCGCCATCGCGGGGGCCATCTACGCGCAGACCTATGCACTCTCGCCCTTCATGGGAGAGCGGCCATTGATGGTTGCCTTCATCGTGGTCATTCTGGGCGGCATGGGCAGCATCCCCGGCGCGGCGCTCGGCGGTGTGATTTTCGGCTTTGCCGAGAGTTTCCTCGCCACGTTTTACGGCTCGGCCACCTCGACCTTTGTTTCCTTTGCGGTAGTCATCGCTCTGCTGGTGATACGCCCCTGGGGCCTGCTGGGCAAACCCGAACACTGAAGGACGCGCACTCATGACTCAACTATCCATGCCCCTGGCTCGACCCGTACGGCCCCAGCGCTCGCGCGGCCTAATAGCCAGTCTGGCAGGCCTGCTGGTGCTGGCGCTGCTGGCACTGGCGCCCCAGGTGTTCGACAACGCCTTCCTGCTCGCCATCGGCGCGCTGATTCTGCTTAACATCATCGGCGCTCTGAGCCTGCACCTCATCATCCGCACCGGCCATATTTCGCTATCGCACGCAGGCTTTATCGGCATCGGCGCCTATGGCTGTGCGCTAGCCGTCACGAAACTGCAACTGCCGCCCGCCATGGGCCTGGCCGTGGGTACTGCCGCAGCCGGCTTGCTCGCCCTGCTGGTCGGCCCGGTGCTACTACGCCTGACCGGCAAGTATTTTGTGCTGGTGACCTTTTTGCTGGGCGAGATCATCCGTCTGGTGCTGGTCGAGTGGGAAAGCCTGACGGGTGGCGCCAACGGCCTGTCCAATCTGCCACCGCTCAACCCGGCCTGGAGTTCGCCGCTGGCCCAGTACTACGTGTCCCTGGTCGCGGCAGCGCTATGCACCCTGCTGTGCGTGCGTTTGCTGATGTCGGAAACCGGCCGCGCCATCGATGCCATACGTGAGGCACCGCGTCTGACCGAGTGCTCGGGGGTGCGCGTGTTGCCGCTCAAGGTCGGCATTTTCGTGCTGGGTTGCGCGCTGGCTGGTCTGCAAGGCGGGCTGCTGGCGTTCTTCATGCGGTACATAGACCCGACCACGTTCGGCATGGTCGATTCGCTCAACCTGGTCGTGATGAATGTGCTGGGCGGCATGTACAACGCCATCGGCCCCATTATCGGCGCCGTCTTTCTGGTTGCACTGCCCGAATTGCTGCGCGGCTATGTCGAAGTCCAGCGCATTCTGTTCGGCATCGCGCTTATCGTCGTGATGGCCGCCTTCCCGTCAGGCTTGGCAGGTCTGTTTAGCTGGCTGGCCACGCGCCGCCGTGGAGGCCAAGCATGAAAATCTTGCTTGAGGTGCAAGACATCCGTCGCAGCTTCGGCGGTCTGAAAGCGGTCGATGGCGTAAGTTTCGAAGTCTATGCCGGCGAAATTCTCGGTGTCATCGGACCCAATGGCGCGGGCAAAACCACATTGGTCAACCTGATCAGCGGCGTCATCATGCCCTCACGCGGCACGGTCGTCTTCGATGGCGAAAAAGTGACCGGTTGGGCGCCATCCAGACTTAGCGCGCGCGGCCTTGTACGCACGTTTCAATCAACCGCCGTCTACAGCGCAGCCAGCGTGCGCGAAAACCTGGTACGCGGCAGCTATCTGCAGCGCTATCCCGGCGCGCTGCCGGCTCTGTTCCGCATGGGCACCAGCAGCCAGCGCCGGACCGAATCCGACGCGCTGGTTGAACAATTGCTCGACCGCATGAGTTTGCGCGCCGTGGCCGATGCCAGCGCTGGCAGTCTGCCCTACGGCTTACAAAAGATCCTCGGCATTGCCATCGCACTGGCGGCCCGGCCTCGGCTACTGATGCTGGATGAACCGGTTGCCGGCCTCAGCGCCGAAGAAACCGACCAGGTTCGCAAGGTCATCCAGCAGGTGCGCGATTCTGGTGTCACCGTTATGGTGATTGACCACAACATGCGCTTTATCGCCGGCCTGTGCGACCGGCTGCTGGTGGTCGCCGCCGGCCAGGAATTGACCCGAGGCAAACCAGCCGAAGTGCTGCGCGACAGCCGGGTTGTCGAAGCTTATCTGGGGACGAGAAATGTCACTGCTGGAATTGCGTGATCTGGAAGTACGTTATGGCCAGGTGGTCGGCACGCGCCGGCTGTCGCTGACCATCTCCGCGGGCGAGACCGTCGCGCTCATCGGCGCCAACGGTGCCGGTAAAAGCAGCACCTTGCGCGCCATCACCGGCCTGGCGCGGCAATATCAAGGCGACATTCTCTGGGAAGGCCGCAGCATCAAGACACTACCGGCCTCGGAAGTGGTCAAGCTGGGCATTGGGTTTTCGCCGGAGGGACGGCGCGTGTTCCCATCGCTGACGGTAGCCGAGAACCTGAAGATGGGCGCGTTCGGCCGCGGACGTGAACGCGCCACGCAGCGCATGGCCGAGATCTACGGCTATTTCCCGCGCCTGAAGGAACGCGCTCGCCAGGCAGCGGGTAGCCTGTCCGGTGGTGAACAGCAAATGCTGGCCATTGGCCGCGCGCTGATGAGCGGACCGAGATTGTTCCTCCTGGATGAGCCCTCCCTGGGGCTGGCGCCCATCGTCGTCGAGCGCATCGGCGACATTTTGCTCGAAATCCAGGCTCGCGAAGGCCTGAGCTTTGTGCTGGCGGAACAGAACGCCAACTGGGCGATGCGCGTCGCCAGCCGCACCGCCATTCTGCAATTGGGCGAGAAAGTCTATGACGACGCTTCTGATGCCCTGCTCGAAGACCCCAAGGTACAAACTGCCTTTCTAGGCGTTTAAACACAGGACACCATCATGCTTCTTCCGTATCACGACCGCTATCCCTATAGCGCGATTCCAGAACGCTGCAACTACAACTGGCCGCAAGGCAAACGCCTGGCGGTTTACCTGGGCCTGAACATCGAGCATTTCGCCTTCGGCGCCGGCCGGGGACACAATCTTGGCGCCGAACTCCCGCAGCCCGATGTGCGCGGGTTCGCCTGGCGTGATTATGGGAACCGAGTCGGTGTCTGGCGTCTGCTGGATCTATTCGATGAGCTTGAGCTTCCGGCCGCCCATTTGCTTAACACCGTGCTCTTCGACTACGCGCCGCAGATCTCCGAACGCCTGCTTGCGCGTGGCGATGAGATCATCGGCCATGGCCGGACCAATGCCGAAGCCCAAGGGCATCTCTGGCCGGCCGACGAACGCCGCCTGCTGCTGGAGGTACGCGACGCCATCAAGACGCACACCGGCCAGGATGTTCGCGGCTGGATGGGGCCATGGATGTCGCAAAGCCACCAGACACCGGAACTGCTGGTGGAAACCGGCTACAAATTCGTCATGGATTGGCCCGCGGACGACCAGCCGGTGTGGATGAGCACGCAACAAGGCCGGTTGATGTCCGTGCCCTATCCGCTGGAGATCAATGACTCGCCGCAGATGCTGGTGCGCCGCCATTCCGCCGTGGACTTTGAACAGATGATCATCGATCAGTTCGACGAAATGCTGGCGCAATCGGCTAGGCAGCCTTTGGTCTGCGGCATTGCGCTGCACACCATGATCGTCGGCCAACCTTACCGCCTGCGGGCCTTGCGCCGTGCTTTGAAGCACATCGTCGAACACCCCGAGCGCGACAAGATCTGGTTCACCCGGCCGGGCGCCATCTACGATCACTGCGCGGCGCTCGGCGCCGGCACCATGCCGGAATAGCCCAATGCCCCAACAGTTCAGAAACCGAGGCCGCCACCCGGTTTCTGAACCACCTTTCCGACCCTCAGATGACGCCTAGCGGCAACGCCCGTCCGCCTTCACTCGGCAACAATTTGACAAGCCCTGCCCGGAATCGGTAATAATAACAATTACTATTTCCAGAAATTCGCATGTGCAGTTGTCCCGCCTCCGACTGCGAGGCGCCGGCGGCTTGACCAAAAGGTTGGATCTTGAGTACGCCGGGATGCGCCTTCCCCTCCTCCATCGAAACGCTTTATAGCGACCACCACTCCTGGCTCAGGGGCTGGTTGCGCCGACGCCTGGGCAACGCGGATCAGGCCGAAGACCTGGCGCACGACACCTTCATTCGTCTCCTGAGCAGTGAACGCATTCCCGCCACGCTCACGGAACCGCGCGCGTTTCTGACCACCGTGGCGCAGCACCTGGTGTCCAACCACTGGCGCCGCGAGAAGCTGGAGCGCGCGTATCTCGACGCGCTGGCCCAGGCGCCGCAAGCCGTGCACTGGTCGCCCGAGGACCGGGCCATCGTGCTGGAAACCTTGCTGGAGCTGGACCGCCTGCTGGACGGCCTGCCCGCCATCGTGCGGCAGGCCTTTCTGCTGTCCCAACTGGAGGGGCACACGCATGTCCAGGTCGCCGACGCGCTGGGCATCTCGGTCCCCACCGTCAAGCGCTACCTCGTCAAGGCCTTGCAGCGCTGCTGCTTTGCCGATCTTTCCTTTACCGGATGACCCGGCGCATGTCCGCCTCGTCCTGGTACGGCAACACGCGCGACGCCTCCACCCTGCCGCCCGCCGTTGCGCAACGCGCGCTGGAATGGCTGGTGGAATTGCAGGACGACCCCGTCGCACCCGAAACGGTGCGTGAATGGGCCTCATGGCGCGCCGCGCACCCGGACCACGAGCGCGCGTGGCTGCGCATCGAATCCGTGCAGGGCACGCTGCGGCCGCTCGCCGGACCCGCCAACGCGGCCATCGCGCAGGCAACGCTGGCCGCGCCCGCCTCCGCCCAGCGCCGCCGCGCACTG
>Ga0213821_1001456_pt1 | contig 10901 bp, 10 predicted proteins | sample MC6MC0909MG_FD_179894 | JGI IMG/M metagenome (GOLD analysis project Ga0213821, IMG submission 179894) | Enriched soil aggregate microbial communities from Iowa State University, Ames, United States - MC6-MC0909-MG | ecosystem: Environmental > Terrestrial > Soil > Unclassified | place: USA: Iowa...
ACGCCCTTCATCGCCTGCGGCGCCTGGCTGTAGGCGAACTCCAGGCCGGTGGCCGAGACCAGTACCTCACCGAAGGTCAGCAGCGCGTAAGGCAGCACCTGCCAGAAGATGGACATGGCATTGCCGCCGTCCATCATCACCTGGATGCCACCCACCACGACCCAGGCCAGGCCGCTGAACGCGATACCCGCGGTCATGCGCCGCAGCGCGGTCGGCTCGAAACCAAACCGGCGCAACGCGGGGTACAGCACCAGGTTGTTGAACGGAATCAGCAGCATCACCAGCAGGGGATTCAGTGCCTGCATCTGCGAGGCGGTGAACCAGCTCGGCATCACCATGTCCTTGCCCTGCAGCACCCAGGTGGAGGCCTTCTGGTCGAACAGCGAGAAGAACGGCGTGGTGAGCGCGAAGATCACCAGCACGCGCAGTACCGAGCGGACGCCCTCGATCGACTCGTCCGGATGGTGTCCGCGCGCCGTCTCCAGCCGCAGCCACGCGCCGCCACCCACACCGATGAGCAGGGATACCAGTGCCAGGCAGAGCACGATGACGATGCCGAGCATCGGAGTAAAGACGCCCATGCCCAGGGCGACCACAACGCCACCCAGCGCCATCGCCAGGCCGGGCCGCTCGCGGCGCACCCAGAGCACTGCCGCCACCGCGCACGGGACAACCGCCCATACGCCAAGCCAGTACACCGATCCAACCGCGATAAGCACACCCAGCGCGCGCATCGCCTTCGATGCGGGACCCTCCACTGGTCGACGGGTCATCAGCGCAGTGCGAACCACATTGGCGAACGAGTCGGGGTCCTTCGGCGGCAGCGGCACCAGCACATAGCGCCTGCGGCCCAGCCAGAACACGAAGGTGGCCACGAACATCAGGATGCCGGGGATGCCGAACGCCCACTGCGGGCCAAGATTCTTCAGCGCCAGCGGAATCAGCAGCGAGGCGAACAGCGAGCCGAAGTTGATGATCCAATAGAATGCGTCGAACACCACCTTGGCCAGGTGCTTGTTGCCCTGGTCGAACTGGTCGCCCATGAACGAGGCCACCAGCGGCTTGATGCCACCGGCGCCGAGCGCGATCAGCCCCAGGCCCAGGAAGAAGCCTTCGCGGCTGTTCTCGAACAGCGCCAGGCAGGCGTGGCCGGCGCAGTAGACCAGGCTGAACCAGAGGATGGTGTGGTACTTGCCGAAGAACTTGTCCGCCAGCCAGCCGCCGAGCAGCGGGAAGAAATACACGCCGATCATGAAGCTGTGCATGATGTCCTTGGCCTCGGCTTCGCGGGCCGGATCAAGGACCTCCTGCAGCAGCAGCGAGGTGATCAGGAACTGCACCAGGATGTTGCGCATCCCATAGAAGCTGAACCGTTCGCAGGCCTCATTGCCGATGATGTACGGAATCTGGCGTGGCATCTTTCCCTTGCCAGCGCTGGCGGCTGCGGTCGTGCTCATGCGTCGGGGCTGTCCTGCGGGTTCAAAGGGCGCAAGGTTACCGGAACGATCCCGGCGGCGCACGCTGCGCCGGGACGTGACATTTGACCGAAGTCACGGCACGTCGACGGCCCAAGCGTAAACTTATCGTTATGCGCCTCCTCCCCACGGTTGTCGCAGGACACTGGCACGGCTGGCTCCTGCTCCTCTTGTTGACCGCCCCCGCACTCCCGGCCAACGCCCGCCAGGGTGAGGCGGCGCCGCGCCTGCTGAGGATCGCCACCCTGGAGCTGCCGGTCGGCGCCGACGCCGAGTGGGAACAGCGCCGCGAACAGCTGCTGCAGGTGCTGGAAGGACTGCAGCCGGACGTGATCGCGGTACAGCGGGTGCAGCAGTCGGAGGGCCGCAATCCGGCCTGCTGGCTGGCGACCCGGTTGCGCTACAGCTGCGACTTCGTCACCGCCGACCCGCCCAGCCAGCGCGTGCGCCATGGCAGCGCCATGCTCAGCCGGCTGCCGGTTTCCGAGGACGGAGTCACCCTGCTGCACCCGCCTGGCCAGTACAGCGCGGCCGGCATGCTGCGGATCAAGCTGCACGAGGAGCTGGTCAACATCTATGTAGCGCGGCTGCGTCCGGAACCGGACGAAGCGCAGGTGCGGCAGCACCAGACCAGCGACCTGATGACCTGGATCGGCGCCACCTCCGATGGCCTGCCCTCGCTCATCGCCGGCGACTTCTCCGCCGAGACCGAAGAGCTGGTGCGCAGTTCGCCCGGGTTCCAGCCGGTACGCAAGAATCCCGGCGAGCGGGTCGATCCACCGTCGCTGGCCGGTGCGGCCAGCGGGCACGGTCTGGACGTGCTGTTCCAGGTTTCGCATTTCGCCAGCGAGGGCCTGCAGCCGGTGAAGCTGCCGGCAGCGGAAGGGAGCCCGGGCACCGCATTGCGGCTGGGCATCCTGGCCACGTTGCGCGTCCAGGGCGAAGCACCGCGGTAGATCCCGCGGCAGGCGCCGGCCAGCGGACGGCACCACGGAAAAGCCGGGCATATGCCCGGCTTTTCGTCGATCAGGCGATCGCTTCCTGGTAACGGCGCTCGACTTCGTTCCAGTCGACGACGTTGAAGAAGGCGCCGATGTATTCCGGGCGACGGTTCTGGTACTTCAGGTAGTACGCGTGTTCCCACACGTCCAGGGCCAGGATCGGGGTGTTGCCGTCCATCAGCGGGCTGTCCTGGTTGGCACTGCTTTCCACCACGACTTTCTTGTCCGGGGTGACGCTCAGCCAGGCCCAACCGCTGCCGAAGCGGGTCAGCGCAGCCTTGGTGAAGGCTTCCTTGAACTTCTCGAAGCCGCCCAGCTGGGCATCGATGGCCTTGGCCACGTCGCCGACCGGATTGCCACCGGCGTTCGGCGCCATCACCGTCCAGAACAGGGTGTGGTTGGCGTGGCCACCACCGTTGTTGCGGACCACGCCCTGCAGGTTTTCCGGCAGCGACTTGGTCTTCTTGACCAGCTCTTCGACCGGCAGGTCGGCGTATTCGGTGCCTTCGAGCGCGGCGTTGACGTTGTTGATGTAGGTCTGGTGGTGCTTGGTGTGGTGGATTTCCATCGTGGCCGCATCGATATGCGGCTCAAGCGCGTCGTAGGCGTAGGACAGCTTGGGGAGGGTATAGGCCATGTGGTTCTCCTGGTAGCTCACTCGCCCGGCGAAGACCGGGCGTTGCGTGTCGATGATGGGGATGGCCGACGAGCTTACCAAGGCCCACGTAAAGGAAACTTCGTTCCGGCGAAAAGCACGCGTTACGCACAGGTGACGAAACCCGGGTGGCGCAGGGCCATCCCCACCGCGTAGTGCCACGTCCTGCGTGGCAACCCGGCGATCCCCACGCGTAGTGCCACGCCCTGCGTGGCAACCAGGCGATCCCGACAGAAGAAGCATTACAGTAGACCCACCCTCGCCACAGCAATCCCCATGCGCAAGCCCCTGCTGTTACTACTCGCCATCGCAGTACTGATCGGTGGCCTCGCCGCGATCAGGCTCGCCCAGCGTGCGCCGGCGCCGGACTTCGCCCCGTCTTTGACCCAGCCCGACGCCGCCGTGGCACCAGTCTCCGAGGCACCGGCCAACCCGGGTGCCGCCGCGCAGCGCACGCACGACCCCCTGCCCGCCTTCCTGCCACCCGAAGCGCGCACCACCATCAAGCTGATCCAGCGCGGCGGGCCCTACCCGCACCGCCAGGACGGCGGCGTGTTCGGCAACCGCGAACAGCGCCTGCCCGATCGTCCGCGTGGCTACTACCGGGAGTACACCGTGGACACGCCGGGCGCCGGCAACCGCGGCGCACGCCGCATCGTGACCGGCGGCACCCCGCCGACCGGTTGGTTCTACACCGATGACCACTACGAAACCTTCCGCAGTTTCGAGGTCCCACCTGCCGGGAGCTGGCAATGAACCACGAAGCATTCGAATTGAACCTGGACGACATCAACAATGCCGGCGTGTATTCGGTCACCGATGAAGACATTGGCGCACTGGCGGCCGCGATGCGGGGGGCCGGCCTGCGCGTGGCGACGATCGACCTGGGCGGCTGCAGCGACAAGCACACGCTGCTGATGCGCATCGCCGCGCAGCTGGATTTTCCCAGCACCTTCGGCCGCAACTGGGATGCCCTTCTCGACTTCCTGCGCGACCTGTCGTGGTGGCAGGCCAACGGCTACGCGCTGTTCTTCAGCGGTGCCGACGACCTGAAGGCCGCGGACGGGACGGATTTCGACACCCTGCTGGATGTCCTGGACGACGCCAGCGAGACGTGGAGCGAACACGATGTGCCGTTCTGGGCGTTCGTCGCGTTGAACGAGTAGATGACGGCGTTGCCGTCATCGGCTGCCGTTGTCGTCCTGTAGTTCTTTCTTGAACGGCACGTCCGGTGGCGGGCGGGCCACGGCTGGCTGGTCCTGCATGTTCGGGTCGGTCAGGCCGCAGCCGCCGCCGAACTGCAGGATCGAGACCACGCAGGAGATCTTCGAGCTGGTGCCGGGAATCGGAATTTCCACGGCCTTGATGCCCTTGCGCACCCATTCGGCCAGCAGCGACTCGTTCGGCGCCCAGTACTTGTCGAACGAGGTCGGCGTGTAATCGTACGGCGGGCGCTTGAGCCAGGTGCCCGATTGCGCGATGCGCTCGCGGCTCCAGCCGTCGTTCTCGCCACCGGGCGCGCCGCGCTCGCTGTCACCGCTGCCGTCCTGCCCCGGTACGCGCACGCTGCCGTCCGCGTTGAACAGCCCATCGCCGGTGCGCCCAGCCCCTTGGTTGGCCTGCACACCACTGCGTTCGCCGTCGCGATTGCGAGTAGAGGCGCCCCAGTCGTCGCCACGTGCCGGGGTCGCCCAGTTGCCCGGCGTGGGCGACGGGCGAGCGGCCGGTGGGGTCGCCGCAGCCGGTGTCGCAGCCGTGCTGCGGTTCGGTGCGGCCGTGCTGGCACTGCTGGACGTGCTGGCCGCATTCCGGCTCGGCGTGGCGGACGCGGTGGAACTGGCGCTCGACGGCGTGGCGGTTGCCGGCGCCGGACGCGGCGCTGCATTGGGCACGGCGCGCTCGCGCACGCTTACCTCCGGGCTGCGCCCGGGGACGGTGATCTCGCGCTGCGGCACCGGGGCCACCGCGACCGACACCGACGGTGCCGGCGCGATCTCGCGCTCACGTACCTGCGCTTCCCGCTGCGGCACGGTGATCTCCACGCGTGGGCCGGCAGTAGGAACCGGCGGCGTGGGCGCGTTGACCACCGTGACCTCGCGCTCGCGCACTACCAGCTCGGGTGTGCGCAGCTGCGGCTGCACCGGACGCACAGCCGGTGCGACCAGGGGCGGCGTGGGCGCTTCCACTACCTCTACGGTGCGCTCGCGCACCTGCACCTCCGGCGCCTCGCGCGGGATCACCCGCACGTCGGTGCGCGGCACGCTGGTGGGCGGCACCACGAAATCAGTGGTGGCCTCGGCCACGTCGGTGGCCTGCACCGGTTGTTCGACCGGGGTTGGCGCGGGCGTCGGCGGCGTGGGGGTGGGCTCGACACTGGCGACCGGTTCTGCAGCCGCGGCCGGTGCGGGCGGCTGCGGTGCCGTGGCGGCCGGCGGCGTGCGCGGACGCGGTTGCGAGGAGGCCTGGCCCGCCGCTGCACTTGCCGCTGCGGCGGCGGCCGCGCCGCCGGCAGCGGCAGCCTGTTCGCCACCGCCGCTGTCCTGCGGTGTACCGCTGCCCAGGAATTCGACCTGGATTCGGCCGCCGTCGCCGCCCTGCTCCGGCGACACCGGCGGGCGGATCAAGGCCACCCACAACAACAGTGCGGCGAACATCACGTGCAGCAGCACGCTGATGACGCCGGAGGTCCAGCGCATCCAGCGCTGGTCGCGCGGGGCCGGATCCCAGGTCTGCCACAGCAGCCGGCGCATCGCCTGCAGCGTGCCCAACGCGGGCAGGCGGCCGGGCGACCCGGGCAGCGGTCGCGGCAATAGTTCGGCAATGACTTCCGATGAGCGGAACGGGCGCGGCAGCGGCGTCAGCGCACGCAGCCACAGGCCCCACCCATAGGGAAGGCCCGTGGTTTTTTCGACGATGCGTTTTTCCGGCTGGCGAGCCAGCAGCGCTTGGAGGATCTCGTCAGCCCGGCGCAGTGTCACGCAGGACGATCAGGCAGCCGTGCCGCGGGGGATGTACGGCGCGTGCCCGCTTTCATGGTCGGTCGCGTCGCGCACGGCGGTGATGCCGGGCACGCGGCCCATCAGGGTTTTCTCGATGCCCTGCTTGAGGGTGACGTCGGCCATGCCGCAGCCCTGGCAGCCACCGCCGAAGCGCAGCAGCACCACCCCGTCGGCGGACACCTCCTGCACCGCGACCTTGCCGCCGTGCGAGGCCAGCTGCGGGTTGACTTCGTTTTCCACCACCCAGCGTACGCGTTCCACCAGCGAGGCCGAGTCCGCCGGCAGCTCGCCCTTGATCTTCGGCGCCTTGATGGTGAGCTGCTGGCCGCCGGTGCCATTGGTGACGATGTCGATGTCGGCCCCGTCCATCCAGGCCACGCTGGTGGCGGCCACGTACAGGGTGAAGCCGTCGCAGTCCACCGCCCACTCGTCGCCGAGCAGGTCGGCCGGTTCGGCGAACTCCAGCCGGGCGTCGGCGCGCGGGGTACCCGCATCGACGGCGCTGAGGCGCACGCCCATGCCGGGCACGGCTTCGCGCTCGATGAGCTTGCGGAAATAGGTCTGGGCAGTGTCGGAGATCTGGATCATGCGGCTATTCTAGCGGCTTACATGTTATGCGCTCATTCGGTTTATACACTGTCCGGCGCATTGTTCAGACATACACGAGGTGGAGGATTCCATGGCCGACCTGATTCCCCTGGCGCAGGCCCATTGCGTGCCCCGCAAGGGCAGCGACCACAAGCTGGGCGAGGCCCGGGTGGCCGAGCTGCTGCCGCAGATTCCCGGCTGGGAACTGGCCGAACAGGGCCAGGCCCTGACCCGCACGTTCCGCTTCAAGGACTACTACCGGACCATGGCGTTCGTGAACGCCCTGGCCTTCATCGCCCATGCGGAAGACCACCACCCGGACCTGGGGGTGCATTACGACCGGGCGGTGGTGCGCTTCTCCACCCATGACGTGGGTGGCCTGAGCGAGAACGACTTCATCTGTGCAGCCAAGGCTTCGGGCCTGACGGAGGAATGGAAATGAGTGTTCGAAACGCAGCCATGCAGCGCGTGGTGCTGCAAGGGTGGGTCGTTGGACTTGCGGTCGCAGGGCTGGCGGGGTGCGGTGGTTCGTCGGAACCTGCCGCGCCGGTGGCCGCGCCTACCGAGGTGGCGGCGGTGAAGACCCCTCCGCCCGAATACCCGGTTGAACTGGCCTGCCAGGGGATCGGTGGCACCAGCACATTGAAGGTGGTGGTCGGTACCGATGGCACCCCGGGCGAGATCACCCTGGCCAGCAGCAGCGGCAATGGTGATCTGGATCACCGGGCCCTGCAGGCGGTGACCAGGTGGCAGTTCAAGGCCGCCACCCGCGCCGGCCAACCCGTCCCGACCACCATCCAGGTGCCGGTGAGCTTCAATCCGCCGCAGCCGAAGCCGGATGAATGCTTCGCCATCGAAGAGCGGCTGCGCCGCGGCGGCTGAGCCCTGCCCCATCCCCACGGATGCCAGCCGGCGCCAGCTCCGTTTTCCTTCCGCGCCGCGGCTGTTTCGCGGCGCGCTGTTTATGTACAAGGACGCGTTGACGCATGCCGGATATCTCAAGTGGACACGTAGGGCTGGCCCTGGCGGTGACCCTGGCGGCCGGGTTGGCAACCGCGCTGGGCAGCCTGATGGTGCTGTTCTCGCGACGCCCCAACCCGCGCCTGCTGGCGTTCGGCCTGGCCTTTGCCGGCGGCGCGATGGTGTTCGTGTCGCTGACAGAGATCCTGACCAAGTCGATCGATTCCTTTACCCAGGCCTACGACGCGCGGCTGGGCTTTGCCTACGGCACGGGCGCGTTCCTGTGCGGCGTGCTGCTGATCGTGCTGATCGACCACTTCGTGCCCAATCCGCATGACAGCCTGGACAAGCAGGACCCGATGTACCGGGAAAACAACAAGGCCTACATCAAGCGGGTGGGCCTGTTGACGGCGGTGGCGATCACCGCGCACAACTTCCCCGAAGGGCTGGCCACCTTCTTCGCGATGCTGGAAAGCCCGTCGGTGGGCATGCCGCTGGCGTTCGCCATTGCCATCCACAACATCCCCGAAGGCATCGCGATCGCGGTACCGGTGTATTTCGCCACCCAGAACAAGTTCTACGCCTTCGGTGCCAGCCTGCTGTCGGGCCTGGCCGAGCCGATCGGCGCGGCCATCGGCTACGTAGTGCTGTCCGGCGTGCTCAACCACGCCACCTTCGGCTGGGTGTTCGGGATCATTTCCGGGGTGATGGTGTTCCTGGCCCTGGACGAACTGCTGCCGGCCGCCAAGCGTTACGCCAAGGGCCACGAAACGGTGTATGGCCTGGTTGCCGGCATGGGCAGCCTGGCGATCAGCCTGGTGTTGTTCAAGTGGTAGGACGTGGCCGGCAGCGTACCGACCAACGGTCGGTACCTACCATTGCCTGCCGCGCCCGGTAGGCGACGACCGTTGGTCGTCGCACGTCACCCCAACCGGTTCAACGCCTCGGTCAACTCATCGGCCAACGGCGCGTTGAGGGTGTACGGGGTCTTTCCCGCGTCCAGCGAAAATTCCAGCGAAGCCGCGTGCAGGAACAGGCGCTTCAGCCCGATCTGCTCACGAAGCCGCTTGTTGACGTCGGGATCGCCGTATTTGTCGTCACCGGCCACTGGATGACCCAGGTGCTGGGCGTGCACTCGGATCTGATGGGTGCGACCGGTCTCGATGCGTACCTCGCAGTACGAATGCCCGCCCCGACGCTCCAGCACCTTGAAGTGGCTCACCGATTCCTTGCCGATCGCATTGACCTGCACGTGGCGTTCCCCGCCCTGGCGCAGCCCGACGTGCAGCGGCGCGTCCACCGTCATCACCCCGTCGGGCATGCGCCCGACCAGCAGCGTCAGGTAGCGCTTGCGGATACCCGCACCGTGGTCCTCGCGCAACAGGGCCTGCAGCTCGCTCAGTGCTGAGCGCTTCTTGGCCACGATCAGCAGCCCCGAGGTGTCGCGGTCGAGCCGGTGCACCAGTTCCAGGGTCTTGCCCGGGCGCAGCGCGCGCAGCGTTTCGATCGCCCCGAAGCTGATCCCGCTGCCGCCATGGCTGGCCACGCCCGACGGCTTGTTCAGCGCCAACAATCGTTCATCTTCGTAAACGATGGCGTCTTCCAGCCGCTTCATGAACGCTGCCGGCGGGCCGGCCTTGTCGCCCTCCTCGGTGAGACGCACCGGCGGCACGCGCACTTCATCGCCGCCCTCCAGCTTGCGCTCGGCCTTCGCCCGGCCGCCGTTGACCCGGACCTGGCCACTGCGCACCAGCTTGTACACCAGGCTGCGCGGCGCGCCCTTGAGCTGCCCCAGCAGGAAGTTGTCCAGGCGTTGCCCCGCCCGGTCGTCCGGGACGGTGATGAGACGGACGCTGGTCTTGCCTTCAGCGGGCTTGGGAGGCGGTACGGTGTCGGTCATTGGCCTTTTATTCTGTTACACTCGGCAGGCGAGATAAGGGATTGATTTCGTTGGAAGTTGCTCTGGGCCAGAAGCCCAACTTCCCGCGATTCCGGCACAGTGCGCAGCCACCGCCCCCGGGGCGGCCATGTTAGCGGCTCACCGGCAGTCCCGGCCATCGCCGGATGCCTGACACGCGTCTGCGCTGAAAAAATGTCCCTGTGGCGCTCCAGCCTGGCTGAAAGCTGCCTCCGGCCCGCAACACCCAAACCAAAACAAAATGAAGCGCTCCCGCGGCCTGCCGTGGTGTTGTAGCGCTGGAAACCCAAGCCGCCCTCCCCGCGCATGCGCGATGGGCGTGCAAGCGTGACCAGAAGCGAAACCCCATGGCGTTCCGCGCGGTAGCAGCGCGCGAGGAACGCAATATGAAGCGAATGCTGATCAACGCCACGCAGGCCGAAGAGCTGCGGGTAGCCATCGTGGATGGCCAGACGCTGTACGACATCGACATCGAACAGCCGTCCAAGGAACAGAAGAAGTCGAACATCTACAAGGGCCGCATCACGCGCCTTGAGCCGTCGCTGGAAGCGGCCTTCGTGGAATACGGTGGCGAACGCCACGGCTTCCTGCCGCTGAAGGAAATCTCCCGCGATTACTTCCAGGCCGGGGTCGACCACAACAAGGCCGGCATCCGCGAACTGCTGCGTGAAGGCCAGGAAGTGGTGGTCCAGGTCGACAAGGAAGAGCGTGGCAACAAGGGCGCCGCCCTGACCACGTTCATCTCCCTGGCCGGCCGCTACATGGTGCTGATGCCGAACTCGCCCACTGCCGGCGGCGTCTCGCGTCGCATCGAGGGCGAAGACCGCGCCGCGCTGAAGGAAGCGCTGGACAAGCTGAACATCCCCGACGACATGGGCGTGATCATCCGCACCGCCGGCGTCGGCCGCGATGCGGAAGAGCTGCAGTGGGACCTGGACTACCTGCTGCAGGTCTGGAAGTCGATCGCCGAAGCCGCGCTGACCAAGCCGGCCCCGTTCCTGATCTACCAGGAATCGCGCCTGATCGTGCGCGCCCTGCGCGACTACCTGCGCGCCGACGTGGGCGAGATCCTGGTGGACACCCAGGAGCTGTACGACACCGCCCGCGAATTCATGCAGCAGGTGATGCCGCAGACCCTGCGCAAGCTCAAGCACTACACCGACGACATTCCGCTGTTCAACCGCTTCCAGATCGAATCGCAGATCGAAGGCGCCTATGAACGCAACGTGCGCCTGCCCTCGGGCGGCTCGATCGTGGTCGACCAGACCGAAGCGCTGACCGCCATCGACGTGAACTCCTCGCGCG
>Ga0213821_1001458_pt1 | contig 10879 bp, 9 predicted proteins | sample MC6MC0909MG_FD_179894 | JGI IMG/M metagenome (GOLD analysis project Ga0213821, IMG submission 179894) | Enriched soil aggregate microbial communities from Iowa State University, Ames, United States - MC6-MC0909-MG | ecosystem: Environmental > Terrestrial > Soil > Unclassified | place: USA: Iowa...
CGAGTGTGTTTGAGCGATTGGTACTTTGAATATGAAATTCAGGTGAATCGCCCTGGATTATTAGGAGATATTGCTTCACTTTTAGGGATGCTTCGTGTCAATATTATTTCAATAAATGGTGTCGATGAGGATCGACGTGGTATGTTAGTGCATACAGACAACGATGAGGCAATTGAACGTTTTCGTACAATTGTTTCGACAATGGAACATATTAACGTTACCAAATTTCGACAACCTAAACTCCGTGATCGTTTAGCTTTGAGGCACGGTCATTATATTCCTCGAGATGCAGATGAAAAAAATACTTTCCGATTTGTACGAGATGAACTTGGTATTTTAGTTGACTTTATGGCCGAGCTTTTTAAAAAAGAGGGGCATAAGCTAATTGGAATACGAGGAATGCCTCGTGTTGGGAAAACCGAGTCGATTGTAGCGGCTAGTGTATGTGCCAATAAAAAATGGATTTTTTTATCATCTACAATGATTAAGCAGACCGTCCGCAATAAACTTGCTGGTGATGAATTCAGTGACAATAATATTTTTATATTAGATGGCATTGTGACGCGTCGTTCGTCTGATGAACGGCATTTGCAACTAGTACGTGAAATGATGAGTATGCCTTCTATTAAGGTCGTCGAGCATCCAGATATGTTTGTTCAGCATTCAGAATATAAGATTGAGGATTTTGATTATATCATTGAATTACGTCATCACCCAGATGAAGAAATTACGTATGAAATAATGGAAAAAAACCATATGATGTCCGAATCCGATTCATTTGGAGGATTTTAATTTTTAATTTAATATTAAAGTAGGTGTTATGAGTGGCAGAATTGGGGACTCGACTGAAAGAGGCGAGACTGTCTAAAGGCTACAGCTTAGACGATTTACAAGAAATAACGAAAATTCAAAAGCGTTATTTAGTAGGAATTGAAGAGGGCAATTATTCGATTATGCCTGGTTCGTTTTATGTACGAGCTTTTATTAAACAATATGCAGACGCTGTAGGTTTGAACGCAGAGGAAATTTTAGAAACCTATAAGAGCGAACTGCCAGGTACAAAAAATGATCAAGTAAGTCAATCGATGACGAATAGCCCAAGTAGAAGAAAAGTTTCAAAGGGACCTTCCAATAAAATGATGGAGTCAATGCCAAAAATAATCGTTGGTTTATTTATCATTGTCATTATTGTGGTGATTTGGGTGCTAATGCAGTCTAAAAATAATGCAATGCCAGATGTTAAAGACGATATTCCATCAGAAATAGAATATGATACAAAAGTAAAACCAATAGATACAGAAAAAGAAAAAGAAAAAGAAGATAAAAAAGCTCAAGCGAATGCTAAACAAGATTCAAAAGATTCAGCAAAGGAAACATCTGATGAAAAACAAACTGAAGAGGTTAAGCAATCGATTTCAGCTGGAGCTATTGAAGCGGATGGAGCTACGACTTCTTATACGTTAGCAGGTACAGATACATTTAAAATACGTATTGAGGTATCAGGTCCTACATTTATTGGTATTCGAAATCAACAGCAACAAGAAATACTAACAGATACTCGTGTATACAATGCAGGTGAAGTAGTGGAATTCGACGCAACATCTCAAAACTACGCACGTATCCGTTTAGGTAATTCAGCGCAAGCTAAGGTATATATTAATGACGAGCTTTTAACGTATGCACAGCAAATTGTAACGCAAAACATCGTCATCAATTTCAATAAAGAATAGTAGTCATCTAGTGATGACTACTTTCTTTCATCATGAAAGGTGTTAGTAAAATGAACATTCCAAATAAAATTACCATCTCTCGAATCTTACTTATTCCGTTCTTTGTCATTGTGATGATGTTTGATTTCAACTGGGGAACAATGTCACTATTCGGTGCAGAGATGCCTGTTCATCATTTTATAGGTGCACTTATTTTTATTTTTGCTTCTACAACTGATTGGGTGGATGGTTATTATGCACGTAAGTATAATCTTGTGACAACATTTGGGAAATTTTTAGACCCATTAGCTGACAAATTGCTAGTTTCAGCAGCTTTTATTTTAATGGTAGAGCTTGATATGGCTCCTGCCTGGATCATAATAATAATTATTAGCCGTGAGTTTGCGGTAACTGGTCTTCGTTTAATATTGGCAGGCGAAGGAGAAGTTGTTGCGGCAAATCAGCTGGGTAAAATTAAAACATGGACTCAAATTATGGCTATTGCAGCAGCGCTTTTACACAATACAATCTTTACACTTATTGGTATTCGATTTGATGAAATTATGCTATATATTGCATTGTTCTTTACAGTATGGTCTGGATGGGATTATTTCTATCTAAATCGACGTGTCTTACTTGAGTCTAAATAAGAAAGGTCTTGGGGATCATGAATGCTGAAATTCTTGCAGTTGGCTCAGAGTTATTGCTTGGTCAGATTACGAATACAAATGCGAGATTTATTTCTAACCAGTTGTCTGAGTTAGGGATAAATGTGTATTACCACACTGTTGTCGGGGATAATGCGCAACGTTTAGAACAGGCTATTTCTGTTGCAGAGACTCGTGCTGATTTAATCATTTTTTCTGGTGGGCTTGGTCCTACAAAGGATGATTTAACAAAGGAAACGATTGCTCGTCATCTTGGCGTTTCACTCGAATTTGATGAGATCGCACTGACGTATATTGAGCAATTTTTTGCAAAACGAGGACGTCCAATGACGGAAAATAATCGTAAGCAGGCTTTAATACTAGCAGGTAGTGAGGTGCTTGCCAACCATCACGGCATGGCACCTGGCATGATACTAACAAAAGATGAGCGTACGTATATTTTGCTTCCAGGGCCACCCAAAGAACTTGAGCCGATGTTCCAGTTTGAGGCAAAGCCAAAGCTTAGTGGGATGTTAAATACTGGAGGGGTTATTGCATCTCACGTTATGCGCTTTTATGGAATTGGTGAAGCAGAGCTCGAAGTACGTGTCCAAGATATTTTAGATTCACAAACAAACCCAACTGTTGCTCCACTTGCTTCTGACGGCGAGGTTACATTACGTGTAACTGCCAAGACAGAAACGGAGCAAGAAGCGCAGCAGCTTATTGCCGCAAAGGTGGCAGAGATTCAAACGCTTGTTGGTGACTATCAATACGGCAGTGATGATGATTCTCTTGCCTCTAAAACAGTAGAAATGTTACTAGATAATAAGTTAACAATTGCTGCAGCAGAAAGTTTAACAGCAGGGTTATTTCAGTCAGAGCTTGCTGAGATACCAGGCGTAGGGGATGCCCTTGTCGGTGGCGTTGTTACATATACAGAAGGGGCTAAAATTAAGCAGCTCGGTATTTCTAAAGAATTATTAGATACACATGGGATTGTAAGCAGTGAATGTGCAGCGGCCATGGCTAGTACAGTACGTAAAAAATTCGGTACGGATATAGGTATTGGATTAACAGGTGCGGCAGGTCCTACGGCGCATGATCATCAACCAGTAGGGACGGTTTGGATTGGTATTGCAATTGGTGATGAAGAGCCAATTACGTATTTACTTCATTTATCGGGCATGCGTAATACAAATCGACTTCGTACGGTGAAGTTTACATGTCATTATTTAATGCAACTTTTGGAAGAAAGAGGCTTTACAAAACGCTACTAATAGAAGTGAAAATAGAAATTTGGGTAGAGAAAAGTTACCCAAATTTTTATTTTGAATAAAAAACGAATAAACGTTCGCTTTTTTCTTGCGTCTTCTCTTAAAAACAAGTATAGTAGAGATAGAGAAAAACAGTGAACAGTTTTCGAAGGAGGAAAAGGAATGAGTGATCGTAAAGCAGCCTTAGAACAGGCGTTAAAACAAATTGAAAAGAACTTTGGTAAAGGTTCTATCATGAAACTTGGTGAAAAGACGGATTTAGAAATTGCTACATCTTCAAGTGGTTCGTTAGCACTTGATGCTGCATTAGGTGTTGGCGGTTATCCACGTGGACGTATTATTGAAGTATATGGCCCTGAATCATCAGGTAAAACAACGGTTGCTCTTCATGCCATTGCAGAGGTACAAGCAAATGGTGGACAAGCAGCATTTATCGATGCCGAGCATGCACTAGATCCAATTTACGCACAAAAATTAGGTGTCAATATTGATGAATTATTATTATCACAACCAGATACAGGAGAGCAAGCACTTGAAATTGCAGAAGCTTTAGTACGTAGTGGTGCTATCGATATTATCGTCATTGACTCCGTTGCAGCTTTAGTTCCAAAAGCTGAAATTGAAGGAGATATGGGTGACTCTCATGTCGGACTACAAGCTCGTTTAATGTCTCAAGCATTACGTAAGCTTTCAGGTGCTATTAATAAATCAAAAACAATTGCTATTTTCATCAACCAAATACGTGAAAAAATTGGTGTTATGTTTGGTAATCCAGAAACAACACCTGGTGGTCGCGCGCTTAAATTCTACAGCTCTGTTCGATTAGAAGTGCGTCGTGCGGAAGCTATTAAACAAGGCAATGACATAATGGGTAACCGTACAAAAATTAAAATTGTGAAAAACAAAGTAGCACCACCGTTCCGTACAGCTGAAGTTGATATTATGTATGGTGAAGGCATTTCAAAAGAGGGCGAAACTGTCGATTTAGGTGTTGAATTAGACATCGTTCAAAAAAGTGGGTCTTGGTATGCTTACGGTGATGAGCGCCTTGGTCAAGGCCGTGAAAATGCCAAGCAGTATTTAAAAGAAAATACAGCAGTCCTTGATGATATCGCGAATAAAATCCGTGCTTCTTATGGCATGGCATCTGCTTCTTACACAATTGCTGCGCATGATGAAGATGAAGAAATGGACGAAGAGTTACAACTTCTACTTGAAGATGAAAAATAATTTTTAACTTATTGAAATAAGTTAAGATGCATTGTTCCCACTCTTAAGAGTGAGAGCAATGCATTTTTTTGTATTTATACATACTAGAAAATAAGGATGAATAGAATTATCGAAACAACGGATAGAACGTCATCATAAAAATGTGTTGATCTATGTACTACTTTTTATATTTTTAATAAAAAATTATAAATGTGGGTTAGTGTAAAAGTAGTGGGAATTAATTCTCTTAATGGAGGTGACTTACTTTTTTCTTAAGAAGGGCGAACAGATGCCCGACTATCCTTGACAGAGCTTGAGGCTAGCTATACAATTAAATATGTATAATTTCTGAATTATGACTTTAAATAGGCAATGCAATGTATGCGCCTACTGAAACTGTATTACCTAAATAGCAAGAGGAGGTGTTCATATGGATGGAATTACTATCATCTCCGCTTTGCTTGGACTCATCGTTGGTGCCGCTGTTAGCTATATCTACATGAAAAAAGTGAATGACTCAAAAATCACTGGTGCTAAACACGTTGCTGAAACAATCGTTGAAGAAGGAAAACGAGAAGCGGAGGCATTGAAGAAAGAAGCACTACTTGAAGCCAAAGATGAAACTCACAAATTTCGTACTGAAGCAGAAAATGACATTCGTGAACGTCGTTTAGAACTTCAAAAACAAGAGAACCGTTTATTGCAAAGAGAAGAGAATCTTGATCGCAAAGATGATGCTCTAAATAAGAGAGAAGCAGGCTTAGAGAGAAAAGAACAGGCTCTAGCCGAAAGACAACAGCATATTGAACAGATGGAAAGCAAAGTGGACGAGCTCGTTGCCTCGCAAAAAACAGAGCTAGAACGAATTTCTGCTTTAACTAGAGATGAAGCAAAAGCTATTATCTTAGGAGAAGTAGAAAAAGAGCTAGCAACTGATATTGCTGTGATGACGAAGGAAGCTGAAACACGTGCGAAGGAAGACTCAGATAAAAAAGCACGTGAAATTTTATCACTGGCACTGCAGCGCTTTGCAGCAGACCATGTTGCAGAAACAACAGTTTCTGTCGTGAACTTGCCAAATGATGAAATGAAAGGTCGTATTATTGGTCGTGAAGGTCGAAATATCCGTACGCTGGAAACGTTAACCGGTATAGATTTAATTATTGATGATACTCCAGAAGCGGTTATTTTATCAGGCTTTGATCCAATTCGTCGTGAAACTGCTCGACTTGCACTTGAAAAACTTGTACAGGATGGCCGCATCCACCCTGCTCGAATTGAGGAAATGGTGGAAAAAGCTCGTCGTGAAGTGGATGAACAAATCCGCGAAACTGGTGAGCAAACAACATTTGAAATTGGCATTCATAATTTACATCCAGATTTAATGAAGATTTTAGGCCGCATGAAATATCGTACAAGCTATGGACAAAACGTTCTAAAACATTCAATTGAAGTCGCGTATTTATCAGGCCTGCTCGCTGCAGAACTTGGTGAAGATGTAGCATTAGCTCGTCGTGCAGGCTTATTACATGATATTGGTAAGGCAATTGACCATGAAGTTGAAGGTAGTCACGTCGAAATCGGTGTGGAGTTAGCAACAAAATACAAAGAACATCCAGTCGTTATAAACAGTATTGCTTCTCACCATGGTGATACAGAAGCAACATCTGTTATCGCTGTTTTAGTAGCTGCAGCTGATGCATTATCAGCAGCTCGTCCAGGTGCTCGAAGTGAGACACTTGAAAATTATATCCGCAGACTTGAAAAGTTAGAAGAAATTTCTGAAAGCTATGATGGTGTAGAAAAATCATTTGCGATTCAAGCTGGTCGTGAAATCCGTATTATTGTGCAACCTGAAAAAATTGATGACTTGGCTTCACATCGCTTAGCGCGAGATATCCGTAAGCGTATCGAAGAAGAACTTGATTACCCAGGTCATATTAAAGTAACAGTCATTCGTGAAACACGTGCAGTGGAGTATGCGAAATAATATTGAAAGTTAGAGGTTTCTCTAGATGAAAATCTAGAGAAACCTCTTTTTTATTGTTTCTATCATAGGAGAGCCTAAGCGACGTATAGAAAGGCGGAGCGACGGAAAGGAGAGTCAAAGCGGCGGATAGGAAGGCGGAGCGACGGAAAGAAGCCAAAGCGACGTATAGAAAGGCCTAAACGACAGTTAGAATAGCCCGAAGCACCGATTGAACTTTAACATCTGATACATATCTAGAAAAAAGCACTATGTTAGTCATGTTTAACAAGTATTTTTCATAAAAGAGAAGAAGGCCAATTAGATAATCAGTCATTAAAGAAGAAAGTTGTGATATAGATGATTGATCTACATGCTCATTTATTATTCGGTGTTGATGATGGGCCAAAAAATAAAGCGGAATCATTAAAGATGTTGCAGCAAGCATCCAATGAAGGAATAACAGAAATAATTTGTACGTCCCATGTGATGCATCCACAATATCATGTTAATTATTCACTTGTAGAGGAGCAAACAATATATTTACGACAAGCATTAGAGGAGCATCAGATACCAATCATACTGCATACAGGGCATGAAGTGCGTTTACATGAAGAACTACATACTTTGATTATGCAAAAGCAGCTTCATACATTAGCGAATTCTAACTACATTCTTTTAGAATTACCCTCTAGCACAATCCCTGCGTATACGAAAAGAATGATTATACTGTTGAAGACAGCGGGTTATACACCAATCCTTGCGCATCCTGAACGAAACTATGCCATTCGAGAAAAACCGACGCGACTTGAAATATTGATTCAAGAAGGTGCATTAACGCAAATAACGGCTGGAAGTTTAACAGGTCTTTATGGTAAAGAGGTACAGCGTTTATCGTTAGCGTTAGTGCGAGCGAATTATATTCATACATTTGGATCCGACGCGCATAACGTAACATCGAGGCCATTTCTTTATAACAGAGCTCTCAATTACCTTGAAAAGCAGAAGGAGCTAGATGCTGTTGATCAACTTTTAAAGAATAATGCACTTGTCATCGCAAACAAGCCGATACTTCCACTTGAATTGGACAAAATCTACACGAAGAAATGGTGGGATTTTTTTACAATCTAACTAGAATTGAGCGTGATTTTTAGATGAAATTGTGTTCCACGCTACTGTTTAGCGCCCTTATATTTATGAGCTTAATGCAACCCGTTGAAGGGATTTATCATAAATTAACATTGTTGATTAGCCTAGTAATAATCCTTCTATCCTTTCTAATGCATAAAAAAATAATCATCCAAAATGTACAGGCCAGTCTGTTTTTTAGTTTATATACTTTTTTTTGTGTTATTTCCGCAGGGGTCAACCAGGACATAGGGCTATTAAAAAATAGCCTTCAGTTATTTTGCATTTTTTTAGCTGTAGCGGTTTTTTTTAATGATATCGTGAGAAAGCATGTGAAAGAAGTTGTCCTTAATGGTGTTTTATTAGCATATATACCATTTCTTATTTTATGTTTTCAAGAAAATCATTTTATGTTCGGTGCTTTTTCAGGGATATTTGAAAATCCAAATACATTAGGATTTTCTATGATTGGTTTGATGGTTGTGGTTCTTATGAAGCTATATGAAATAATAGTGGCCATGCTGGAGGGGCACCGGCAGCTGAAATTAACTATTCTTTTAGGGGTTTATACAATTATTTATTTATTTGCTTTGTATGTCATTATGCTGTCAAACGCACGTACATCATTATTAACAATTGCCATTGTGACAATAGTAATGATTGTCTTTGTAGTAAAAAGGATGAAAAAAAGATTTTTACCATTATTAAAATTTATTTTTTTATTGATAGCAGCTTGTTTAATACTAGTAATAGCTATTAATGAAGTTGACATGATGCAGAAGGCGTTTCAAAGTATTCTTTTGAAAATGGAGAAAAAATCTACAAATATTACAGATGGTCGTCTTGAAATATGGAAATATGTATTTGAGCATTTTAATTTTTGGGGACATGGTGCTGAATCACTATGGGCAATTGGCGTTTCCCATGCCCACAATACATTTGTCAATATATTGCAGGAGGCGGGCTTACTGTCGCTAGTATGTTATGCTGTCTTTCTTATTTCGATTGCGAAAGGCTATAGTCAAATGGACAAACAACTAGTGGTGTTTACAGTCTTCGTCGTTGTAGCTGCACTTGGTGTATCTACATTTGAAATTCTCTATTTTAATGTACTTCATATACTTGTCTTCGTAGTAAGCGGATTTGACAGAAATAAAAATTCGACTTAGTTTTGTAAAAATATTTTACCGAATAACTGTAAGGCTTACTTAATATACTTAATTAATAGTACAATAATCCGCATTTGTAGGAGGGAATCTATTTTTGTGAATGAAGAAATTACAGTGCAAAGTATAGTAAAAACATTGCAAAAACGCTGGTTCTTTATCCTAGTGCTTACAATGTTGTCGATGGGTATAGCTGCTTTGTTAAGTTTTTTTATTTTAACACCCATATATGAAGCGGAAACACAAATAATAGTGAATCAAAAAAGCTATGATAATCAGCAACTAGTGGGGGCACAAAATGTTGATACGGATCTTCGGTTAATCAATACGTACAACGTCATTATTAAAAGTCCCGCTATTTTAACGAAGGTGATTGATAAGCTGTCGTTAACGACCACACCTGAACGATTAATGAATCAAATAGACGTCTCTAGTGCGAGTAATTCTCAAGTAGTAAATATTCGTGTACAAGATGAGAAAGAGTCTAGGGCTGTAGAAATTGCCAATACTGTCGCCGAAGTTTTTAAAGAAGAAATTCCTGTGCTTATGCATGTGGACAATATCAATATTTTGTCTGTAGCGAAATCTAGTGAAAATGCAGCAGCCGTTAAACCAAACAAAATATTAAATATACTAATAGCAACTATCGTTGGTTTTTCTCTGGCCCTTGTGCTTGCTTATATGATGGAAACATTTGATAAAACAATCAAAACTGAACGTGATATCGAAGAAATTTTATCATTACCGGTTATCGGGGTGGTCAGTAATATAGAGTCGCAAGTAGGGAAAAAGTCTAAGTCTAGGGGGAACCCATAATGTTTTCGATGCGAAGGAAAAAGAGGAATAAATCACTGATGGCTCGCAAGCTAGTTACTGTTTCTGATGCTAAATCAATTCCATCTGAGCAGTTTAGGACGATTCGTACAAATATTAAATTTGCACAGCCAAATCAAGATGTGAAAACTATTTTAGTAACTTCCTCTATTCCTGGGGAAGGAAAGTCTACAAACGCAGCGAATATCGGTGTAGTTTTTTCACAAGAAGAGAAGAAGGTCTTAATTGTCGATGCAGACATGCGTAAGCCGACTCTCCACCATACATTTCATCTCGCCAATAGTGTAGGCCTCTCCTCTATATTATCTAGGCAGGAAAAGTTTATAGATGTGATCCAAAAAACGTTTGTAGAAGGAATAGACATTGTTGCAAGTGGACCAATTCCACCAAATCCAACAGAGCTACTGGCATCTGAAACAATGATATCTTTTATGGCAATCGCCAAAGAAAAATACGATATCGTTATTTTCGACGCTCCGCCTTTATTATTTGTATCTGATGCACAAATTTTATCCAATAAGTGCGATGGAACCTTACTGATTGTCAATTCTGGTGTAGTTGGGAAAGCTGCAGTTTTAAAATCAAAGTCCATATTAACAATTTCACAAGCCAATATTTTGGGAATTGTATTAAATAATTTTAAAATGAAGCGCAATATGTATGATCAATATTATGGGATAGAGTAAGGGTGACTAAAAAATCTATGAAGAAGATTTTGCATATTATTCCGACTACAGATTTTGGTGGCATTACAACGATGATATTAGACATTTGGGCTAATACAAATAAGTCATTGTACCACTTTGACTTTGTCGTGTTTAATAAGGGAAGATCTCATGACTCTTTTATAGAACATGGTTCCCAATTGTTTTATCAAAAATTTATCACAAAGCAAGGTCCTCTTGCCTATATGATAAAAATATACAAAATAATTAAAGACAAT
>Ga0213821_1001460_pt1 | contig 10867 bp, 7 predicted proteins | sample MC6MC0909MG_FD_179894 | JGI IMG/M metagenome (GOLD analysis project Ga0213821, IMG submission 179894) | Enriched soil aggregate microbial communities from Iowa State University, Ames, United States - MC6-MC0909-MG | ecosystem: Environmental > Terrestrial > Soil > Unclassified | place: USA: Iowa...
GTTCCCGGGCGTCGAGGCCGTTCATGGGCTGACGTACGACGGCAAGCAGGTGTGGTTCGCCACGGGCGACAGCCTCGTCGCCCTGGACCCCGCCACCGGGCAGACATCCCGCTCGCTCAACATCACGGCAAATGCGGGCACCGCCTTTGACGGCACGCACCTCTATCAGATCGCCGATGGACAAATTCAGAAGGTCGATCCGCAAAGCGGCAAGGTGCTGTCCAGCATTCCGGCGCCGGGCGGCGAGGGCGTATCCGGTCTCGCCTGGGCAGAAGGCAGCCTGTGGGTCGGCGCCTACCGCGACCGCAAGATCCACCAGGTCGACCCCGGGACCGGCAAAGTGCTGCGCACCATCGACTCCAACCGCTACGTGACGGGCGTGACGTGGGTGGACGGCGAGCTGTGGCACGGCACGTGGGAAGCCGAAGAAAGCGAATTGCGGCGTCTCGAACCGCGCACCGGCGAGGTCCTGGAGGCGGTTGAAATGCCGGCGGGCGTCGGCGTGTCGGGCCTGGAATCCGACGGCGCTACCCGGTTTTATTGCGGCGGTGGCGAGAGCGGCAAGGTGCGTGCGGTGCAGCGGCCGGGTAAGACCCAGGGTTGACGCGAACAATGGGAAAAAACAACAGTAGATGGAGATGAGAAGGATTTGCATTTAAACTTCCTGCCGATTTGTCACCCTTTTGACTCACTCGGTAGGAAGCCCCATGCAAGCAGAAAGACGCGCCGGACGCGGCCACATCGTTCACCCACGTTTCGTGCTGCGCCGCACGTCGGCGGCGGTTTTCCTGGCGTTGGCCTCGGGTGCCGTTGCCGCACAGGACGCCAACGTGTCGACGCTGCCTTCGGTGCAAGTGGTGGGCGACAACGCCAATCCGAACACCACCGAGGGGACGGGCTCCTACACGCCGCGCTCCACGGCGGCCAGCACCGGGCTTTCACTGTCGCTGCGGGAGACGCCGCAGTCAGTCACCGTCATGACGCGCCAGCGCATGGACGACGAGGACATGCGGTCGCTGGCCGACGTCATGGGCAGCACGCCCGGCATTTCGGTGCAGAACTTCGACAGCGAGCGCTACACGTTCAATTCGCGCGGCTTCAGCATCACCAATTACATGTACGACGGCGTGCCGACGTCTTTTGACGTGGGCTACGCGGCGGGCGAGTCGTCGGTCGACCCCATCATCTACGACCGCGTGGAAGTCGTGCGCGGCGCGACGGGCCTGATGACGGGCGCGGGCAATCCGTCGGCCTCCATCAACCTGGTGCGCAAGCACGCCGACAGCCGCGAGTTCAAGGCGGACCTGAGCGCGGGCGTGGGCAACTGGGACACTTATCGCGTGACGGCCGACCTGTCCACGCCGCTCAACGCCGAAGGCACCGTGCGCGGCCGCATCGTGTCCGCCTACCAGGACAACCATTCGTTCCTGGACTACTACCAGAACAAGAAGAAGGTCTTTTACGGCGTGGTGGACGCCGATCTGACCTCGCGCACCACACTCAGCGTGGGCTACAACTATCAGGACAACGAGCCGCAGGGCAGCAGTTGGGGCGGCTTTCCGCTCTGGTACGCCGACGGCGGCCGCACCGACTGGCGCCGTTCGCTGAACACCGGCGCCCGGTGGACCTCGTGGGGCAGCACCACGCAAGGCGCCTTCGCCAGCCTGGAGCATCGCTTCGAGAACGACTGGCGCGTGCAGGCGGTGGGCTCGTATTCCAAGAATGAAATGGACGGCAAGCTGCTGTACCTGTACGGCTGGCCCGACCGCGAGACCGGCCTGGGCATGGGCGCGTCGCCCGCCTGGTATCTGGGCGACCGCACGCAGAACGCGCTGGACCTGAAGGCCAACGGCCCGTTCACGCTGTTCGGCCGCCGCCACGAAGCCGTGGTGGGCGCCAGCTTCAACCGGCAGAAGGGCGACTTCAACTACCGGTCCGCCATCAATGCGGCCGACGTGGGCAACTTCCTGGACTGGAACGGCTCGTATCCCGAACCCGACTGGAACGATTCCATCATTGCCAACCGCTACACCACCACGCAGACCGGCTGGTACGGCGCGCTGCGCCTGAACCTGGCCGATCCGCTCAAGCTCATCGTGGGCGGGCGCTACAGCACCTGGAAGACCAACTCGGTCGGCTTCGGCGGAGAAGGCCGCACGGAGTTCGACAAGAACGCCTTCACGCCGTACGCCGGCCTGCTGTACGACATCAACGACAACTACACCGCGTACGTCAGCTACACCGGCATCTTCAATCCGCAGACCTATCAGGACCGCAACGGTAGCTGGCTCGACCCGCTGGAAGGCAAGTCGTACGAGGCCGGGATCAAGGGCGAGTGGCTGGAGGGTCGCCTGAACGCCAGCGCCGCCATCTTCCAGATCGATCAGGACAACGTGGCGCAGGTCGATCCGGGGTATATGGTGCCGGGCACGACCAACGAGGCGTACCGGGCCGCCCAGGGAACGCGCAGCCGCGGCTTCGACCTGGAAATGTCGGGTGAACTCACGCCGGGCTGGAACGTGGCGGCCGGATGGTCGCATTGGACTGCCAGCGACGGCGAGGGCAACGCGATCCAGACCGACCAGCCGCGCAGCCTGGTGCGCGTCTTCACGACGTATCAGTTGCCGGGCGACTGGAACCGCTTGACCGTGGGCGGCGGCGTGAACTGGCAAAGCCACGTCTACACCATCGCCAGCGGCCCCAACGGCGACGAACGCGTCAGCCAGGGCAGCTACGCCATCACCAATTTGATGGCGCGCTACCGCTTCAACCGCAGCCTGTCGGCGCAGTTGAACGTGAACAACGTGTTCGACCGCAAGTACTACAGCCAGATCGGCTTCTACAGCCAGGGCGCGTGGGCCGCGGGTCGCAGCGCGATGCTGACGATGCGCTATCAGTATTGATCGTTAATGGCCCAAGGCCCCGCCACTTACGCGGGGCCGACCGGTCCGGAGGCCGCCCGCGCGGCCTCCGCGATGCTGGCGATGAACGCCTTGGCGGCCTCGGGCATGATGCGTCCGGCCAGCGTCTGCACCTCGAAGTGGCGTTCGTTCATTTCGCGGTCGCGTAGCGGCACGGCGACGATTCTTCCCCATTGCAGGCGGTTGCGGATGGCCAGTTCGCCGCAGAAGGCCACGCCGCCGCCCGCGCTGGCAAAACCGACCAGCGCGTCGATGCTGCGGCTGGTGAACGCCGCCTCGCAATGCAGTTGCTGGCGGCTGCAACTGATGTCGATCAGCTGACGCAACGTGGAGTCGGGGCTGGGCAGGGCCAGTGGGTAGGCAATCAACTGCGCCAGCGCCATTTCGCGCCGGTCGGCCAGCGGATGGTTTGCCGCCAGGATGGCGCGCACCGGCGCCGGCACGCGCGCTTCCACCCGGATGTCGCGCTGCGACGTGAGGCTGAGGGTGATGCCGATATCCGCCGAGCCGTCCCGGATGCGCTGGGGAATCTCCTGCTGCGAGCAGACGTCCAGCGAGAACCGGATGCCCGCGTAGTGCTGCCGGAAAGCCGCGATGGCTGCCGGCACGAACTCCGACGCATAGCCCTCGGTGCTGACGATGCGCACATGCCCCTGGCGCAGGCCGCGCAGCGCCAGGATGTCGCCCGCCACCCGTTCCACGTCCTGCTGCATGCGCTTGGCGTGCGCGGCCAGGAGTTCGCCGGCGGCGTTCGGGACCATGCCGCGCGCGCGGCGCTCGAACAGCAAGGTGCCCAATTCGCGTTCGATGCGGGCGATCTGGCGGCTGACGGCCGAGGGAGCCACATCCAGCCGCCCCGCAGCTTCGCTGACCGAGCCGGTGCGCACGACTTCCAGGAAATATCGCAGGGAAATCTCCTGCAGGACGCGAGGGTTCATGGCCAGCTCCAAGGTTTGCGGAAAACGCAAAGAAGAATTCTAACCATTGATATTGCTGCAAAGCGTTGGCCGCCTCTAGGATGTGGGCATTATTTGCGCTTCCCATTCGGTACCACAGCCATGTTTCAATCCGACGCTTCCTCCCGATTTCCCGTTCTGGATTCCCTGCGGCAGGCCAAGCCGGTGCTCTGGACCGGCCCGGACATGCCCGCGCCCGCCACTGGACCGGGCGCGCACTTCCTGATGGATCAGGTGCTGTCGGCGCAGGAACGCTTCACACGATTTGCGCCGCTGCTGGCCGAGCTGTTTCCGGAGTTGGCCGAGACGGGCGGGGTGATTGAGTCGCCACTGCTCCCCGCCGCCGCCATGCAGGTCGCGATCGGCCTGCCGCCGGACGCTGGCCGGTTGTGGATCAAGGCGGACCACGCCTTGCCGGTGGCCGGTTCGATCAAGGCGCGCGGCGGCATTCACGAAGTGCTGGAATTCGCCGAATCGCTGGCGCTGCGCGAAGGGTTGCTGCTCCCGGGCGACGATTACCGCAAACTTGCCAGCCCCGAGGCCCGCGCCGTGTTTGGCCGCTATCAGGTCGCCGTGGGTTCCACGGGCAACCTGGGTCTGTCCATCGGCGTGATTGCGTCGGCGCTGGGGTTCCGGTCGGCCGTGCACATGTCGGCCGATGCCAAGGAATGGAAGAAGGCGCGCCTGCGGTCGCGTGGCGTCGAGGTCGTCGAGCACGCGGGCGATTATGAAAAGGCCGTGGCTGCGGGCCGTGCGCAGGTCGAGGCCGATCCCTTTGGCTATTTCGTTGACGACGAGCGGTCGGCGTCCCTGTTCCTGGGCTACGCCGCCGCCGCGCTGCACCTGCGCATCCAATTGATCGAAGCGGGCGTGCGGGTCGACGCCGAGCATCCGCTCTTCGTCTACCTGCCTTGCGGTGTGGGCGGGGCGCCGGGCGGCATCGCCTTCGGCCTGACGCAACTGTTTGGCCCCCACGTGCATTGCTTCTTCGCCGAGCCGGTGCAGTCGCCGTGCTTCCTGGTGCGCATGATGGCGGGCCAGGGCGAGCTGCCGGGAGCGCCGGCGTCTGCATCGGTGTACGACGTCGGCCTGACCAACGTGACCGACGCCGACGGCCTGGCGGTTCCGACGGCGTCCGAACTGGCGTATGCGGCGGTGGGCGCGCAACTGCGCGGCGTCTACACCGTTGAAGACGACACGCTGTACGCCGACCTGGCGCGGCTGAAGGACAGCGAAGGCCTGCGCATCGAACCGTCCGCCGCCGCGGGTTTCAGCGGTCCGCGCCATCTGTGCGGCACCGACGCCGGCCGCGCATGGCTGCGCGCGCATGGCCTTGACGCGCATCTGCCGCGCGCGACGCACCTGGCCTGGACCACCGGCGGGCTGTTCGTGCCTGACGAAGAATATGACCGATTCCTGAGTCGCGGGCGTTCGCTCGCGGCCGGCAACTAGGCGCCGACAGACGCGCCGCTTTTCCACCACCTCCCATCGAGCACCGCCATGAAAACCTCGTTTCTTGCAGTCAGTCTCGCTTTTGCCAGCACCGTCGGCGCCGTCGCGCCCGCGGTGGCCCAGGACGCCTATCCCAGCCGTCCGCTAACGCTGGTTGTGCCTTTTCCGCCGGGTGGCGCCACGGATGTGCTGGGCCGCGTGGTGGCGCAGAAACTGGGCCAGGAACTGGGGCGCACGATTGTGGTGGAAAACCGCGCCGGCGCGGGCACGGTGATCGGCGCCAGCTTCGTCGCGAAGGCCGCGCCGGACGGCTACACGCTGCTGGTCAGTTCCGGCACGACGTTCACGGTCAACCCGGCCATTCAAAGCAACCTGCCGTACGACCCGGTCAAGAGCTTCGAGCCCATCGGCATCGTTGGCCGCACGGGCCTGGCGCTGCTTGCGAACCCCAAGGTGCCGGTCAAGGACCTGAAGGAGTTCGTGGCCTACGTGAAGGATCCGGCCCACGACCAGCCGCCGTACGGCTCGTTCGGCACCGGCACCACCGCGCATTTCGTGGGCGAGGCCTTCACGTCGGCCGCCAAGCTGAAGATGACGCATGTGCCGTACAAGGGCAGTTCGCCCGCGATGACGGACCTGATCGGCGGCCAGATTCCGTTCTCGGTCGACACCGTGGCCGCGGCGCTGCCGCAAAGCAAGCAGGGCAAGGTGCGCGTGCTGGCGGTGTCCGCGCCCAAGCGCTCCGCGTTCCTGCCCGACGTGCCGACGTTCGCGGAACAGGGCTATCCCTCGGTCGCGATGGATACGTGGCTGATGGTCGCCGCGCCGCGTGGCCTGCCGGCCGACGTGAAGGCCCGGCTGGAGAAGGCGCTCAAGGCCACCGTCGAGTCGCCCGAAGTGGTCAAGAGCCTGGAGGCGCAAGGCTTTGAAGCCGCCTACGCCAGCGCCGCCGAGGGCGAAGCGCTGATCCAGCAGGAACTGCCCGTCATGCGCGAAGTTGCGCAGCGGGCCAACATCAAGATCGACTGAAGGAACACGACGATGGCATTGGACGACACCCTGGTATCCCTGACGGCGGTCGAACTGCGGCGGATGATCGGCGCCCGCCAGCTTTCGCCGGTGGAACTGCTGGAGGCCTGCATCGCGCGCATCCAGGCCGTGAACCCGTACATCAACGCCGTCACCGCCACTGCCTATGAGCGGGCGAGGGCGGAAGCGCGCGCCGCCGAGCGCGCCGTGATGGCGGGCGAGCCGCTGGGCTTGTTGCACGGCCTGCCGATGGGGGTGAAGGACCTTGAGCCCACCGCCGGTGTGCTGACCACGTACGGCTCGCCCTTGTATCGCGGCCACGTGCCGGATGAGGACATCGAGCTGGTGGCGCGCCTGCGCCGCGCCGGCGCCATCGTCGCCGCCAAGACCAACGTGCCCGAAATGGGCGCGGGCGCCAACTCGCGCAACACGGTGTGGGGCGCGACCGGCAATCCGTTCAATCCGAACCTGAACGCGGGCGGCTCGTCGGGCGGTTCCGCCGCGGCGCTGGCCGCCGACATGCTGCCGGTCTGCACGGGCTCGGACACCGGCGGCTCGCTGCGCATTCCCGCGTCCAAGTGCGGCGTGGTCGGATTCCGGCCTTCGCCGGGCGTCGTGCCCAGCGTGCGCAAGCCGCTGGGCTGGACGCCGATTTCCGTGGTCGGTCCCATGGGCCGCACGGTGGCCGACGCCTGCCTGCAGATGGCGGCCTCCGCGGGCATGCACGCCGGCGATCCGCTCAGCTATCCGCTGGACCCGCTGCAATTCCTGAACCCCGGCGTCGCGGACCTGGGCTCGCTGCGCGTGGCCTACACCGAAGACTTCGGCGCATGCGACGTGGACGACAGTATCCGCGCCACCTTCCGCGAAAAGATCGCCGCCATGCGGCATCTGTTTGCGGCCTGCGATCCGATCGACCTGGACGTGGGCGAAGCCCATCGCTGCTTTGACGTGCTGCGCGCCGAAGCCTTCGTGGCCGGCATGCGCGACGCGTACGAGAAGGACCCGTCCAGCCTGGGTCCCAACACCCGCGCCAACTTCGAGATGGGCGCGGCGATGAGCCTGAAGGACTGCGCGTGGGCGCAGGCCGAGCAGACGCGCCTGATCAAGCGCTTTCAGCGCGCCTACGACGATTACGACCTCATCCTTTCGCCCACCACGCCGGTGTCGCCGTTTCCGTGGACGCAGCTTTACGCGGACAAGATCAACGGCGTCGCGCAGGAGAACTACTACCGTTGGCTGGCCCTGACCTATGTGGTCACGCTGACCACGCACCCGGCGCTGACGCTGCCGTGCGGACGCGATGCGCGGGGCATGCCGTTCGGGCTGCAGATCGTGGGGCGTTTCCGTGCAGACCGTGAAGTGCTGGCCGCCGCGCAGGCGATGGAGCAGGCGTTTGCGGGAACGGAAGTCCTGCGGCGTCCAAGGCCGGATCTGGCGGCGTTGCGTCCGGCCGAACCGGCGTTGACGTCGATCGTGACGGCGCCGCCGTTGTTGCAGGGTGGGGGCGAGGCGGGGGCGGTGTCGGCGGTTTGACAGATTGGCATCGCCGATCAAGCCAGCTCACTGGACCGGATTGATAGTGATTGACCAGGGTGAGCGGGCTCGATCCAAGGGTGGAGTGACATCCGTTCGGGCGAACGGAGCTCCGCCCTCGTTCTTGGGGATCATGAAGTTCCACGTATTCAAATCAAAGGATTTGAAGCAGTTAGGCGATATCTTGCCCTTCATCTCTTGGCACCGGTTAAAGCTCTCTAAGAGTTTGGAGGTGTCAATTGCGCCTTTCTCGGGCGCGCCAGTCGCGTTTGCAGCTTTTGACGTTGTTTGGGTAAGTTCAATTGCCCGCGTGCCAAGTTCCGCCCGCATACGCCATTCAGTGAGTTGTATCTGATACATCTCGCCCACCTGATTGGCGCTGTAGCCCGCGAGCTCCATGCGTTGCTGTACGGCAAGCCACTGCAATGCCGCTTCCACGCTCGGAGGGCGTTCGATGGTTTTCCACGCGAAATCAGAGGGCATTGGTTGTGGTCGAAGCACGTCATGAAGACGGACATACGCGCCGCAATGTGCGCCAATGAGAAAGCCGACAGAGAAGGTGACCAGGCAGATTCCGATATTTCGCTGGACGCCTGCCGCGGCGGCCATGGCTGAGCGTTTCAATTCCTGCCGGTACAACGCGATATCGGGAACGAGCGGCGGCAACTTTCGGGTGCGGGTCTGCTCCACGCGCCTTCCTTTTGTCTGCAGCACCGCGATTGCGGTTGCCGCCAGCCCGAAGATCACGGGTATCGCCGCGCTCGCGACCGGCGTTTGCGATCCTCCGCTCATATATCCAATCGTCACGCCAACCAGCGCGACCCCTGCGACCAACCATCCGGAAGTTGCGTGCATGGCCATTCCTTCTCATGCCCCACCATTACCGTCTTCTTCGCGTGGACGTTTTGGCTCCAGATAGGGAAGATCGTTGCTGTCGAGGCTTTTCATCAAGATGTTGATCACGCCGGATTTGATGTCATTGCGTCCAAACAGGAGTGCCAGTCGCACCAGCACTTTCCACTTGAAGCCCTGGCGCTTTGCCAGTTCTTTGGCAAGTTGAGCTGCTCGCCGAACGACGGAATCGGCCACGGCATCGAGGTCCACTTTCTTGGTGGGCCACGCCGGAAGTGGAGGCGTTTCCGCCAACTGCCCAATCAATGGGATAAGCGCAAATTCGCGCGAATCTTGAAGTCGTCCTGAAAAGTGCGCGTTTATGTTGGATTCCGATTTCACAAAGGCGGGATTGTCTTTCCAGACCCCAAAATGCTTGAGCAAAAACTGCTGGCAGTTTCGGCGGCCCAGCAGGTAATCATGATGACGGTAGGTTTCATCCAGGAAGCCGCCAAAGCCGTCCAATGATGCACTTGCTATGTCAGCGGGGGGCTTTTTCCAGTCTGGCGGCACTACATCCGGCTTGCGGCTGGGCGCGATCACGAATCGGCTGTAATCGTCCGGATCCAGCCCTCTGGCGAGATCTGTGGGATTGAACCTCGCCTGGTATTTGTAGGCGCTCAGCAGCGCGGAGGCGATTGATATCAAGTCGCCCCGAGCGTTCGGATGATCGGGCGGGAATTCCGTTGCGGGTTCATCCGGAAACGGGTCAATCACCAGCACACATCTTTGCGCGGCGTCGCCGCGCGGAACGAAGTTGCCTTTCAGCCCGGTCAGTTCCTGTCTTGCCAACTCCAGGGGCTCATTGTTCATTGCCCCGCCATCGACCACGTATTCCGCATAGTAGGCGGGCGGGGGCGGCACTCGGCCGCCGATTTCGCGCTTCCATGCGGGCTTGAGTTTTACGTAATCTCCGCGTGCACCCTGAACGAACCGCCAATCCAGATCGGCAGGCTTTCGACGTTCATGACGTGCCTTCAGAAAGAGGGGAAATGCGCCTGACGCCAGGGCGGCAATTCCCAGCTCATTCCAGCCCTTGTCTTCGAACTTTGATGCGCCGTCAGGGAGTTCTGAGAGCGGTAGGTCATCGGCCCTGAATCTGCCCGCCGTGTCGCCATATGACACTGAAAAGCTGCGGTAGGTACGGTGTAGCGACATGTGCAGGCCGGGGTGAGCCTGCTGGGGATCAAGGGCCAGGTAGTACGGAATTCCTCGGAGTCCTGACTGGGTGAAGATGAACCGGACCCCGTCTTTCAAATAGGGCCGCGCGAGTCGGGGTGCGGAATAATCCAGTGCTGTGCGGGTGACGTAGGTCAACTGCGTCGAGTCGAGGAGCGATGCGATTTCCGGCTTCGGTCCGGATAGATCTTTCAGACCCAATAAATGACTGGCGTCTATGTTCCGTACCCAGGATTCATAAAACGGGTTGCGCTGGCCGGCGCGGGGTGCGCCGTGGTCGAACCGGTACATGAGCGCGGATGAGGCGATGGCGCCGTTCATGGCGCCCGCCGATGCGCCTGCGATGACCCGGATTTTCACCGAGTGGGTCGGGACGGAGCCGGGCGCTTTGACTTTCGCTTCTTCCCAGGCATCCAGCGCCTCGATAAGAAAATCCATGACGCCTGCAGAATAGGCGCCCGCCGATATTGCGCCAGCCAGGACCAGGCCTATTTCGAATGTGCCGGCCTCGGGCGTGGATTCGGCTTCACCGTAGTCGCGATATTCGGTCTGGTTCGCCGGGCCGAATGCAAAGGGTGCGTGCATATTCGCATTCGCAGCGGCATCCTGATGCTTCCATTGAGTTGCCATGGCCGGACCTCCACATGTTTTGTCTGTCACGGTGGCATCCCGAATGCTTGCGAGCCGGAGATGCGCGGGCGTGGCCTTCGCACTATTTACCCTGTCGCGATTGATGCCGGAATGATGGAATTTGGGTAAGTCCTTTGCCGCCCGGATGGTATCCCTGTCTCGTCCATCTGGCGTCCTAGTCCTTTTTCTAGGGTAATTCCTGACTAAAAGCTGATTGTCAGCCGTTTGTCAGGCAGGTTTAATCACTCCAAAGTTGCGCATCAGACGCATCAA
>Ga0213821_1001464_pt1 | contig 10853 bp, 8 predicted proteins | sample MC6MC0909MG_FD_179894 | JGI IMG/M metagenome (GOLD analysis project Ga0213821, IMG submission 179894) | Enriched soil aggregate microbial communities from Iowa State University, Ames, United States - MC6-MC0909-MG | ecosystem: Environmental > Terrestrial > Soil > Unclassified | place: USA: Iowa...
TTTAGGCATTTCTTCGATAAAGACTGTTACGTTTTCTGCTGGCGCGTTAACTGTACGAGAAACGGCTTCTGTTACTTCTTTTACTAGTGCGCGTTTTTGTTCGTCTGTACGACCTTCAAGCATTTTTACTGTTACGTATGGCATAATATTGCCTCCTTTATTGAATAATGTTGTATAGTTAGTTTATAAGAAAGTATATAAACTTCTTACTTGTATTTAGGCATTTGCGCAAGGCAAGAGTCGTTGTCATGACGACACCGATGCGCTAACGATGCTTTACTTTATAATAGCAGAATGGAGGTAATTAAAGTATGGCAAATGAAGAAAAATCAAAACAAAAAATGGGCTTTACGATTATTAAAAATGACCCAACAGCTGGACATAAGGGATTTGGGATCGGTTCGCTTTCGCTTGAAAACGTATCGCCAGTCATGATCGATATAGAAGAGGGGACAGCATCAGTTGAAGTCGGTGCAATGCATGCTCGTAGTGATGTGGAACGTGGTATTAAATTTACGACAGATCGTGCAGATTCAGAGGGTGGAAAACCGTATTGGCTCGTATGGGTGACGATTGACCATAAAGCGGATGGACCTTATTATGCAGGTGTTACTGCGTGTGAAATGGTAGTCAATCGAGAAAAACGTCGTGGCTATAAAATTTTAGCTGATCATGTTAATAAAATGGATAAATCTATGAAGCGTCATATTATTGTAGAGCATATGGATGCACCATCTAAAAAAGTGTTAGCTTCTTTCTTAGCGGAGCTCAATCCAGACCTGTGGGCACGTAGTGAGGACCAATTGCGTCAAGACTTATTTGCAGAATAGACTTACAATGATTGAACAATCTGTGACATTTTGCAATCGTTTTCGATATAAGGTTGAAAGTGGGTTTGAAACAAAGTAAACTTGATGCAGACTTACATTTTAGTAAGCTAGGACACTTGGTTCTGCGAATGTGATGAGCGCTATGCGGCATTTGAACAACCCAAACCCAAGCCAAATGCCTCATGATGCTCATCTACTTCGCGAGCCATAAATAAGAAAAGCTTTCTGTTCCCACGGACACGGCTCCGGGGAAGAGAAAGCTTTTCTTTTCTTTTTTGTATATGTCTATTACTTTGTCGAGAGCCTTCGTTATTTAGAACGTGATTGACTCATAAAGGTTTCCACATTGTATATTAGTTTTTAAAAATATCGAATGGGAGCATATTCCAAATTTCTCCCCATGTATCTCTATCGAGAATATCAAAGTTTGAACATTTTTCAGTCGGTACATCCTTTTCATCTACATAAACCAGACGCTGTTTAGGGCAGGCATCTGTTGCAAGTTTACCTGTTTCAACATCGATGACCACACCTTTCACACCTTTAGGCTTTGTGAAATCCTCGTTCTTTGTTCCTTTATTGACAGCCTCCATATAGTCGATCCATATTTTCTTTGTCGCTCCACTATCCTCTTTCGTTGTGATATTTTTACCTTGATCATAGCCGTTCCATACGCCAGCAGTTAAGCTAGGTGTAAATCCGATTAACCACTGATCACTATTTGTAGAACCAGATTTTGCTGCATACGTATGCGTCATACGAGAGCGAATACCAATCCCTGTAGCTGGAGAATAATCGTTAAATACAGGATCGAAAATACCTGTCATCATCTCTGTTAAGACAAACGTATCTTCTTTTGAGAGAACTGTCTCAGCTTCTTTATTATCTTCTTTATTTTCGTAGATGATATCACCATTAGCATCTTTAATAGAAATAATAGTAGTAGGAACGGTTTTTTGTCCCTGTGATGCTAAAATATTATAAGCATTCGTCATTTCGTATAAAGTAGTTTCAGCCGTTCCTAGCGCAATAGATAAATTGTTTTTATCACCGATATTCACGTTGAATCGATTAGCCATCTCGTGAAATGCTTTAAATCCAATTTCCTCTAAAGTTTTAACTGCGTAAATATTATCTGAAATAGCGATTGCTTGTGCCATCGACATATCATGCGTTGCAAATTGACCGTTAACATTTTTAGGAGAATATGTTGAACGTCCTTTATCATAAGTGAAAGTTGTCTCACCTACATCTAAAAACGTTAATGGCGTATACCCATTCTCTAAAGCTGCGGCATATAAAATAGGTTTAATGGTTGAGCCTGGCTGACGTTTTGCCTGTGTCACCCTGTTAAATGAACTTGTAGCATAGTCACGGCCTCCGACTAGTGCTGTAACGGCGCCTGAATTGGACTCCATACTAACGAACGCGGCTTGGAGATCATTAGCAGGCATATTTTTGGCTACAGCTTCTTCTGCTGCTTTTTGGTGCTCTTGATTAAGGGTTGTTTGGATAGTCCAGCCACCTTCACTAATGTCGAGACTTTTTGATTTCAAAATTTCGCTAGCTTCTTGCCATGCTACGTCAAGGAAAAATGGTGCTACAGATTTTGTTGCTACCCAGCTATCATTCTTTAAGACAAGCTTTTCATTTTCTGCACGTGTTTTTTCATCTTGCGTAATGGCACCTTGATCAGCCATCAATTTTAAAATAACGTGCTGACGATTAGTTGCCTTATCTAGATTGACAATAGGGGAGTAAATACTTGGCCCTTTTGGAATTCCAGTTAACATTGCTGCTTCCGCTAGTGTTAAATCACTGGCAGATTTTCCGAAATAAAATCGACTAGCTGCTTCTACACCGTACATACCATGTCCGTAGTATACAGTGTTTAAATAGCCCTCCAGTATTTCATCCTTATCATAAAAAACTTCTAATCTATAAGCATACAGTGCTTCATTTAATTTTCGTGTCCAAGACTTTTCATGTGAAAGATATAGATTTCGAGCATATTGTTGTGTAATAGTACTTGCTCCTTGAACCTTACTTCCAGCCTTAATATCAACTAATAATGCACCTGCGATACGTGAAAAATCCAATCCTCTATGCTCATAAAAATCTTTATCCTCAACAGCGACCACTGCTTTCTTTAGATAGGGGGACATCTCATCAAGATCAACCCAATAACGTCGTTCGTTCGTAAAGTGATCCCCAATCTGGTTCTCATTTTCATCTAAGAAAATAGAGGCTTTAGGTACGGTTAAAGGCGGGGCACCAGCCACTTGAACATAGACGCGTAAAGCTACAAATGCTACTACAATTGCAGATAGAAAGGCGACGAAAAGGGTAAGGGCTTTGCGTGTACGCTTCGTACGTTTTTGCTTACGTTGATAGCTTTTTCTCTTCATCCGACTTCACCTCGTTTTCTCACACTTGCGTATAGTATGTGTCTGAACATTCATCTTTAATCGAAATTCTAGGTAAAAACTATTGCACTTTATTCAAAAACATCTATACTTTTTTTGTACTGTTTGAAATGCTAGCATTCGACAAAAGAAAGACACTTTGTAAATTTTAATCGAATTTTGCTAGATGTTCCAATAATGTATACGAGGATGCAAGGATAGAGGTTTCATTACAATCCTGTAAGTCCTTAATAGAGTAATGGTGAAATAGGATTAATTCCTAATAAAAGTGGAGGTCGAGCAATGAGATTTGATGAAGCTTATTCAGGAAATGTTTTTATAAAAAGTCATCCCACATATGAGGATGCTCAGGCAGTTATTTACGGTATGCCAATGGACTGGACAGTTAGTTATCGTCCGGGCTCACGTTTTGGCCCGCAGCGTATTCGTGAAGTATCAATTGGTCTAGAAGAATATAGCCCATATTTAGACCGCGAGTTAGAAGAAGTGAAATATTTTGATGCAGGAGATATACCGTTACCATTCGGGAATGCACAGCGTTCTTTAGATGAAATTGAAAAGTATATCGAGACGCTTTTAGCGGATGGCAAGATTCCAGTTGGCATGGGTGGCGAACATTTAGTATCGTGGCCTGTAATGAAAGCTGTATCTGCGAAATATGATGATCTAGCAATTATCCACTTCGATGCACATACAGACTTACGTGTTGAATATGAAGGGGAGCCACTTTCTCACTCAACGCCTATTCGCAAAATTGCCGAACATATCGGACCAAAAAATGTCTATTCATTTGGTATTCGTTCAGGTATGAAGGAAGAATTCGAATGGGCAAAGGAAAATGGCATGCACATCTCAAAATTTGAAGTGCTAGAGCCATTAAAAGAGGTATTACCGACTTTAGCAGGACGTAATGTTTACGTGACGATTGATATTGATGTACTTGATCCTGCACATGCACCAGGCACAGGAACAGTAGATTGCGGAGGCATTACATCGAAAGAATTACTAGCTTCAATCCATGCGATTGCAGCAAGTAATGTCAATGTAGTTGGCTTTGACCTAGTTGAAGTGGCGCCAATTTACGACACATCAGAAATGACAGCGAATACAGCTTCTAAATTATTAAGAGAAATGATTTTGGGCTGGGTAAAATAAAGCGAGAAACATTAACTAATGCATTTAGCGACGAAAGTGAAACGCCAGTCGCAAACACAGCTTCTAAATTATTAAGAGAAATGATTTTGGGTTGGGTAAAATAATTAGGGCTTTGTAAATGTTGATATGAAGCGGTTTGAGTGGGGTTTAGCTATGAGCTAGCCCCACTTTTTCGCTTTTTTCTTAGAGAAGGTAGGGCAGTCCCATGTAATTTATTGTGTAATAGGACTTGAATCGTAGATGGTTTTAATTTGCTCTTAAAGGCATTGATAAAGATCTTTTAATAAAAGGTCTTATCAAGCTTTTACAAGTAATGTCGTTCATGTGATAGACGGGTTGGCAATTAGAGCTTGTTATTCTACAAAAAGAAGACGCCATCCAAAATACATCGGATAGCGCCTTGATATTTCGAATAGTTCTATTAAGGGTTCGTCGACCAAAGTCCAGCATGTTTTAATACAACACGTGGGTGAAGTTTTAGCTGTGCAACCATTAAATCTGCTAAATCTTCTGCTTGCATCACTTTTTCTGGATTGCCGTCTGTTAAGTTTAATTCAACCGCCATATCTGTTGCAACGGTACTTGGCGTTAATGTTGTAACGCGAATATTTTTCTTACGCACTTCAAGCATTAATGACTCACTTAGTCCGATAACTGCAGCTTTTGAAGCTGAGTATGCACTTGTAATAGGTGCACCTTTTTGACCAGCTGTTGATGAGATATTAATGATGTCGCCTGTGTTGCGCTCGATCATCTCCGGTAATACAGCGCGTGTTGTGTAGTACACACCTTTTACGTTGACATCGATAATATTTGTCCATTCTTCAGGCGTTAAGTCCATGAAGCTACCGAATTTTGAAATGCCGGCATTGTTTACTAAAATATCGATGGCACCAAGCTCACTGCGAATTGATTCAACAGCTGTAGTAATAGAGTCTAAATCTGCTACATTTGCCACAGCAATTGCTACCTTCACATCATACTGTTTAAGTTCCTCTGCTACTTGTTGTAAATTTTCAAGCGTACGTCCAACAAGACCTACGTGAATACCTTCTTGTGCAAATGCTACTGCTGTTGCGCGTCCTATTCCACGTCCGGCTCCTGTAATTAACGCCACTTTTCCTGCGATTGCTTGCATGATTTTTTGCTCCTTTAAGATGAAGTAGTTTTATTTTAGGCGAAATAAAATAAGGTGAGTTTGATAGAATTGTTCTGGTAATCATAAATGTTTCACGCCTAAAATAGAAAAGATTTGTCTTTAAGACTAACCTCATTCTACTATGGTTTTCTATATTGTGAAGAGTGCACTTTTTTGTGCGGAGGTTACCAAAAGGTTACTTATTTAGATGAAAGGGAGTTAGCTCTATGTCGGATAAATTAAGAGCAGAGATAAAAGAGAGAATATTAAATAATGATTATCATTGTGAAAAAGAACTTACCTTATCGATTATTAGTGGGAAATGGAAGGTTGTTATTTTATGGCATTTAGGTGTAGAAGGACCACATCGCTTCAGTGAACTTCAAAGACTTTTTCCGAAAATATCTCATAAGATATTAACAAACCAATTACGTGAACTGATGGACGATGGAATTGTTCATAGAGAGGTGTTTCCAGAAGTTCCTCCGAAAGTCGAATATTCAATGACTGAACTAGGGATGACATTATTGCCAATCGTTGAGATGATGTACGAATGGGGAAAAAATAGAATCGATCAAATTAAACAAGAAAGCACTAAGAAAAATAACGAGACCGTTTTGAGAAATAATTAAAAAAAAAGCTAGAAACACTAACTCTACGACGAATGTGAAGCGCCAGTCGCAAATACAGCTTCAAAGTTATTAAGAGAAATAATCTTGGTCTGGGTAAAATAAGAATGGCTTTGTAAATGTTGATATGAAGGATTTAAGTGGGGAGTTATGAGCTAGTCCCACTTCTTTAAGTCATTATAAATAAAAGTACCCTGTAAGAGAAACTTTTTTAAGTGTCTATCTTACAGGGTACATTTTAGTTTTAGTCGCATCTATGACCTATGTTGTTTTTTCTCAGAAAATGTACAAAGTCATAATTAAATGTTAAAAGTGGTGCTGACCGCGATCATCATATTAAACTCTGAATTGAGCTGCTAAGTTTCTTAACTCATCTGCTAAATTTGCGAGCGCATAAGCAGATGATGAAATTTCCTCCATCGATGCTGTTTGTTCTTCAGTTGTAGCAGAAATACTCTCTGTACCGGCTGTAGTAGATTTAGTTATGGAGTGGATTGTATTCATACTACCAACAATTTCTTCAGTTCCTGCTGCCATTTGCTCAACTGCTGCAGATACTTCTTCTACCTGCATGGTAACATCTTGAATGGCCCCTTGAATGGCTGCGAAAGTTGTACGTGTATTTTCAGTTGTTTTAATCCCTTCATTAACTCCTACTGTAACTAACTTCATTGATTCAACAGCTTTTTGAGTATCCTTCTGTGTCTCTGAAATCAACACTTCAATTTTGTTTGAAGAAGCAGCAGACTGTTCTGCTAATTTTCTAACCTCATCTGCAACGACGGCAAAGCCTTTCCCATGCTCGCCAGCACGTGCGGCTTCAATTGCGGCGTTTAGTGCAAGAAGATTTGTTTGTTCAGCAATCGCTGTAATCGAATCAATAATTTGACCAATGTCATTAGAACGTTTTCCTAACAAGTTGACAACTTCGGATAAGTCATTTACTCGTTCAGTGATGTCTATCATTTGTTGATTCATTTGATTCGCGGCATCTATACCATTTATCACCAGGGATAAAGAATCACCTGAAAGTTCGGTTACAGCTTGAGCATTCCCAGCTACTTGTTGAACACCAGTTGAAAGCTCATTGACGGTATTGACGGTGCTAGAAACATTATTTAATTGCTCTACTGATCCATGAGCAATCGTTTCCATCGTAATGGCAACCATCTCTGTTGCTTTCGTAGTTTCTTCTGCATTAGCATTTAACTCTTCAGATGCCGAGGCTACATGATTAGCAGTTTCATTGACTTTTGTTACGGTATTACGAATATTATTAAGCATTGAATTAAATGATTGAGTTAATTGGCCGATTTCATCTTTGGATGAATAGGTACCTTGCACAGTCAAATCACCATCGCCTGCTTTTAACATAGTAGCCTGCAACTCTTTCACCGGATTTACAATTAAACGTGCAATCCATGTTGCTAATGTAATAAAGAAAATAATGGCTAAAACAGAAAGGATGGCAGAAATAAGCATAGTAGTAGATTGATTTTGTTCGTTTATTTTATTCAGCTGGTCGGCATCATCAACACATAGAGCTATAAGTTTGTCTGTATCAGTTTCCACCTTCTTGATAAGATCGTCTGAAGCTTTAGTGTATGCAGAATAGGCTTCCTCGTTTTGGTTCTTGTTAGCCAAATTAATGATATTTGTCATGGTACTAAAATAACCATCGAGATTGGATTTAAGAGATTCTAATAGTTCTTTTTCATCTTCTTTTCCAGTGTAAGAGTCTTCGAATTTTATGAGTAAGTCTCTAATACTTTCACCACTTTTTGAGATGTTTGCCAGTAGTTCGGTATTACGATTAGCATCCTTAGTAATCATGAGCTCTAAAATGTAAGAATCTACATCACTAAAGTTAGATCTAAGTTGACTGATATATTCAATTGGCAAAAGTGACTCGTCATACATTTCACTAGATTTTTTTGCCATATCATTAATGTAATAAAAACCATTAAATGAAATAATCAGCAAAAAAGCAACAGCGGACGTAATGAGTGTTAGAATTTTTTTTCTGATTGATAAGTTTTTCAAAAATATTTCCTCCATTGGCTCAATTACCTTCCAAAAAGTGGTATATACTAATAACTTTGGATATATTGAGTAATTTTGATATTGTGATAATATACCATATCCATGTCTTTAATAAGAGAAGAGAGAATTATAAAATTTTTATGAAAAATAAAGGGGTGGAAGCTTGTTACAATGGAGTTTCTGACGGACGTTATAACTTATACCGCCTCTAAACAATAAAGCATCTGCTCAAATGAAAGAGAGTGATGTTTTTTGATGATCTTATTGACGTGGATAGGAAAATATTGTTACATTATAGGTAACGGATGTTACCTATTGGATGGAGGGAAATTTTTTGGCACCGAAAGAGCAGTTTACAGAGGGGATTTTATTGGATTGTGCTTTTGAAATGGCTAGAAAGAGTGGGATTGATAGTGTCAATGCACGAGATTTAGCAAAAGAATTAGGTTGTTCGACAAAACCTATATTTCGATTATTCTCGAGTATGGACGATTTAAAGTACGCAATATATGAAATGGCTAGCAATCTTTATAATGAAAGGATGTTTCAGGGGTTACAACAAAGCTCTTTTCTAGGGATGGGGTTAGCGTATATTAACTTTGCTCGAGAAGAAAAAAAGTTCTTTGAGCTATTATTTCTATCCAATAAATATAAGATTTCGAGTTTTTCAGAATTACTAAATGACGTTGAGAATCAAGGCATTATAGCACTAATTTCAAAAAACACAGGATTAACTCAAACCTCAGCAAAATCGCTATTTATAGATATATGGTTAACTACGCACGGTATTGCAACAATGTGTGCGACGAATACTTGTGATTTAGATAGCTCGGAAATTGAGGGCATTTTAAAAGATGTTTTTGAAGGCGTTAAACAAAAATTACAGAATGGAGAAAATAAATGACAATAAAAAATTCCCCTATTCTTTTATCGATTCTATTCACCTTACTTGCACTTGTTTTTCCCATCATATCAGGTGCAATTATAACTGTTAAAAATATAAGCAGCTTAAGCACAATTTATTTGATTCATTTTGCGGCCTTTACATGTGGTATTCTAGTTACTCTATGGATCATGAAAAAAAGCAAATTCTCTTTACAGGATTTCGGATTTAGAAGATTTAAAGCCGAGGTGTGGATGGTTGTGATCGTTATTTCTGAGCTGATTGCTTTCTTTAATGGTTTTACACATAAGGATAGTTTTTCAGTGCAGTATGTATTTACTTTGCTTCTATTTGTTATTGCCGTTGGTATTTGTGAAGAGCTTATTTTCCGAGGTTTAATTTTTAAATATTTATCAGCTAAAGGTCTTAAAATAGCTATTCTAGGTTCCTCTATTTTGTTTGGTATTGGGCATCTTGCAAATTTAGCTTCTGGTGCTGATTTAGTAATGACATTACTACAAATAACTTATGCATTCCTCTTTGGACTAGTTTGTGCAGAAATTGTTGCGAAGACAAAAAGTATTATTTTCCCGATTATCTGGCACGCTACGCACGATTTTATAGCTTTCATGACGGATGGTGAGCCAACTGTTCTTGCTGTTTCTATTTATATCATTCATTGCATGGTGTTAATTGGTCTCTCAATTTATTTCTGGCGCGCTTTATTTACTAAGAAGGATGCAATGAAATTAAAAAACACGGAGAGTTATGTTTAACAAAAAAAGAGGGCAAAAAAGCATCTACTCATTAATTTGAGCGGATGCTTTTTTGTCTAGTGCTCTTCAGGTGTTAATTCAACATTACCTCCTGAAATAAGAAAACATACTTTTTCATGGTTATGAATAGGTAAAGCTCCTTGAAGGGCAGCCCCAATACCGATTGAAGAGGATGGTTCTGCGATGATTTTACCTTCGGAAAGTAAGGTCTTCATCCCACGATGGATCAATGCTTCTTCTACACTTACAACCTCATCGACAAGCTGTTGAACAATTGGAAAGTTTCGTTCTCCGGGCTGTAAAGTTAATAGGGCATCTGCCAAAGATTTTTGTTCCTCTAAAAGCAATCTTTCGCCAGCTTCTAAGCTTTTGGCATAACGCGAAACAACGGCAGGCTCCACGCCAATTAGTTTGATATGAGGGGCCATAGATTTTATAGCAGTTGCAATGCCACTCATTAATCCACCGCCACCAATAGGGACAACAATAGTATTGACATCAGGAAGCTGTGCAAATATTTCTAAACCTGCTGTTCCTTGTCCTGCCATGATATCGTAATCATCATAAGGATGTATAATGCAATAACCGTGATTACGACTGAGCTTTTCTGTTATTACATGTCTTTCTGCAAGCTTACATTGTACAACCTCCGCACCTAAAGCACGTATTCCTTCTACCTTAACTGTAGGAGCTGAATCCGGTAGGACAATTGTTGCCTTAATATTTAATAGCTTAGCAGCGTAGGCAACGCCTTTGCCATGATTACCCGAGGAAGCAGCAACTACGCCTTGTTGCAATTGTTCTAACGGCATGGATAGCATTTTATTAAGAGCTCCACGCAGTTTGAAAGAGTTAGTCTTTTGCATATTCTCGGCTTTTATGTAGACCTGACATCCTAAAAGTTCATCGAGCCCGTTTAATCGAATAATAGGTGTTTCATATACATAGGATGAAATTCTTCGTTTAGCGGTAT
>Ga0213821_1001467_pt1 | contig 10835 bp, 8 predicted proteins | sample MC6MC0909MG_FD_179894 | JGI IMG/M metagenome (GOLD analysis project Ga0213821, IMG submission 179894) | Enriched soil aggregate microbial communities from Iowa State University, Ames, United States - MC6-MC0909-MG | ecosystem: Environmental > Terrestrial > Soil > Unclassified | place: USA: Iowa...
CGGCGCGCCGCGCGATTGCCGTGGGGCTTTATCCGTTCCAGCGTGCCGTCATGGCGCCGCGCGATCTCGTCCAGCAAGTCAACGAATGGGTTAACGCGGCCAACCTCATCCGCAGCGAAAACGAAGCCCTGCAGCGCCAGCGCATCGAACTTGCCCAAGTCGCATCCCACGCGGCGCAGCTTGCCGCCGAAAACTCCCAGCTTCGCCGCCTGCTTGGCGTGACCGACACCGTGGCGCAGTCCGCCGTGGTGGTTGAAGTCATGTACGAACCCACCAACGCGTTCACGCAGCGGCTGGTCTTCAACAAGGGCAGCAAGGCCGGCTTGGCGCCCGGCATGCCCGTCATCGACGAAGGCGGCGTGGTCGGCCAGATCGTCCGCGTGACGCCCATGACCGCCGAGGCGGCGCTCGTCACCGACGAGCAGGTTTCCATCCCCGTGCAACTTCTGCGCAACGGACTTCGTCTGATTGCGTTCGGCGGCAATTCGCCCGGCAAGATGGAAGTGCGTTACCTGGCGGCCAATGCCGACATCAAGGAAGGCGATACTATTGTCACCAGCGGCGTCGGCGGCCTGTTTCCCGCCGGCCTGCCCGTGGCCAAGGTGACCTCGGTGGAACGCGATACCGCATCCGGTTTCGCGCGCGCCGTGTGTGAACCGCTGGCCCATCCCGAACGCTATCGCCACTTCCTGGTTCTGCAGGTGGATGTGGATCGCGCCGAGTCCAACCGTCAGGAGGTCGATTCCGGTGGATCGGACTAATCAACAAGCTGCGGGGCAGTCCCCGCGCCGCCTTGGCACGCCCAGCAACGTGCATCCCGACCGGCTGTCGGGTCCCGCGCATGCCTTCTTCGTGTGGGGCACCGTCCTGCTCGCCTGGCTGGTGTCGCTGCTGCCGTGGCGTCTGTGGCAGGGCGCGCCCGACGTGCTGCTGCTCATCATCGCCTTCTGGTGCGTGCACGAGCCGCGCCGCGTGGGCCTGTTCACGGCTTTCTTTTTCGGCCTGCTGATGGACGTGCACGATGCCGGCCTCCTGGGCGAACACGCGCTGTCGTATACGCTCGTTGCCTACGGCGCAGTGGTCCTGCACCGCCGGCTGCAGCGGTTTGACCTCTGGAGCCAGGCGATGCACATGCTGCCTGTGTTCTTCATTGCGCGCTTTGTCACCCAGATCATCCACGCGTGGCTGGCCGGAAAATGGCCGGGCTGGGACTGGGGCATCAGCGTGCTGCTGACGGCTGCCCTGTGGCCGCTGGCGGGTTGGGTGCTGCACCTGCCGCAACGCGGTGTCGACGACGCCGAATCCTCCTCCGCCTGACGGCGGCGTTGCGTCATGTTTGAATTCAAGAAAACCGGCCAGCAGCAGAAGCAGCGCTTTCGCCTGCGCGCCTGGGTGGGCGGCGCCTTCGCCCTGGTCTGCTTCGGCGTGCTGGTGGGCCGTTTCTGGTACCTGCAGGTCGACCGCTACGAGGGCCTGTCCGAACGCGCCGACCGCAACCGCATCGCGGTCGTGCCGATTCCGCCGCGCCGCGGCGAGATCCTGGACCGCAACGGCGAAGTCCTGGCCCGCAACTACCGTACCTACACCCTCGAAGTCGTTCCTGCCCACGCGGGCAACATGAACGAACTCTTCGAGCGCCTGACCGAAGTCGTCTACATCAGCCCGTCCGACCAGCGCCGCTTCAAGCGCCGCGCCGCCGAATCCAGCCGCTACGCCAGCCTGCAGCTGCGCAACAACCTGAACGAGACCGAAGCCGCGTGGTTTGCCGCGCACGCATTCCAGTTCCCGGGCGTCGAACTGCGCGCCCGCTGGGTGCGCGAGTATCCGCAGGGCGTGTCGGCCGCTCACGTCGTGGGCTACATCGGCCGCATCGCCGACAACGACATCGAGGAGCTGGACCGCGCCGGGCAGCTCGGCAACTACCGCGGCACCGAGGTCATCGGCAAGAAGGGCATCGAAAAGACCTGGGAAGAGCAGCTGCATGGCCGCACGGGCCTCGAGGAAGTCGAGGTCACCGCCGGCGGCCGGCCCATGCGCACGCTGCGCCGCATCGATCCCGTTCCGGGCTCGGACATCATGCTGTCCATCGACATGGGCCTGCAGAAGGTGGCCGAAGAGGCCTTCGAGGGGCAGCGCGGCGCGCTCGTCGCCATCGACCCGGACACGGGCGAAGTCCTGGCGTTCGTGTCGCAGCCGTCGTTCGACCCGAACCTGTTCGTGGACGGCATCGACGTCGACAACTGGCGCATGCTGAATGAATCACCGGATCACCCGCTGATCAACCGTCCCCTGTACGGCACGTATCCCATCGGCTCCACCTACAAGCCTTTCGTGGCGCTGGCCGCGCTGGAACTGGGCAAACGCCGCGCGACCGACCGAGTCTCGGACCCGGGCTATTACGAATTCGGCGGACAGAAGTTCCGCAACGCGGGCGGCGCGGCCTACGGCATGACGGACATGCACAAGGCCATCGTCGTCTCCTCCGACACGTATTTCTATTCGCTCGGCCCTGAAATCGGCGTGAACGCGCTGCACGATTTCACCAAGCAGTTCGGGTTCGGCCAGATCACCGGCATCGACCTGGAAGGCGAAAAGCGCGGCGTACTGCCGTCCACCGATTGGAAGCGCTCGGCCTACAAGGACAAGGAACGCCAGCGCTGGTACGCAGGCGAGACGATTTCCGTGGCCGTGGGCCAGGGCTACAACGCCTTTACGCTGTTGCAACTGGCGCAGGGCACGTCCACGCTGGCCAACAACGGCCTGTACCGCCGCCCGCACCTGGTGCACGCGGTGCGCGATTCGCGCTCGGGCGTGGCCAAGCCTACCGAGGCGCCGCCCGACTACCGCATTCCGCTCAAGCAGGCCAACGTGGACGTGATCAAGAACGCCATGGCCGACGTGGTGCGCGCCGGCACGGCGCGGCGCGCGTTTGCCAACACACCGTACCAGGCGGCCGGCAAGACCGGCACGGCGCAGGTGTTCAGTCTGCGTGGCGGCCACTACCGGGCCAGCGCGATCGACGAACGCCTGCGCGACCACGCGCTGTTCATGGGCTTCGCGCCGCTCGATCAACCGCGCATCGCCGTGGCGCTGATCGTCGAGAACGCCGGCTGGGGCGCCAGCGTGGCAGCCCCGGTCGCGCGCAAGGTCTTCGATTACTGGCTGGCCAAAGATCGCCAGGACAAGATCACGCGTCCCGAACGCGCGGACACCATGGCGACCGTCGATGACATCGCCTCCGACCTGGTGCGCCAACAATGAAACGTCTTGGCCTGATTCTGCTGCGCGTGTTCACGGCCTTCGACTGGCCGCTGCTCGCGATCCTGATGATGTTCGCGGCGCTGGGCCTGACGGTGATGCACTCGGCGGTCGGCGGCACCGACTGGCGTTTCGCGGAACAGTCGCGCAACTTCATCATCGCGTTCTTCGCGATGTGGACGATGGCGCTGATTCCGCCCAAGCTGCTGATGAAGCTGGCATTGCCGTTCTACGTGGTGGGCGTGGTGCTGCTGCTGGGCGTCGAGTTCTTCGGCGAAACCAGCAAGGGCGCAACCCGCTGGCTGAACCTGGGCGTGACGCGCATCCAGCCGTCCGAGATGATGAAGATCGCGGTGCCGATGATGCTGGCCTGGTATTTCCAGCGCCACGAAGGCGCGGTCCGCGTGCGCGATTTCCTGGCCGCGGCCGCGATGCTGGCCGCACCCTTCGGCCTGATCGTCCTGCAGCCCGACCTGGGCACGGCGCTGCTGGTGTTCGGCGCGGGCTTTTTCGTGATCTATTTCGCGGGGCTGTCGTTCAAGCTTCTGGTGCCGGTGATGCTGGCCGGCGTGATTGCCATCGGCACGCTGGTCTATTACGAAGACCAGCTCTGCGAGCCGGACGTGGACTGGGTGGTGCTGCACGAATATCAGAAGCACCGGGTCTGCACGCTGCTCAACCCCAGCTCCGATCCGCTCGGCAAGGGCTTTCACACGATCCAGTCGATGATCGCGGTGGGCTCGGGCGGCGTATACGGCAAGGGCTACATGAAGGGGACGCAGACGCATCTGGACTTCATCCCGGAACGCACGACGGACTTCATCTTTGCGGTGTACGCCGAGGAATTCGGCCTGTACGGCGGTATTGCGATCCTGGTGCTGTACGGACTGATGATGGCGCGCGGTTTGACGATCGCGTCCCGGGCCGCATCGCAATTCGGCCGGTTGCTGGCGGGTGCGCTGACGATGATGCTGTTCATCTACGTATTCGTGAACGTAGGCATGGTGACGGGGATCTTGCCCGTGGTGGGCGTGCCGTTGCCGTTCATGAGTTATGGGGGGACGGCGTTGTTCACGATGGGGATTGCGTTTGGGATCATGATGAGTATTAGTCGGCATCGGTCTGTGAAGACTTGATGTTGGTTTGCTGATCGTGTTCATTGGTCCCGGGTCGGTGTTTATCTCCTGCATTTGTTGGTTCCTGTTGCCTGGGGGGCTTCGTAGGTCGGTGGTTTTGGCGCCGCGAAGTTCTTCGTGGGTTTGCGATCTTGGCGCCGGGAAGTTCCTTGTAGGTCTGTGATCTTGGCGCCACGAAGTTCTTCGTAGGTCGCCCGACGCCGCGGTCACCGTGGGCACGATCGCCCACGATTGCGGTCCGGAGCCTTCGCTCCGGACTGCCCCTTCGTCATCTTCGTCCGCCTTCGGCTCCCTTCAGATTCCCTCGGGCGCATCGACGGCGCTCGTGCCCACGGTGACCGCGACGCCGTGCTGCCAGGGTCTTTGGTTTGCGCGCTGCTGGACCTGTGGTCAGGGCAGGAGGTCTGCGGGGCCGCCGAATTGCTGCCGCCCGGGCGGCGGCAATCGGCATCGGAGCGGTGGGTCGTCGTGGCGGGGTGCGCTTCGCGCTGGCGGAGGTTGGTGTGCTGAGGGCATCTCGAACAAGGGGGAGGGGCGGTGATGGGCGGCGCGCGTCGACCGCCTGCCACAGCTTGCCGACCCGTTCGCGCGCCGCCCATCGGATACTTGAGTTCAAGTGACGATTAATGGCGAGTTGGGCTCGATTCGCAGTTGGGTTCGGACACCAAAATGTGCGACGGTTTCATTCTTCTGCCGGTGTCTGACACCCGTGGAGCACGATCTCGGTGCATAAGCCACCTCGTACGGGTGTCAGACACCTACTAGAGAGCCACGAATCCAACTGCATCACCAGGGTGTCAGACACCCCATTCGGTCCTACGGATTTGCTGGTGTCAGACACCCGACCTGGTCCTACGAATTTGTGGGTGTCAGACACCCGACTTGGTCTTACGAATTTGCCGGTGTCTGACACCCTCGGGAGATGCACTTCGCATGACGCGAATCTCACCAGGGTGTCAGACACCTGGAGCAGAAGCACCTACACGCGAAGCGTCATCGCCCCGACGCAAGACGCCGCGTAAGCCCCCAAAGGCCGCCCGCGCGGCCGGCCGGGGGCGGGCCCCGCAAGACATTTCTCTCTTCCCCCACCGTGGGCAAGAACCTAAAGAACCCAACTCGCCCCGCCGCCGGCAAAGCTGAAGCGACTGGAGCACGTCGTAGCGGGGGCTTGGGTGCGCGGGGCGTGTAGATGCGCCCGAGGGAATCTGAAGGGAGCCGAAGGCGGACGAAGATGACGAAGGGGGAGTCCGGAGCGAAGGCTCCGGACCGCAATCGGAGCCCCGCGCACCCAAGCCCCCGCTACGGCGTGCGCCTAAAGAACCCAATTCAATGCCAGCCCAAACACCGCCAGCCCAAAAAACCATTCTCAAGGCAACGCGTCAGGCACCCCAAGTTCCACGGCCAACTTCGTCAACCCATCCCAGATTCGACTATCAAACTCCACCGAATCCGCATTGACCGCCCGATTCCGAGCTTCGTATTCACCCGGATACTGCACCGACTCAACTCCCGGCTGCGGTTTGCACGCATGCAGATAGTCGATGAATGCGCCGACTTCCATCGACCGCCAATCGGTATTGAAGTCCACCTGCGGATCGAGCAGCAGCGCGAACATATTGTTCGTCGCCACACCGATGCGCGGATGTTCGGGCTGGATCGTGCCGCCGCCGGACAGCACGCCCGCGAGCAGTTCGGCCACCAGGCCCAACGCGTAGCCCTTGTGGCCGCCGAAGGGCAGCAAGGCCCCCGGAGGATCGGTAAAGAGCGCGCCCGGGTCAGTCGTCGGGTTGCCGTCTGCATCGATCAGCGACCCCGGCGGCGCCTGTTCGCCCTTCGCCGCCAGCACGCGTGCCTTGTTCACCGCGATCGAACTGGTCGCCATGTCCACGATGAACGGCGGCCGGCCGCCAGGCAACGGGCCGGCGAAGCAAAGCGGGTTCGTGGTCAGGCACGCTTGCGCGCCGCCGAACGGGGCGACGGTGGGCGAGCGGTTGATCACGTTGGTGAAGGCCAGCAGGATCAGACCCTTCGCCGCCACCATTTCACCGAAATGGCCCATGCGGCCCAGGTGATGGCTGTGGCGCAGGGTCAGGATGCACTGGCCGTGTTCCTGCGTGCGCTCGATCGCCTTTTCGATGACGACCTTGCCCACGTATTGGCCCAGTCCGTGGTGGCCGTCGTAGGCCAGCATGGCGCCGCGGTCGTTGAGGAGTTCGGGGCGGCCGTCGGGTTGGGCCAGGCCCTCGGACAGCACGCGGCGGTAGTTCGTCAGGATCGACAGGCCGTGGCTCGTGTAGCCGACACGGTCCGATTCCACCAGATGCTCGGCCACGTCGCGGGCGATGTCTTCCGGCACGCCTTGCGCCATCAGCACCCGGCGTCCGTATTCGTTGGCTTGGGCCAGCGTGATTTTCATGGTGACTCCTTACAGCCAGCCCAGCCAGCGCCAGTACGTCATGCCCATCAGCAGCATCAAGAGGTAGCCCACGATGGTCACGATGATGCCGACCTTGGCGAACTGCTTGGCGTTGAAGGTCTCTGTACCCAGGCACACCATGTTCTGCGGCGCGTTGATGGGCAGGATGAAGCCGTAGCTGACCACGAAGCCCAGCAGCATCGTCATGCCCAGGCGGCTGAAGTCGCCCGGCAGCGTTGCCAGCACCGAGATCAGGATGGGCAGCATGGCCGAGGTCAGCGCGGTGGCGCTGGCAAAGCCCAGGTGGATGACGATCAGGAAGGCCGCCAGGATGGCGAAGATGGCGAGGGGGCCAAGATGGTCCAGGCCGGTGTGATGCACCACCTGGTTGCCCAGCCACTGACCGGCCTGCGTCGTGAGGAGCGCCGTGCCCAGGCTGATGCCCACGCCGAACACGATCACCGTGCCCCATGGGATACGCGATTGCACGTCCTTCCACGTCATCACGCCAAAGCGCGGCAGCATCAGCAGCACCAGGCCGAAGTACGTGGTCGAGGTGGTGTCGAACTTGTGCAGTTTGCCTTCGGTCGACCAGAACAGCAGCAGCATGATCGACACGGCCATCAGGCGCTTTTGCGCGCCCGTCATGGGACCGAGATCGAGCAGCGACTTCTCGACGGCTTCCTTGCCGCCGGCGATGCTGTTGCTTTCAGGCGGCAGCAGCTTGAGCACGATGACGATCAGCACGGCCGACATGATGAGCGACCAGGGAGCGCCGGCGATCAGCCAATCCGACCACGCCACGCGTTCGCCCAGCATCTTTTCCATGAAGCCGACCGTCAGCAGGTTCTGCGCGGCGGCGGTCTGGATGCCCACGTTCCAGATGCTGGTGGCCTGGGCCACGATGATCATGATGCCGGCGGCGATGTTCGAGCGCTTGTCCACGCCGAAGGCCGCGATCACGCCCATCATGATCGGAACCACGGCGGCGCTGCGCGCGGTGGCGCTGGGCACCACCAGGCTCAGTACGATCGTGACCGCGATACATCCGATCAGGATGCGGCGCGTGCTGGTGCCCACCTTCGACAGCGTCACCAGCGCGATGCGCCGGTCCAGTCCGGTGAATGTCATGGCGGCGGCGATGAACAGGGCGCCGGTGACGAGCGCCAGCGCCGAGTTGGCAAAGCCCGTCAGCGCCATGCTGATGGCGGCGGATGTGCCGTAGAGAACGTTGGGGTCTTTGATGGTGGGCGCGGTGCCCAGGAGGAAAGCCATCAGCGTCGTGATCATGATGGCGCTGGCTTCGTAGGAGACGGCTTCGGTGATCCAGACGACCACTGCAAACGCCAGGATTGCCAGCATGCGGTGGCCTGCAACAGGCAGGTCCGCGGGCAAGGGCATCATTAAAACGCCGATCATCACGAGGATGCCGGCGATGAGCCCGATGGGAATTTTGGTTTTCTTGGGGGCTTGCGAGGCGGGGACAGCGGTTTCCGCGGCCATATCCTTCTCCGGTTGAGGTCAAACTGACGAAACACCGCCCGCGACCACGGGGTAAATCAGTCCGGTGTTTCGACGCTACAGGATGATCGTGACCGCATTGTGGAAAACCCGTATTGATGAACGTCAAGAAGGTGGAGAACAACGCTTGTGGAAAACTCGTCCTGGGCATTATGCTCGTCGCCCCCGTGGCGGGGCAAGCGTGCGAGTGTTGCATCGGCGCGAACCAATCGGGACACGACAGAGTTCGTTTTGCCCTGCAAAAGGCCGCAATTGTTCCGGGAAACGGCGCTAATGCAGGCGCGTCAGCCCAAGGCCAGGCGTAGCTGTTCGTCCAGATGCAGCGTGGGCGTGACGCGCCATCCGCTCTGGGCGTAGCGCAGCCAACGCCCCAGGACAAGATGTGTCAGCAGGCTGGCGTGCGCGGCAACGTTGGCTTCCTGCGGCAGGCCGCCGTCGGTGATGGCGATGCGCAGCGATTGCTTCAACGACGCCTCGATGCGGTCGTTGATGTGATTGATGCGCTCCTGCAGGCGGTTGTCTTCCGTGACCAGCGCATCGCCGGTCAGCACCCGCGTCATGCCCTTGTTGCGTTCCGAGAAGGTCAGCAGCATGGCGACCGTCTTGTGGGCCTGTGGCAATCCATAGGGTTCGGCGGTGGCGATCTGATTCACCAGCGTGAAGATGCTGGTTTCGATGAACTCGATCAGTCCTTCGAACATCTGCGCCTTGCTCGCGAAGTGCCGGTACAGGGCGGCTTCGGAGACTTCGAGGCGCGCGGCGAGGGCGGCCGTGGTGATGCGGGACGCGTGCGGCTGTTCCAGCATTTCGGCCAGAGTCTGCAGAATCTGGGTCTTGCGCTCGCCGGGTTTGCTCGCCATGGAAGGGACTGCTTCGCGCAGGATGACGGGTGGAGGGGATGCTGCGTGCCGTCAGCCCCGCAGGGGGCGTCGGCGTAACAATAAATCACTGACGCAGTTTACCCGCAAGTCGACGTACGCCGGGCGGTGCGAGCGTCCGCGTCCGAAGGGCGTGCCGGGGTGATACACGTGGACCGTCTTCAGGCCGGCCAGGCGGGCGCCCCGCAGATTGGCCAGCGTGTCTTCGACCAGCACGGCGCGGTGGGCGGGCACGCCTTCGCGCGCCAGCACATAGCGCAGCAGCGCTGCGGAGGGCTTGGGCCGGAACTCGCCGTGCAACCGCATGTGCTCGATGGCCCACAGGCTGTCGAACTGGCGCAGGATGCCAAGATGCGACAGAACGGACCGCGCGTAGTGCAGCGGCGCGTTGGTCAGCAGCACCTTGCGGCCGGGCAGGCGGCGCAGCTTGTAGGCCAGGGCCTTTTCCGAGCGCATCAGCGGTGCGACGTCGAAGTCGTGGCTGCGATGCAGGAACTCGTGGGCATCGACGCCGTGGTGGCGCACCATGCCGATCATGGTCGCGCCGTAGCGCTTCCAGTATTGTTTGCGCACGAGGTTGGCGGCATCCACGTCCACATTCAGCGCCTCGGCTACCGCCATGGTCATGCCGTGGTCGATCTTGGAGAAGATGGCGTGCGAGGTGTCGTGGAGCGTGTTGTCCAGGTCGAACAGCCACAGGCGCTCGGGCGCGCCGGTGGCAATCCCGCGGGAGCGGCGCATCCGCACCGCGGGCCGCAGCAGCTGGCGTCGCGCTTGCATCATGAGGCTCGCGCGGTGCGCCGTGCTGCGGGGGTGTGCTTCATCAGTGCGAGCTGATCATCGTGCCGACGCCCTGGTCGGTCAGGATTTCCAGCAGCAGGCAGTGCGGCACGCGGCCGTCGACGATGTGCACCGAATTGACGCCGTTCTTGGCGGCGTCCAGCGCGGACGAGATCTTGGGCAGCATGCCGCCGGAGATCGTCCCGTCGGCAAAGAGCTCGTCGATGGTCTGGGCCGACAGGCTGCGCAGCAGCTTGCCGCCTTTGTCCAGCACGCCCGGGGTGTTGGTCAGCATCAGCAGCTTTTCAGCGCCCAGCACTTCGGCCATCTTGCCGGCGACGACGTCGGCGTTGATGTTGTAAGCCGTGCCGTCCTCGCCATAGCCGATGGGCGAGATGACGGGAATGAACTGGTCGTCCTGCAGCGCCTTGACGACGGCCGGTTCGACCATCGTGATGTCGCCGACGAAGCCGATATCGATGGGCTCGGACGGGTTGTCCTTGTTGGCCATCAGCTTCTTCTGGGCCTGGATCAGGCCACCGTCCTTGCCGGTCAGGCCGACGGCCTTGCCGCCGACCTCGTTGATCATCATGACGATGTCCTGCTGGACCTGGCCGCCCAGCACCCATTCCACGACTTCCATGGTCTCGGCGTCGGTGACGCGCATGCCCTGGATGAAGGTGCCTTGCTTGCCGATGCGGCGCAGGGCGTCATCGATCTGCGGACCACCACCGTGGACCACCACCGGGTTCAGACCCACCAGCTTGAGCAGCACGACATCGTGCGCGAAGCTGCGCTGCAATCGCTCTTCCGTCATGGCGTTGCCGCCGTACTTGACCACGATGG
>Ga0213821_1001473_pt1 | contig 10799 bp, 9 predicted proteins | sample MC6MC0909MG_FD_179894 | JGI IMG/M metagenome (GOLD analysis project Ga0213821, IMG submission 179894) | Enriched soil aggregate microbial communities from Iowa State University, Ames, United States - MC6-MC0909-MG | ecosystem: Environmental > Terrestrial > Soil > Unclassified | place: USA: Iowa...
TCGCGTCGGGGAACCGACCCTGCGCATGGGCGACAACCCGCTGACGGCCACCGCGCCGTTGCTGTCCGATACCCCTGTTGAGGCCCTGCCATGAATCACGCCCCGCCCCTGATGCTGCTGCTTGCCGCCACGCTTGGCGGGGCTGCGTTGCCCGCCGCACAGGCCGCACCCGCCGTCCGGCAGGCGCCCGCGGCGTCCGCCACCGCACCGGTGCTGGTCACCGCTGCGCAGTGGACGCAGATGCGTGCCGAGGGTGCGCGCTCGCCACTGTTCGCCAAGGAACAGCAGCGCGCCGAACAGCGCGTGCGCGCGATGATGAAGGCCGGCATCGACGTGCCGGTGCCCAAGGACAAGGGCGGCGGTTACACGCACGAACAACACAAGCGCAATTACCAGGCCATCCAGGCCGCCGGCGCGCTGTACCGCCTGACCGGCGACAAGGCCTACGCCACCTTCGCCCGCGACCTGCTGCTGGGCTACGCCAAGCTCTACCCGGGGCTGGGCGCGCACCCGCAGGGCCGCGGCCAGATTCCCGGCCGGCTGTTCTGGCAGACCCTCAACGATTCGGTGTGGCTGGTCAGCGCGGCGCAGGGCTACGACGCGATCCGCGACACGCTCAGTGACGCGGATCGCACGACCATCGACGACAACGTGTTCCGCGCGATGGCCGATTTCCTGTCCGGCACGCCGGAGAACTTCGACAAGATCCACAACCACGCCACCTGGGCCGTGGCGGCCGTGGGCATGACCGGCTACGTGCTGCGCGATGCCAGCTACGTCGACAAGGCGTTGCAGGGCAGCAAACGCGATGGCAGCGCCGGCTTCCTCAAGCAGGTCGACCAGCTGTTCTCGCCGGATGGCTATTACGAGGAAGGCCCGTACTACCAGCGGTATGCGCTGGCGCCGTTCATCCTGTTCGCCAACGCGATCGAGCGCAACGAACCGCAGCGCGGCATCTTCAAGCGCCGCGACGGGGTGCTGCTCAAGGCGGTCGATGCGCTGGTGCAGAGCAGCTACGGCGGCTACTTCATCCCGATCAACGACGCCATCCTCGACAAAGGCCTGGACACCGAGGAACTGGTGGCCGGCATCGACATCGCCTACGCGCAGACCCGCGATGCCCGCCTGCTGTCGGTAGCCAGGATGCAGAAGCGCGTGCTGCTCTCGCCGGAAGGCCTGCAGGTGGCCCAGGCGCTGGCGGAGAACAAGGCCAAACCGTTTGCGTTCGTGCCGACCCTGCTGCGCGATGGCCCGGATGGCACCGAGGGCGGCCTGGCGATCCTGCGCATGGGCGGCGAGAACGGCCAGGCGCTGGTGATGAAGAACACCAAGCAGGGCATGGGCCACGGCCACTTCGACAAGCTCAACTGGTTGTTCTACGACAACGGCCAGCGCGTGGTCACCGATTACGGTGCCGCGCGTTTCCTCAACATCGAGGCCAAGGCCGGTGGCATCTACCTGCCGGAAAACAACAGCTGGGCCCGGCAGACCATCGCGCACAACACGCTGGTGGTGAACGAGCAGAGCCACTTCGGTGGCGACTGGAAGAAGGGCCAGCCGCTGGCGCCGACGCCGCTGCTGTTCGCGGTCAGCGACGATACCCAGATCGCCTCCGCGCGGATGGAAGGCGCCTACGACGGGGTCAGCTTCACCCGCACCCAGGCGCTGCTCTCGCACCCATCGCTGGGCGAGCCGGTGGTGCTGGACCTGCTGCGCGTCACCGGCAGCAAGGCCGCGCGCTATGACCTGCCGCTGCATTTCAATGGGCACATCATGGACGTCGGCTTCAAGACCCAGTCCGCCGTCGCCGCCCGTCCCGTACTGGGCAAGGCCAACGGCTACCAGCATGTGTGGGTCGATGCGGCCAGCGAGCCGACCCGCGATGCGCGCAGCCTGACCTGGCTGCTGGACGGTCGCTTCTACACCTACCGATTCGCCAGCACCGCACCCTCGCGCGCCCTGATCGGCGAGAGCGGCGCGAATGATCCCTCGTTCAACCTGCGCCGTGAGCCGATGCTGCTGCAGCGCGTGGATGGCCAGGCCGCCACCACGTTCTACGGTGTGCTCGAACCGCACGGCCAGTACGACGGCACCGCCGAGACCGTGCGCGGCGCCAACAGCCGCATCGATCGCCTCACCCACTACCGCGGCAAGGATGCGGATGTGCTGGTGCTCGACCTGGCCGGCGGCAAGCGGCTGGCGCTGGGCATCGCCGACGACCCCACCCAGGGCGGATCGCATGAAGTGAGTGGCGATGGGCACAGCTGGCGCTGGGACGGCGGCTGGAAGCGCTTCGATACCGGCACCGGCGCCGGCAAGGACAGCAAATGAAGGTCACCACGCAGGCCCGCACCTATGTCCGTTGGCTGATCGTGGCGTTGATCGCCGTCGCCACGGTGATCAACTACATCGACCGCAACGCGCTGGCGGTGATGTGGCCGCAGATTTCGCAGGATGTCGGCGCGACCAAGGAAGACTACGCGCTGCTGGTCACGGTGTTCATGCTGTTCTACGCCGCCGGCCAGTTCGTGTTCGGGCGCCTGTTCGACATCATCGGTACGCGCCTGGGCTTTGCGCTGTCGATCGCAGTGTGGTCGATCTCGATCGCGCTGCACTCGGTCACCCACTCCATCCTGTCCTTCAGCATCGTGCGCGCCATGCTCGGCATCAGCGAAGCCGGTGCATGGCCGGGCGCGGTGAAGGCCAATGCCGAGTGGTTCCCGGCGCGGGAACGCGCGCTGGCGCAGGGCGTGTTCAATGCCGGCGCCTCGATCGGCGCGATCATCTCCGCGCCGCTGATCGCCGTGCTGTTCCTGTGGCTGGGCTGGCGCGGGACCTTCATCCTGATCGGTGCGATCGGTTTCATCTGGCTGCTGCCGTGGCTGATCATCTACCGCGCCGGCCCGGACAAGCACCCGTGGGTAAGCGCGGCCGAGCGTGCACTGATCCTGGATGCGCCGCCCGAGCAGCCGGCCGTGCCGGTGGCCGAGTACGTGCCGAACGTACGCCAGCTGCTGGGCCACCGCCAGACCTGGGGCATCCTGATCTCGCGGTTCTTCCTGGACCCGATCTGGTGGCTGTTCGTGTCCTGGCTGCCGATCTACCTCGCCGATACCTTCGGTTTCGACATCAAGCAGATCGGCATCTTCGCCTGGGTGCCCTACGTAGGCGCGATGATCGGCAGCCTCGGCGGCGGCTGGCTGTCCGGCCGTCTGATCGGTGCCGGCTGGAGCGTGGATAAAGCCCGCAAGGTGGTGATCACCCTGGGCGGCGCGATCATGGCCCCGGCGCTGATCGGTGCGGTGCTGGCCACCGATCCGGTCTGGGCGGTGATCACCATCGCTTTCGTGCTGCTCGGCTTCCAGATCGCGATCGGCAACATCCAGACCCTGCCCGGCGACATCTTCAGCGGCAAATCGGTCGGCTCGGTGGCTGGCCTGGGCGGCATGGCCGCGGTGGCCGGCACGCTGATCACCACCTGGCTGGTGCCGGCGATGACCCACGACTCCTACGCACCGATTTTCATCCTGGTGGCGGCCCTGGTGCCGGCCTCCCTGCTGGCGCTGTGGCTGGTCACCGGTCGCGTGGAAAAAATCCACGGCCCGGTCGAGCGCCGCTGAGTTCCCTTCTTCCCTTTCCCCCAACGCATCACAGGAGTGTTTCATGACCCAATTCAAGGACAAGGTGGCGATCGTCACTGGTGGCGGCCGTGACATCGGCCGCGAGATCTCGCTCAAGCTGGCCGCGGCCGGTGCCAAGGTGTGCATCAACTACGCCAACGACGAAGCCAGCGCGCAGGAGACCCTCAAGCAGGTCGAAGCCGCCGGCGGCACCGCGATCGTGCATCGCGCCGATGTCACCGATGCCAAGGCGGTGGCGGCGATGGTCGCCGCGACCCAGGCCGCGTTCGGCCCGCAGATCGACGTGCTGGTGAACGTCGCCGGTGGCATGGTCCAGCGCCGTCCGCTGGCCGAGATCGATGAGGCCTTCTTCCACAAGGTGATGGACCTCAACATGAGCTCGGTCTACCTGACCACGCATGCGGTGGTACCGCACATGCCCGAAGGCGGCGCGATCGTGAACTTCGCTTCGCAGGCCGGCCGCGATGGCGGTGGCCCCGGCGCGGCGATCTACGCCACCGCCAAGGCCGCGGTGATGACCTTCACCCGTGCCATGGCCAAGGAACTGGGGCCGCGCGGCATCCGCGTCAACGCGCTGTGCTGCGGCATGATCGCGACCCGCTTCCATGATGAATTCACCAAGCCGGAAGTGCGCACCGCGGTGGCCGGCAATACGCCGCTGCGCCGTCAGGGCCGTCCGCAGGAAGCCGCCGATACCGCGGTGTACCTCGCTTCGGACGCCGCCGGTTTCATCACCGGTGCCAATGTCGACGTCAACGGCGGCACCTACTTCTCCTGATTGACCTGCTGACCGCCTGGGAGGGCCGCCATGCTGCGCTGGATCACTGCATTCTCTCTTGCACTTGCCACCAGCGCCGCGGCGCTGCCCGCCCAGGCCCAGGTCTGGGTGCCAGCCTGGACCGCCTCGCCGGCCCCGGACCGTCTTGATGGCACCCCCGAGGCCCCGGTGCAGTTCGCGAACCAGACCGTGCGCCAGGACATGCGCCTGGCCAGTTCGGCCAGGGCGCTGCGCTTCCGCATCAGCAATGAACTCGGCCAGGCGCCGCTGCGTATCGGCAGTGCCTCGGCCCACCTCACCGGCACCGCCGCCGCGGCCAGGCCGGTCACTTTCAATGGACGTGGCGATGTCGTGGTGCCGGTCGGCGCTGCCCTGCTCAGCGACCCGGTCGCGATCACCGCACCGGCGCTGGCCGACGTCTCGCTCACCGTGTACTTCCCGGATGCCACCCGCCCGGCCGTCCGGCGTACCGCGCTGCGCATTGCCGAGGGCCGCGCTGCCACGGTCGGCGATGCGGTCAAACTCGCCTACCGGCAGAACGTGGTCTCGGCCGTGCTGGCCGAACGCACCCGCAAGCCGATCGTCGTGGTGGCCCTGGGCGACTCCATCACCGAAGGGGCCACCGCCACCCGCGGCAGTAACGGCGACTGGCCCGCACTGCTGTCCGCCCGCCTGCAGCAGGCCTGCCCGGACCAGGTGGTGGTGGTCAACGCCGGCATCAGCGGCAACAAGGTGATGGACCATGGCCGCAGCCACAGCGCGCTGGCGCGGCTGGACCGCGACGTGATCGCGCTGCCGAACGTGGACCGCGTGATCCTGTTCGAAGGCATCAACGACATCCGCCACGACGGCGGCACCCCACCCGTGCCCGGCCGCAACGCCAAGGACATGGTGCTGGGCTACCGGCAGATCGCCGAACGCCTGCACAGCAACGGCATCCGCCCGATCGCCGCCACGATCACGCCGTTCGGTGGTTCGGACCGCTACGAGCCGATCGCGGCCGCCGCCCGCACCACCCTCAACGCCTGGATGCGCGGTGGCCGCAGCGGCTTCGATGGCCTGATCGACTTCGACCGGATCCTGCGCGACCCGGCCAACCCGGAGAACCTGCCCGAGGACATCACCCGCGATCACCTGCATCCCAACGATGAAGGCTACCGGCGCATGGCCGACGGCATCGATCTGGCCCTGCTCGGGTGCCCGGTACGATGACGGCCCAGACCTTCGTTGTCGCACCCGACAACGGCCAGCGCTGGGACGCACTGGCGCTGGGCGAAGTGATGCTGCGCTTCGATCCCGGCGAGGGCAGGATCCGCAGCGCGCGCCAGTTCACCGTGTGGGAAGGCGGCGGCGAGTACAACGTGGCGCGTGGCCTGTGCAGCACGTTCGAACACCGCACCGGGGTGCTCACCGCCCTGCCGCGCAACGAGCTTGGCCTGCTCGCCCAGCAGCTGATCCAGGCCGGTGGCGTGGATGCCAGCCAGATCCTCTGGCGCGACTACGATGGCATCGGCCGCAACACCCGCATGGGCCTGAACTTCACCGAGCGTGGTTTCGGGGCGCGTGCGCCGCTGGGCATTTCCGACCGCGCGTACTCGGCGGCCTCGCAACTGCAGCCGGAGGCCTTCGACTGGGACGCGCTGTTCGGCCAGCACGGCGTGCGCTGGCTGCATACCGGTGGGATCTTCGCCGCCCTGTCCGAGCACAGCGCGGCGACGGCAATTGCGGCGGTGCGTGCTGCGCGCCGGCACGGCGTGGCGGTCTCCTACGATCTCAACTACCGCGCCAGCCTCTGGAACAGCCATCCGGACCCGGAGGCCGCGCGGCACACCAACTGCGCCATCGCCGCCGAATGCGATCTGCTGATCGGCGATGAGTATTCGTTCGCCGCATGCCTGGGCATGGACCTGAGCGATCTCGGTCGCCGCCACACGCCGATGGATGTCGGTCCGGCCGAGGCAGCCGCCGTGCGCGCGATGACGCAGTTCCCGGCGCTGCAGGCGGTGGCGTTCACGCTGCGCGACGCCGCCAACGCCGCCCGCCACGGCTGGGCCGGCGCGCTGCGCACCCGGTCGCAACTGTATGTCTCCGCCGCACGCGAAGTAGACCTGCTCGACCGTGTCGGCGGTGGCGACGCCTTCGTGGCCGGTGTGGTGCATGCCCTGCTCAGCGGCAAGGGCGAGCAGGCAGCGGTGGACCTGGGCGCCGCGCATGGCGCGCTGGCGATGTCCACGCCGGGCGATTGCGCTGTCACCAGCCTGGCTGAAGTGGAGGCCGTGGCGCGCGGCGATGGGGCGGCGGCGCGGCGCTGAGCTAACGCATGAGCGTCCGGGCCAGAAACGCCAGCACGCGCTGGCTGGACTCGCGGTCTGCACGCGCATACCCCTCTGCAGTGCCCCCTACCTGGAGATGGGGACCGGTCTGGTTGCGGAAGGTCGTGGGCTGCAGCATCTGGGTGATCAGATGGCCGGCGTCGCTGTAGTAGGCCACCTCATCGTCCATGGGCACGGCGCGCCGTGTGCGCAGCCAGCGCTCGGCGACGGCGGCCATGCGGCCAGAGTCGCCCAGCTGATCGTCACCACCGGCCACCAGCAGCACCGGGCCGTTGATCCGCTCGATCGGCAGCATCGCCTGCGCAAGCAGGCGGGCGTCGGCGGACGTGGGCGCCGACCAATCCACCTCATCGCGATAGGGCAGATACCCCAACGGCGCGCCCTTCCAGGTCAGTGGCGGCAGGTCCACGCCCCGGTAATCGGCGGGTACCACGTCGCGGCGAATGCCCCGGAACGGGGCCGGACTGCCGACCCACGAGACCACGCTGCGCAGTCGAGGGTCATGCGCAGCGGCCGCCATGGCAACGATGCCGCCCCAGGATCCCCCCATCACGCCAATCCGCTGTGGATCCACGCTTGGCTGCTGCTGCAGCCACGTCACGGCATCCAGCACGGGCTCGATGGGAACGTTGATCAGATCCTTGGGTCGCCCGGCCATACGGTAATACCCCACGGCAAGCGCGACATACCCATTGCTGGCCAACCATGCCGCGTAGGCGCTGGCTGCCTCGATGCCCCCTTCTGCGCCCCCCAGCGTCACCACCGCCGGGTGCACCACCCCGGTGCCGGTGCCTTCTGCAGGGAGGTACAGGCGTGCGCTGGCGCCTGCCACCTGCACCACCCGCGCCACGACGCCTGCCGTCGACAGGCGACGCTGCAGTGTGCGCGACGCTATCAGCTCGCCATGACGGAGCACGCTCAACTGCATCGGGACCGCTTCGTACAACAGCCCGTCCTGGGCATGGCGCAGTGCCAAGGGGCTCGGCGCGCCGACCCCACTTTCCGGCTGCATCGACCAAAGCAGGCCGGCTGCATCGATGCCGCGGTAGCTGCCCTGTTCCGCAGCGGAGGTGGCGGTGTCGGCCACCCCGTGCAGATCGGCGCGCAACCGTGCGCTGGAGCGCCACACGTTTCCGTGCGCGTCCTGCATTTCCAGGCGCAGGTCGATCGGCTCGGCCGCCTTCAGACCCGTCACCGCGATCAAGGGCACCCGGTCACCCCGGTCGCCGTGCGTATCCACCACCAGTTCGGCCGCCCCAAGCGGCACGCACCCCATCACGGCCACCACGGCCACCACGGCCAGCCACGCCAGGCGATTGTGCATGTCGACTCCTTGCTGCGGAAAGCGCGCAGGTTGGCGCAGTCCGATGCACCACGGGGATGCAGGGCCGGCCCAATGGCGTGGGCCGTGCAAACGCGGGCCCCAACCGGGCGCGCGGCGCTCAACGTGCCCCCAGCACCTGCTCCAGTGCCGCGCGATACGTGCGACTCAGCGGTACCCGGGCGCCGTCGGACAACTGCAGCATCGCATCGCCATTGCGACGTTCGTGCAGCGACTGGACGCGCGCCGGATTGACCACCACCGAGCGATGTACACGAACCAGCCCGGCCGGTGCCAGCTGTTCGGCCAGTTGGCCGATGCTCTCGCGCAGCAGATGGACCTGCCCGCCCACATGCACGCAGGCGTAGTGCCCGGCCATGTCGATGTAGTCGATCCGGTGAGCGTCAAGGAAGTCGGTACGTTGCCCTTGGCGAACGGCCAGACGTATGCCTGCGGAGAAACCAGACGGCGGCGGGTCGATCAGGCGGCGGGCGCGCGCCAATGCCATTGCCAGACGGTCTGGATCAACGGGTTTGAGCAGGTAATCGGCAGCACCGAGCGCGTAGGCGTGCAGCGCGTGCTGGGCATGCGCGGTGACAAAAATGGTGTGTGCGGCCAGCGCCGGCCACCGCCCTGCCAATCCCAACCCACTGCCATCGGGCAGACCGATGTCGAGCAGCAGCAGGTCGAAGCGGCGCGAGCGCAACAGCGCATCGGCCTGCACCACGCTGGCTGCGGTCGCATCGACACGCAGATCCGGATGGGCATGCAGCAGGGTGACCAGCTTGTGGCTGGCCAAGGGCATGTCTTCAACCACCAGTGTGCTCAGCACCCGGCTCATGCCCATTCCTGCGCATCGACGGCGGGTAGCCGCACGTGCACCGAGAAGTGTTCGCCATCCCTCCCCGCCTGCACACTGCCACGTGCCCCATGCAGGGCATCCAGCCGCTGGCGCAGATTGCGCAGGCCGGTGCCGGTGCCCGGTGGCGGTCCCTGCGGCGCCAGCCCGTGTGGGTTGCGCACTGACAGGCACAGCATGTGCTCGACCACGGCCGCGCGGACATCGATCTCCAGGGCAACCTCGGCCTGCTCCCAGCCGCTGTGGCGCACCGCATTCTCAAGCAGCGGTTGCAGCAGCAGGGACGGCACCCGGCAATGCCAGGCCTCGGCGGAGAGTCGCCACTGGACGGTCAGCGGCATCCCCCGCAACAGCCGCTGCAGGGCCAGATAGTCGTTGGCCGCCGCGATTTCCTCGGCAAGTGTTCGCTGCGGCGGGCATGCCATCGCATCGCGCAGCAGATCGGACAGCCCGGCCAGCGCGCGGTCGGCATCGGCCGGCCGCTGGTAACCCAGCCCGCCGATCGCATTGAGCGCGTTGAACAGGAAGTGATGCTGCAGGTGCTGCCGAAGTGCGGTCTGGCGCGCCTGGTCGAGCAAGGCACCGCGCCGCCTATAGCGGCCGACGAAGGCCAATGTCTGGCCCAGCCCGATCACCGCCACGAAAGTTGGTGCAGCGAACAACGCGGTCGCCGCGATCGCGCGCACTGCGGCAGCACGGTCAGGCAGGCTGCCCCAGGGATGCAGCTGGCTGAGCCAGCCGCCCAGTACCCACCCCACCGCCGAAAGCAGGGGCGTCACCATTGCACCCAACAACAACAGACAGACGCCGTGGCGCAGATCGCGCCCCATGCCCAGCGGCCACTGCCGGCACAAGGACCACAGCACCGGCGTGGCCAGCAGCCACGGCAGCTGGCTGCCGCCGATGAACCACAGCGCGGTCCGCCATCCACCTGCTTCGCCGCCGACGGTCTGAGCCAGATAGACGGCCGGTACGCTGCTGGCGAACAGCACCACCCACATCGCCAACGCATAGCGCAGCGGGGCCACGGGGGGTGTCGCAGGCGAAACGGGTAGTGGGCTGGAGTCGGCGAAGCGCATCACGCTGCACGGGCCAGTGATCGGGCACCGGATTGTCGCAGGGGTCGCATGATGCGGCTACGTCCTGCGATCGGCCATCGACACCTGCTCCAGCGCCCTTCGCGCCGACACCGTCAATGGCGCCGGCAGCGCGTCGGCAGTGAACCAGTCCAATGCGAGCAACGCCTCGGGCTCTTTCACCGATGCGACGGTCGCGTCGAGCGCACGCACCAGATATACCGGGGCCACCCAATGCTGCCCCAGTGCCGGCTCGAAGTGGTCGACCACGCACAGCAAACGCGTCACTGCGACGCGCAGCCCGGTTTCCTCCTGCACCTCGCGCACCACGGCATCTTCGACCTTCTCCATCCAGTCCACCTTGCCGCCCGGCAGGCCCCAATGCCCCTGCTCAGGCTGACGCCCGCGCTGGACCAGCAGGATCGCACCATCTGCGCGCTGGATGACGGCGCCGCAGCCGAGGCGGGGGTGCTGCAGATCAGAGGACGGGGGCATCGGGCATCTCCATGGCGGTGCTTCATTATCCCTCGGGCCCCGTGCCTGGATCGCGCCCACGAAAAAGGCCCGGCAATGCCGGGCCTTTCCTGCCACGCCGGTCAGGCGCGTGGCGATGCGGTCACGCTGGGATTACCAGCTGAAGCGCGGGCCGACCGACCATTCCTTGTCACCATGGCGATCCATCTTGATGTCGCCGTTGATGCCCCAGTTCTGGTTCAACTTCACCTGGCCACCCAGGCGGCCGTAGAACTGGCCATCCGGATTGACGCCGTGCTTCTTGCTGTAATCCTCGT
>Ga0213821_1001482_pt1 | contig 10761 bp, 8 predicted proteins | sample MC6MC0909MG_FD_179894 | JGI IMG/M metagenome (GOLD analysis project Ga0213821, IMG submission 179894) | Enriched soil aggregate microbial communities from Iowa State University, Ames, United States - MC6-MC0909-MG | ecosystem: Environmental > Terrestrial > Soil > Unclassified | place: USA: Iowa...
AAAGCACTCAGTCGGAACGGAGATCAACCCCTCGTTTTGAAAAAGGGCTATACTTTTTAATTTGTCACATTGATTTCATTGACATAATAGTATTTCAACAACATGTAAAGCTTCTTGCAGTATGCAAGAAGCTTTTTCTTGCGCAGGATATTTAATTTTTTTCAGCAAATGCGTGAGATACAGAATTCTCACATCTCAATAGGTGGTGAGATGAATACGAATTTAAGCTACTTTTCAGATCTCTCCTAGATTTGTCTTTGACAAAAAAGAAAATAGTAATTATGATTATTCTGATGAGAATGATTATCAATGGGGGAAGTGTGTGGATAGATGGTTATTACAGCAATACCATTACATGAAGATTCTAGTAGTGGAGTGAAGAAACAATAATGGGCAAAGTAAATGTAACTGGATTGTCTTGTGAAACATTAAAAGATGGGGCACTTGCCATTAATATGACGGAAACGCTTATACTCGTATCACAAAATCGGTATCAGGGATTAATGCATATAGAAGAGCTGTATAACGCCATGCATATTGATGTAGATGAGAAACATCGTATTTTAGAGCAGGAGCGAAAACGATTAAAAAAACAAAAATTACAGCTTGCGGAAGAAGTGCAAAAATTAAAGCAGCAAAATGTGGTATTACAAAAGAAGTTGACTGAATATAATTGTGCAGTTGATGAGCTGAAGGAGCTTCGCAGACAAAATACTGAGCTACTTTTTGAATTAAGTAAATACACTGCATTGTCGAGAGAGTCACTTTCAGGCCCTCTCAAATCAATGATTCGTGATATGCGGGAGCAGGGTGTAGGTATTAAGGAAATCCATATTCGTATTAAACGGCAAATTAATCCAGATATTAGCTATAGAATGGTGCGTAACTATATTTCTGAGCTTGAATTTGAGGATAATGTATAGCTCCATATAGAAAGGCTGTAAATTAAGCATTTACAGTTCCAGAGCTAAGTCCTATAATTAGTCTATTCTTTAAAAATTGCGCAAAGTCGTAATCGATTTCAACAAGAGTAGGAGAGTTAGAGGCAATGTCAAATGAAAAAAAAGGGGTTTTGGCAGCGTTCTTGGCTTATGTCTTCTGGGGTGCCTTTCCTCTATATTGGAAATTACTCGAGCATGTACCGAGTATGGAAATATTATTATCTCGAGTCATCTGGTCCTTTGTCTTTACGGTACTAGCAGTGGTCCTATTTGGCATGCGTAAGGATCTTCTAGCAGATTTAAAGTATTTATGGTCACACCAAAAGCATTTCTGGCAGTTGGCAGGAGCATCCTTTGTCATTTCTATGAACTGGTATTTATATATTTGGGCAGTTACACATAACCATTTAATTGAGACCAGCTTAGGTTATTATATTAATCCGCTGCTTTCAGTTATTTTTGGGGTTATCTTCTTTAAAGAGAGGCTTAATCGTGCACAATGGGTAGCTACAGGAATTGCCTTTCTTGCAGTCATTATTTTAACGATTAACTATGGTTCAGTTCCGTGGGTAGCACTGTTTATTGCATTATCCTTCGCCATTTACGGTGTATTGAAAAAGAAAATTTCACTTGATGCCACGAGAGGACTAGCTATAGAAACATTATTTATTTTACCAATTGCATTAGGCTATTACGTCTATCTGTTTACAACGCAGCAAGCCTCATTCTTACATGTTGATGTAAAAACAGATATCTTGATGATTGTTAGTGGCTTGGTGACAGCTATACCTTTAATTTTATTTGCAAAAGGTGCACAAAATATTCCGCTTTATTTACTAGGTTTTATACAATATGTCTCACCAACTATTGTATTAATTTTAGGGATTGTGTTATATAAAGAGCCGTTTAGTCAGGTAGAGTTAATTGCATTTAGTATTATTTGGGTAGCTTTACTACTGTTTTCTGGCTCGAAAATCATTGAAACGAGAAAGGCTCATCATAAATCTGCTTATAAGAACTTGTAGAAATTTTCTACAGGTTTTTTCTTTGTTACATTTATGTCAGTTAGCCAAGAGCATATCTCAGTCTTACTAAGAAGATGAAAGCCCCTTTACTTTTTTTATTGCATATAGTAAGATAATGACAAATTAGATAACAATGAAAATTATTGAGAGGTGCTTTTTGTGAGTGTAGTAGGTTCTAAATAGGAAATTACATCGAAATAAAATGATTGACGACAGGGGATTTATGGAAAAGTAACCCCTTATTTGGTCATGCGTTTATTTCAATACCTATGAAGATACCTACAATACTTTATAAAGCGTGGTAATGCACTGACTAACTTCATGTTGATGAGGTTTTTTCAGGATGCTTATTACATACCCTTTGTAATGTGAAAGCTGTGGTATCCCCGCAGCTTTTTTTATTTTAATAAAATCATTGCTATCTAATAATAGGTATCTTCATGAATGATTCTAAAAAATCATAGTGAGGAGCAATTAACAATGAATTATACTACTCTTGAGAAGTTACAATATAATGAATTGAAGGAAAAGGTAAAATGCTACTGTGTGAGTGGATTAGGTAAACAGCTATTGGATAAATTAGAGCCAAGTTCTAGCATATCTGTTGTGCGAAATCGATTAAATGAAACGACAGAGGCACGGGCCATTTTAGATGCAGAGGGGCATATTCCGTTTTTAGGCGTAACAAATATTGACAGCACCATCAAGAAGCTTGAAAAAGGGATTATTTTAGACCCAAGTGAGTTAATAAGTATTTCAGATTTTTTACGTGGATGTCGCAAAATAAAAAAATTTATGTTGGAGAAGGAGTTTTTTGCGCCAGTTCTTGCATCCTATGCTCTGTCGATGGCTGAATTTAAAAGTGTAGAAGAGGAAATAAATTTTGCGATTAAAGCTAATCGCGTAGATTCAGCGGCTAGTCGAGAACTAAAGCGCATACGAAACCATATTGATGCGACAGAGGAGAAAATTAAAGAACGCTTAACAAAATTTTTAAACAGTAGTGCAAATAAAACCTATATACAGGAATTTTTTATTAGTAAAAAGGATGATCGTTACACAATTCCTATTAAGGCGTCCTATAAAAATCATGTGCAGGGAACAGTGGTGGAAATTTCAGCGAAGGGTGCTACAGTTTTTATAGAACCTAGTGCAGTCGCAAAATTAAATGTAGAGTTGGCGACCCTGAAAGCGGAGGAAGCTATCGAGGAATATCAGATTTTAGCTTCATTATCAGGACTTCTGATGGAAAATATTCGAGAAATCACGATTAATATGGAGTTGATTAGTCAGTATGATATGGTTTTTGCTAAAGCTAAGTATAGCAAGCAAGTAGGAGGCATTGAGCCAAGCTTAAATGATTATGGCACTATCAAATTAATCAATGGGAAGCACCCTTTATTAACAGGGAATGCGGTGGCATTAACGTTTGAAATCGGTCAAGATTACCGAAGCTTGATTATAACAGGGCCTAATGCTGGTGGAAAAACGGTAGTCCTCAAAACGATTGGCCTTTTAACATTGGCAACCATGTCAGGCTTCCATATCATAGCCGAAAAAGGAACCGAAATAGCTGTATTTGATAATATCTTCGTAGATATTGGTGATAATCAAAGTATTGAAAATGCCCTTAGTACATTTTCGTCTCATATGAAAAATATTTCGGACATTATGATGGCATCGAATAATCATACATTATTACTTTTTGATGAAATCGGCAGTGGGACGGAACCAAACGAAGGAGCGGCATTAGCTATATCTATTTTAGAGGAATTCTATCATATGGGCTGTATAACAGTAGCTACAACCCATTACGGTGAAATAAAACGTTTTTCTGAAATGCATAGTGATTTTATGAATGCGGCTATGCGTTTTAATAGCGAAACATTGGAGCCATTGTATCAATTAATGATTGGTGCCTCTGGCGAAAGTAATGCGCTTTGGATTTCACAGAAAATGAATATTCGCAAAACAGTATTACAGCGTGCGAAGGACTATTTGGACAATAAGGATTACCAGCTAGAACGGGTTCATGACAGTAAAATTAGAAGGCCTAAAATAGGAAAAGAGGGCACAAAGATGAACCATAAATTTTCCAAAGGGGATCGAGTGAAATTATTAGATTATGATGATGTTGGGCTTGTCTACAAAGAAGTAGATAATTACTATAATGTTGTCGTGTATTATAAGGAACAGTTTATGGAGGTAAATAGTAAGCGTTTGGTATTAGAGCTTTCTGCAACTGAACTATATCCTGAAGATTATGATTTGGAAACATTATTTGTAGACTATAAGGAACGCAAGCTTCAGCATGATATTGATCGTGGCTCGAAAAAAGCTCTACGCAAGATTCAGAAGGAAATGAGAAGGGATAACAGGTAAGGGTTAGGATGGAATAGAGGAAAATTTCTATTTTTCTCGACCCTTTTTATATAAATCATAATAAAAATGACCTATTGTTATTTGGTGACAATAGGTCATTTTTTATTACAAAGTATCAATTTGTCCCTTAATGGAATAATAGGTTTCTTCAATTTTTTGCTTATACGGAAGATCGATTAAATCCTGTGAATCCTTATAGGCCATTTTTGCAATTTCATAGGCTGTTGTTAACTCACCAAAATGTGCATAACAGAGTGCCTTATAGGAAAAGCATTCATTAAAGCCTAAAATGTCAAATGGATGTAGAATGAAGGAAGGAATGTTTGTAAAATGTTCAAAAGCCTCTTTAGCTTCTTCATAACGACCTAGCAAATATAAGGATTTACCTTTTTCACAATAATATAAGCTTTTATCAAATTTAGTCGCGCCCATATCCATAAGTGGACGAAAACGTTCTATTTCCTCTAGTGCCTTTTTATAATCATGGGTGTAATTGTTATAATAGTGAGCTCGTAATGTGAAAATAAAAGCATCCACATCCGCTTGTTCCACAAAAACACGATATTGCTCTAGCTTTGTTATCAAATGCTCTGCTTGCTCGAAATCATTGTCAACCATGGCACAAAACGCTGCTATACGATACATATCATCAATATAATAATAAAATTGGTTTTTATGTGCATTGGCAATTGATTCTTTAACAAGTTGCTTACCTGCTTCATATTCTCCGATAGCTAATTGAAAAATGCTAATATAATAAGCCATTTTCCCAGCATCTCGTGAATCAAGTTGATAATTTTCCTGCTCAGCTTCTTCCTTAGCCTGTAAGATACAGGAATAAGCCATTTTATAGTTTCGACCTTCCATGAAAACAGCTGATTGTATGACATAGGTTTCAAACCAATGACTCAGTAAATTAATTTCTTTAAATATAAAGCGTGCACGATTGAGTGGCGATTCCCATGTCGTTATGCCTGCTTGATATTGTGCTACCGCGTAAATATACAGTAAACGACCTGCTTCATAGCTAAGTGGTAGCTCTTCAACATAAGGCTTAATCATCTCTATAGTTTGTTCCAGGTTTTTAGTATCACCAAGCTGTATTTCTGCATAAAAAATTTCCACCTGCTCTAAAAGATGTCGTATTGTAGAAGGTGCTATTTCTTCAAGTAATTCACTTGCTTTTACCCCTAAACGCTCCGCGATATAGTCAAGGCTTTCCATTGAGGGCTTAGCCTTATCATTTTCAATTTGACTTAGCATTCCTTTTGTAAGACGATCGCCAGCAAGAGCCTCTAATGTTAATTTTCGTTCCTTTCTTAAATTGCGAATTCGTGTACCTAAAGAGTTCACTGACTCGCCTCCTTTATTTATAACATGTCCTTTGTTTAATTATATTAAACTTTCCCTTGCGTGAAAAGTAGAAGTTGTGCTATATTTTGTTTAATAAAATTAAACTTTTAATTTTTATTAAAAATTTGGAGGGTTTTAGAATGGATGAAACAGCAAAATATAATAAAGCAACCTATCATTTATGGACATTTACAGCCAGCAAATTGATAGCGATGCTAGGGACAAATGTGCTATCCTTTGGGATCAGTTTGTATATCTTAGCCATGACGGGGTCTGCAACAAGCTTTGCTACCAACATGATATGTTCAGTATTACCGCGAGCACTTGTTGCACCTATAGCTGGTCATGTTGCTGATAATTACCCGAAAAAACGTACAATTCTACTTGCACAAGCAGGAACAATTTTAACAGTAGGGGGCTTACTGCTCTATACAGAAACAGTAGGGATGTCGGTTTATGCTATTTATGTAGCTACAGTTGTTAATACGATTTGCTCCGCTTTTTCAGGTGTAACATTTTCATCAGCTATCGCAACATTGGTCAATCCAGAGCGATTACAGCGTGCCATATCATTTAACCAATTATCAGTGTCAGTTGCTGCAATAGGGGGGCCTGTAATCGGGGGAATGATGTATGGTTTTTTCTCAATGAAAGTATTTTTAATAGTCAATATGATTGCCTATTCAATTGCTTTTCTCTTGGAGGCAACGATGAACTTCACCCTTTATAGTACAAGAGATGGAGATGTGAAAAAGGAAAAGATTTGGGAAGGGCTTACTAGTGGCTTTCGCTACATTAAGCAGCAAAAGGTTATTAAAACCGTAATGTGGATGTCATTATGGATTAATTTATTCTTCTCTGCCATTGTTGTTGGTGGGACTTATATTATTATTGAATTACTAAAAGTAAAATCTACACATTTTGGCTTTATCGAAGCTTCTGGTGCTTTTGGTATGCTCATTGCCTCCATTTATTTTGCGACAAGGGCAGAGGTTAAAGTACCGTTACGTTTTTCTAAAATCAGCTTATTGCTGCTAGCAAGTAGTTTGAGCTTAGCCGTATTACCATTATTGATGAAATTATCGTATTTAACGATTGTGATTTTTTATATTGTGATTTATTTTATTTTTGCAATTTTTGAAATGGGTATTAATATGCCTATTGGTGTTTATATGCAAAAGCTAATATCAGAAGAATACCGAGGACGTGTATTTGGATTAATGGAAACGATGGCTATGTCGATGATGCCAATTGGTATGATGGTGTATGGCATCCTGTACGATACATTACCAGCAACCGCTATTTTACTCTCTACTAGTGCGATTATTGTGACGATTACATTGGTTTTGCTCCGAACTTCGGTCTTAAAAGAAGCACACCCAGAATTTTATAATAAAGAAATTGTAACAGAGAGTTTAACAAATTAATTAGCCTTTTTATTAAGTAGTACAAAAAATAACCAGACATTCTGCAATTTATAGAATGTCTGGTTTATCTTTTCAACTAATCTAAATGTAGTACCAACTCCTAAGTATCTGCATCTTGAATAAAAATTAGTAGCGATAGTGCCAGAAATTACTGATCTTCAATGACAATGTATGTAGCTTTAATAGGTCCGTGTACACCTACAATCAGAATCATTTCGATATCAGCAGAGTTACTTGGTCCTGTAATTAAGTTGATACAGGAGGCGATTTGCTCTCCATCTCTTATTTTTTCACGAATGAAGCGGGCGGCTTGTGTCATACGTGGAACGATTGTACTTTTAGGAATTAAAATAATGGATTTCTCTGGTAAGAAGCTAACAGATCTACCTTTATTCTTGCTACTAAAAAGTACAGCAGTTCCTGATTCAGCTAATGTTATTTCGCTTATGGTAATGCCGATATTTGCTTTTTCAGCCTGCCGAATATTTTCCTCATGCTGTGCCGGGTTCCATTCATACAATTGAATGCCCATTTGTGACCAGTGCTCTGTCATAAATGATGTTAGGCCATAACGTTCAAAACGTTCATCTTTCCATGTAACTACTGTATGACCTCCATAATTATCAACGACTTTTTGTAAGTCCTTTGTGAGATTAGCCGTATCTGTCAGAACAATGTCTGTATGAATATTTTTACATTGCTCCACCAAAACCTCTACTAATTCATCTTTTGTTGCATCTTTCAGTACGCGATCTTGGGGCTGATATTGCCATATAGGTTGTGCAAGCTCAGTTTTGGGTGCACGTCCAAGCTGCTGAGCGATTTTTGATAAAAAGGCATCTCTATTTTCTATTGTACCTATCATCACTGCTCTCCTCCTTTAGAACGTTGCTTCAGCCAGTTCCTGAAATTATCTTTATTTGGTGCTGGAAAATCTCTTGTCTCTGTCCATGCTTTTAACGGACCAGGGCCATTTGAGATTTTATTGTCTTTAGTAAATGGCGACATTGTAGGTGAGGCCATTTTTGCTGCCATTTTATAAAGGGTAGGGGAGGAGGCACCTAGACCAAAAGCTTTCATGAGTAATTTTTCAGAAACAGGGGCTCTTCCTTCGTTTTCAACAATTACTTGACGATGCCGATGAATAAGCTGATGTAATGGAATTTTCACAGGACAAGCATCTGTGCATGCCCCACACAGTGTGGAGGCATATGGTAGCTCCTTATAATCATCGTAGCCACCTAATAATGGGGAGAGTACAACTCCCACAGGTCCTGAATAGATGGAGCCGTACGTATGACCACCAACATGACGATAAACAGGACATGCATTGACACATGCTGCACAGCGAATACATTGTAGAATTGGTTGGAATTCGCCTCCTAAAATATCGGAGCGCCCATTATCAACAATGACTAAATGAAATTCCTCTGGGCCATCTGTATCGCCTTCTTCTTTAATCCCCGTTAAAGTTGTAATATAGCTCGTTAGCTTTTGACCAACAGCGCTTCTTGTTAATAAACTGACAAGGACCTCCATCTCTTCAAATGTAGGAACAATTCGTTCCATGCCCATAACGGTAATTTGAGTTTTCGGTAGGGCAGTCACTAAATCTGCATTACCTTCATTTGTAACAAGTGTAATAGAGCCACTTTCTGCAATGGCAAAATTACAGCCTGTGATGCCAATATCAGCAGTCAAGTACTCATTCCGAAGTTTTTCACGGACATAGAGGGCAAGCTCCTCTGGTTTTTCAGTTTTATCATAGCCTTGCTTTTCTTTAAAAACATCCCGTATCTGCTCCTTATTTTTATGCAAGGCAGGAACAACGATGTGGGATGGCGGCTCATGATCATCCACCTGCAAAATGTATTCGCCTAAATCTGTCTCAATAACTTCACAACTAAGCTCTTCTAACACAGTATTTAAGTTGATTTCTTCTGTAACCATTGATTTAGATTTTACAATTTTCTTAGCATTTTTCTTTTTTGCAATGCCTTTAATATAGTCTGTAGCTTCTTTTGCAGTTTGCGCAAAGTAAACATGACCACCTCTTTGTGCAACATTTTCACTCAACTGATACAAGTAAAAATCTAAGTTTGCTAGTACATGCTTGCGAATTTCTTCACCATGAGAGCGCCATTCCTCCCAATGGCCAAGCTCTGCTGCTTGTAAAAGTCGACGTGTTTGAAAGCGTTCCTGTGCACTTGACACAGCTCCACGCATAAATGTATTGTCTAACTCCTTCGTTACTCGATGATTAAATAGATCGTCACTAGTTTTCATGGCCATTTCTATTACCTCCTTTGAATCTATTGGCAATTTAATACTTCTGCAATATGCATCACTTTAATTGGTTTTCCCTGTCGATTAATTCGACCGCCAATATTGATTAAACAACCAGCATCAGCGCCAATTAGGATATCTGCTCCTGTCTGTTCCACATCGTGTACTTTTTCAGTAACCATTTCTCCTGAGATATTGCCCATTTTTACTGAAAAGGTTCCACCAAATCCACAACAGCGATCTTTTCCTGGCAATTCCACATACTGTAAACCTTTTACTTGACGTAATAATTTAAGTGGTGCTTCTTTTACTCCAAGTAGACGAGTCATATGACAGGATGTATGATAAGTAGCTGTGCCTTCTAAATGGGCTCCAACATCCTCAATCTTTAATACATTGACAATAAATTCTGTAAATTCATAGGTTTTATCTGCTAATGCTTGTGCTTTTTGTTCCCAAATTGGGTCCCCCTGAAAAACATCTGGATATTCCTTAAACATATACACACAGGATCCTGAAGGGGAGACCACATATTCAGCCTGTTCAAATGCTGAAATCATTTTTTTCATAGCATTTTTAGATTCCTTTACGTAGCCGCTATTATAGGCTGGCTGTCCGCAACAAATTTGATTTTCTGGAAAGTCAATATCACAGCCAAGTCTTTCAAGTACTTCAACAACAGCTTTTCCTACATCCCCTTGAAACATATCAACTAAACAAGTGGCAAATAGTGTAACTTTCATGTTTATCGCTCCTTTTAATGTATCTCCAAGATATAAACATTTACTAAGTGAGAGAATCACTGTCTATACAAAGTTCTTCTCTAAAATGATACATTTTAATAATTCAACTGGTCATCTGATGATTTGGGTAAGGCAAATAGATTGTTTTTATAATACTACAACTTTTTAATTGAGTAAAAGAGTTTATCAAAAATTTTCAAAAAATTTAAAAGCTGCCTATAATTAGGCAGCCACTGTTGTTGAAATACTATTATGTCAATGAAATCAAGGTGACAAATTAAAAAGTATAGCCCTTTTCAAAACGAGGGGTTGATCTCCGTTCCGACTGAGTGCTTTCCTGAGGGCGTCCGATGAGCCGCTTCACTCGCGTTGTGAAGCTCCAGATCTTATCTGTGACGCTGAATCCCCGAGAAGTCATTCAGTCTATACTCCAATCAACCACTGCACATCGTATTTTCTTCTGGTATTTCACATAAAAGTATAGTGATAAATTAAAGTCTTAACCCACTATTTTGCGCAAAATTGAGCTTTGGTAACATTTCCTATTCGAAAGAAGCGTCAGCAATAAGTAACTTTATGTAAAGTTACAAAGTAGTTTTATGCA
>Ga0213821_1001488_pt1 | contig 10723 bp, 10 predicted proteins | sample MC6MC0909MG_FD_179894 | JGI IMG/M metagenome (GOLD analysis project Ga0213821, IMG submission 179894) | Enriched soil aggregate microbial communities from Iowa State University, Ames, United States - MC6-MC0909-MG | ecosystem: Environmental > Terrestrial > Soil > Unclassified | place: USA: Iowa...
CGGCGGTCATCTGGCGTCCATGGAATGTGCCTGGCGATTGTAGGCGCAGCCGTTCTCGCAAATGCGCATTGACTTGGATTCGCCCACTGCCTAATATCCGCCAATATAGTACGTATACGTATTTATTTGAATCGCCCTATCTGACTTCACGGGAACACGCCGATGCCGACTCGCCAACTGCGCAACTACCTGGACGGCCGCTTCGAAGACGGCGCGTCCACCTTCGACAAACATAGTCCGGTGGACGGGCAATTGATCGCGCAGGTGCATGAAGCCAGCCGCGACCAGGTCGACCGCGCGGTCATCGCGGCACGGCGCGCCCTGCCCGCCTGGGCGGCGCTGCCCGTGGCGGCGCGCACCGACTATCTGCTGGCGCTGGCAGACGGCATCGACCGCCGGTTCGACGACTTCCTGCAGGCCGAGATCGGCGACACCGGCAAGCCCATCGGCTGGGCCGGCAAGATCGACATTCCGCGCGGCGCGGCAAACTTCCGCACCTTCGCGGAACTGGCGCGCACGCTGGACATGGAAAGCTACATGACCGACACGCCCGACGGCCGCCAGGCGTTGAACTACGCCTACCGCAAGCCGCTCGGCGTGGTGGGCGTGATTTCGCCGTGGAACCTGCCGCTCTTGCTGCTGACGTGGAAAGTCGCGCCCGCGCTGGCCTTCGGCAACACCGTCATCATGAAGCCGTCCGAAGTCACGCCATCCACCGCCACCCTGCTCGCCGAAGTCGCGCACGACGCCGGCCTGCCGCCCGGCGTCCTGAACCTGACGCACGGCTTCGGCCCGAACTCGGCCGGCGAATTCATGACCACGCATCCCGACATCGACGGCATCACCTTCACTGGCGAATCCTCCACTGGCGCGGCAATCATGCGCGCGGTGGCGCCCGGCGTGAAACCCGTGTCCTTCGAACTCGGCGGCAAGAACGCCGCGCTGGTGTTCGCCGACGCAGACTTTGACGCGGCCGTCGACGGCGTTACGCGCTCGGTCTTCGCCAACTGCGGCCAGGTCTGCCTGTGTACCGAACGCGTCTACGTCGAGCGCCCCATCTACGACCGCTTTGTCGCCGCGCTGGCCGAACGCGCGCGCGCCATGCGCATCGGCTGGCCGCTGGACCCCGACACCGAAATGGGACCGCTCGTCTCGCGCGAGCACCGCGAAAAAGTGCTGTCCTACTTCGCCCTCGCCCGCGAGGAAGGCGCAACGGTCGTCACAGGCGGCGGCGTTCCCGTCTTTGGCGACGCCCGCGACGAAGGCGCCTACGTGCAGCCCACCATCTGGACCGGCCTGTCCGAAGACGCACGCTGCATCAAGGAAGAAGTCTTCGGACCGGTCTGCCACATCGCCCCCTTCGACACCGAAGACGAAGCCATTCGCCTCGCCAACGACACCCGCTACGGCCTCGCCGCCGCCGTCTGGACCCAGAACCTCACGCGCGGTCACCGCGTCGCGCAGGCCATGCAGGTCGGTCTTGCGTGGGTCAACTGCTGGTTCCTGCGCGACCTGCGCACGCCGTTCGGCGGCAGCGGCCTGTCCGGCATCGGTCGCGAAGGCGGACGCCACTCGCTGCACTTCTATACCGAACCGACCAACGTCTGCATCAAGCTCTGACGGCGCTAAGCCGCACCCACGACATCTGCATCAAGCTCTGACGGCGCTACAACGAAAGCACCGACGCCTTCGTGACGCGCTGACAGCGCTACACCTACCCACCGAACGCTTGCACCACACCTACACAAAGGACCGCCCGATGAACCAGCCCACCGCCAGCGCCACCGTCGTCCCCGGCAAGGCCACGCCCCGCGGCAAGTATCCCCACATCAAACGCGCCGGCGACTTCCTATACGTCTCCGGCACCAGCTCGCGCCTGCCAGACAACCGCATCGCCGGCGCCGAGGTCGACGCCATGGGCACCACCACCCTCGACATCCGCGTACAGACCCGCGCCGTCATCGAAAACATCCGCGACATCCTCGCCACCGCCGGCGCCACGCTTGCCGACGTCGTCGAGATCAGCACTTTCCTGGTCAACATGAACGACTTCGGTGGATACAATCAGACCTACGGCGAGTTCTTCGACGCCGACGGTCCGGCGCGCACCACGGTTGCGGTGCACCAGTTGCCGCACCCGCATTTGCTGATCGAAATAAAGGCCGTCGCCTACAAGCCCGCCGCCCGCTAGCCGATCTCCGGCGATCCGGACAACGCACCATGGGCGGCGGCATGTCGGACTCACCCAGGGAACAGGACCATCGTCCGCGGCCGCGCGCCGGGGCGGCCGCACGGATGTCGAACTTCCGCATAACGCCCAACGCGCTGAGCCACAAGCTCAAGCTGCATCAGCTCCAGATCTTCGAACGCGTCCTGGCGCGCCGCTCCCTATCGCGCGCCGCCAGCGAACTGCACCTGACGCAACCCACCGTCACCAAGGCCATCCACGACCTCGAAGCGTTCTTCGGATCGACCTTGTTCGAACGCTCCAACCGCGGCGTCACCCCCACCGAACTCGCCCTCGTGCTGGGCCGCCGCGTGCACGCCATGATGGCCGAAGTGCGCTACATGGCCGACGACATCGACGCCGTCCTGGGCGGCGCCAGCGGCCACGTCGTCGTCGGCACCTTGATTGCCGCCTCCGCCAAGCTCCTGCCCGAAGCCATCGCGCGCCTCATGACCGAACACCCCGGCATCCAGGTCACCGTCCGCGAAGGCCCCTCCGCACAATTGCTGCCCGCGCTCGCCACGGGGGACGTGGATATCGTCGTCGGCCGCCTGCCCGGCGCGGATATGGCTTCGATCTCCGGGGTAGCTGTCGATCATCACAAGCTCTACCACGAGGATTTGTGCCTGGTCGTGGGCGCCCGTCACCCGCTGGCTGGCGCGACTGACGTGGCCTTGGCGGATTTAATGGACCACATCTGGATCCTGCCCGCGCCGACGTCTCCGCTACGCGCGTCAATAGAGCGCACGTTCTTTGATGCGGGCTTGCGTTTGCCGGCGCGGCATGTGGAATCGCTGTCTCTCTTGACCAATATCGGCGTGCTGATGCATAGCGACGCGCTGGCGCTCATTCCTTATGACGCGGCCGCGCAATTTCTTTCGATGGGCATCCTGGCACGCCTGCCTACGAATGTGTTTGGTGCGTTTGGGGATGTCGGGTATTCGATCAGAGCCGATCGGCCGTTGACGCCGGCTTGTCAGCGGTTGGTGGATTATTTGAAGCAGATTACGGCGCAGCGGCTGGCGCCTACGGAAGATCCGTCGATCGGTGTTTAAGACCTGAGCCGCGCGATGGGTGGCGGCGACGGAGCTTCGTAGGCCGGTGTCAGACACCGGGGAGGCGTCGGCTTAGTGCGGTGGGTCAATGCTGGGGTGTCAGACACCTACGTATGCGAGACACCTACGCATCCGTGACACCTACGTATGCGACACCGACGCACTCGTAATTGCAGCCACACGCGAAGCGTCATCACGACAACGCAAGACGCCGCGTAAGCCCCACCAGGCCGCCCGCGCGGCCGACGTGGGGCGGGCACCGCAAGCCGCTCCAAACCCGCCCCACAGCGTGCAAGAACCTCAAGAACCCAACTCGCCCCACCGGCCGCCAAGCTGAACTCATCGCAGCCGGGTGCGGCGTCGGCCTGGGGTGCGCGGGGCGTGTAGATGCGCCCGAGGGAATCTGAAGGGAAGGCCGAAGGCCTGGACGAAGATGACGAAGGGGCAGTCCGGAGCGAAGGCTCCGGACCGCAATCGTAGCCCCGCGCGCCCCAGGCCGACGACGCACCCGGCGCCTTAAGAACCCGCACCCGCCAAAAGAAAACAAGGGAAACCCCGCGATAGATAACCCGCATATCCACCCCCACAATTTCTATTGTGCAGCCCCCCGCTCCCCCGCCTAGACTCTCCCTCATCAAGCGACACCCACGGAGTTCCTCATGCCTGCCTACGGCCCGCCGTTGAATTTCCAGCGCTGGATCCAAGACCACGCTCATCTGCTCAAGCCCCCCGTCGGCAACCAGCAGATCTGGCAGGACAGCGACTTCATCGTCACCGTCGTCGGCGGTCCCAATCACCGCACCGACTACCACGACGACCCGCTAGAGGAATTCTTCTATCAAGTCCGCGGCAACGCCTGGCTATCGCTGTGGATCGACGGCAAACCCGAACGCGTCGACTTGAAGGAAGGCGACATCTTCCTCTTGCCCCCGCACGTCCGTCACTCCCCCCAACGCCCTGAAACCGACAGCGCCTGTCTCGTCATCGAACGCCAGCGCCCTCAAGGCCTGCTCGATGGATTCGAATGGTACTGCCCGCATTGCGGCCACCGCGTGCATCGCGTCGAAGTCCAGCTCAAGAGCATCGTCACCGACCTCCCCCCGCTCTTCCAGGCCTTCTACCAAAGCCAGGAAAAACGCACCTGCCCCAACTGCGGCGAAATCCATCCCGGCAAAGGCCAAGCCCCGTCCGCGCAGCCCGCACCCGCCCAGGCATCCACCTAAGATGATCCAGAAAATCGACATGCACGCGCACTTCTTCCCGCCGATCACCCGGCAGGAAGCCGCCGCGCTGGACCCCGTCAACGCGCCCTGGCTGCGTCCCGACGGCAATGGCACGACCGGCCAGATCATGGCCGGTGACCGTCCGTTCCGCCCCGTCGACGCCACCCTCTGGGACCCCGCGCTGCGCATCGAACAGATGGACCGTCACGGCGTCGATGTTCAGATCCTGTGCGCCACGCCCATCATGTTCGGCTACACCTACCCCGCGCAGGCTGCCGCCGACTGGGCCGCACGCATGAACGATCTTGCGCTCGAACACTGCGCCCACGCCCCCACGCGCCTCAAGTCCCTGGCTCAAGTGCCCCTGCAGGATCTCGACCTCGCCTGCCGCGAAGCTTCCCGGTCACGCGCCGCCGGCCACCTGGGCGTGCAGATCGGCAACCACGTCGGCCCGCGCGACCTCGACGACGACACGTTGGTGCAGTTCCTCGTCCACTGCGCCAACGACGACATCCCCGTCCTCGTGCATCCCTGGGACATGATGACCGACGGCCGCATGAAGAAATGGATGCTGCCGTGGCTCGTCGCCATGCCCGCCGAAACCCAGCTCGGCATTCTTTCCCTGATCCTGTCCGGCGCCTTCGAACGCATTCCGCGCAGCCTCAAGCTGTGCTTTGCCCACGGCGGCGGCAGCTTCGCGTACCTGCTCGGACGCGTCGACAACGCCTGGCGCCATCGCGACATCGTCCGCGAAGACTGCCCGCATCCGCCCTCCTCGTACACCGATCGCTTCTACACCGACAGCGCCGTCTTCGACCCGCGCTCCCTGCGCCTGCTCATCGACGTCATGGGCGAAGACCGCGTCCTGCTCGGCTCCGACTACCCGTATCCACTGGGCGAACAGGAAGTCGGCAAGCTCGTCACGCATGCCGACCTGGTTCCCGGCGTGCAGCAGAAGATCCTGTTCCGCAACACCATGACCTTCTTTGGCTTGCAGGCGTAGCAATGAAATAGGGCAACAGTGAACCAACGCGCCAGCGCATCCACGCATCCGCGCGCCATCACATCCACGACCGTGACACACGGCATAGCAAGGGGAATCACATGAAACGCATCCATACGCTGGCCGCCGCCGCAGTACTCGGGCTGTCGCTGAACGCTGCCGCGCAGGCCGACGTCAAGATCGGCCTGCTGACCACGCTGACCGGCCCCGGCTCCGTACTCGGCCAGGACCAGCTCGACGGCTTCATGCTCGCCGTCGACCAAGGCGGCGGCAAACTCGGCGGCGTGGCCGTGCAGGTCATCAAGGAAGACGACCAGTTCAAGCCCGAAGTCGGTGTCCAGGCCGCCCGCAAGCTCGTGCAAAGCGACAAGGTGCCCATCATCACCGGCGTCGTGTACTCCAACGTCATGCTCGCCGTCGTGCGGCCCGTGACCAGCGCCGGCGTCTTCCTCGTCGGCTCCAACGCCGGCCCCACCAACCTTGCCGGCAAGGACTGTTCGCCGTATTTCTTCTCTACGTCCTGGAACAACACCCAGCGCCACGAAGGCAGCGGCGAAATGGCCAACCAGATGGGGTTCAAGAAGGTCTATCTGCTGGCTCCCAACTACCAGGCCGGCAAGGACGCCATGGCCGGCTTCAAACGCTTCTACAAAGGCGATGTCGTCAACGAGGTGTTCACGCAGGTCAACCAGCCCGACTACTCGGTCGAACTGGCCGCGCTGGCCGACGCCAAGCCCGACGCCGCGTACGTCTTCTTTCCCGGCGGCATGGGCGTGAACTTCATCAAGCAGTATCGCCAGGCCGGACTCTTCGGCAAGATCCCGCTGTTGTCGGTCGACACCATCGACGGCGCCACGCTGCCCGCCCTGCAAAAGGACGCGCTGGGCGCCGTCACCAACGTGCCGTATTCGCCCGACCTGGACAACGCCGCCAACAAGGCCTTCGCAGCCGCATTCCGCCAGAAGTACGGCCGCGAGCCGTCCAGCTATGCCGCGCAGTCGTATGACGCCGCCCAGCTGATCGGATCCGCGCTCAAGAAGACCGGCGGCAAGACCGACGACAAGGACGCGTTGCGCAAGGCGCTGGAAGCCGCTGACTTCCAGTCGGTGCGCGGCGAGTTCCGCTATCAGCCCAACCACTTTCCCGTGGCCGGATTCTTCCGGGCAGACGTGGCCGAAAACGCCGACGGCAAGGTCGCGTTCGTGAACAAGGGCCCCATCTTCCCCGACCTGTCCAAGGTTTCCGACCAGTACGCCGCCCAGTGCGTCATGAAGTGAAGCGGGCGGCCCCGAGGGGCGCCGGCAAGGGGGTGTAGCCATGTCCACGACGCTGCTGCTGGTGCAGGCCTTGAACGGCCTGCAACTCGGCATCCTGCTGTTCCTGCTGGCCGCCGGCCTGACGCTGGTGTTCGGCATCATGAATTTCATCAACCTGGCGCACGGGTCGCTGTACATGATGGGCGCGTTCATCGCGGCCACCGTGTTCCGCCACACCGGCTCGTTCCTGCTGGCCGCCGCCGCGGTCGTCGCGGGCATGGCGCTGCTTGGGCTGCTGCTGGACCGGATCGCGCTGGCGCGGCTGTATCCGCGCGATCACCTGGACCAGGTGCTGGCCACGTTCGGCTTCATCCTGTTCTTCAATGAACTGACCCGCATCGTGTGGGGGCCCGCGCCGATCAGCATGGGGCTGCCGTCCTGGCTGTCCGGCACCATCGACATTCTGGGCGTCACCTATCCGCTGTACCGGTTTCTCATCATCGTGGTCGGGCTGCTGGTCGCGGCGGGGTGTTACCTGCTGATCCATCGCACGCGGCTCGGCATGCTGATCCGCGCCGGCTCCACCGACCGCATGATGGTCGGCGCGCTGGGCGTGAACATCGCGCGCCTCAATACGCTGCTCTTCGTGCTGGGCGCGGTGTTGGCGGGCCTGGCCGGGTTGATGGCCGGCCCCATCCTGTCGGCGCAGACGGGCATGGGCGAACCCATCCTGATCCTGACGCTGGTCGTCATCGTGATCGGCGGCATCGGATCGGTGCGGGGCGCTTTCCTGGCCGCGCTGATGGTCGGGCTGATCGACACGCTGGGCCGCGCGCTGCTGCCGACCCTGCTGCGCGCCGCCCTGCCCCCGGCTGCGGCCAATGCCGCAGGCCCCGCCATCGCGTCGATGCTGATCTACATCGTCATGGCGCTGGTGCTGGCGATGCGGCCGCAAGGCCTGTTTCCCGTCAGGCACGGATAAGGACGCCGACGCCGTGTTCACGTTATCTCCCCGCACGTTGGCCGCCGCCGCGCTGCTGCTGTTGTTCGCCCTGGTGCCCGTGTACGCGCAGTGGCAGGGCGAGCCGTTTCTGCTGGCGCTGTTCGGCCGCGTGCTGGTCTATGGCATTGCGGCGCTGGCGCTCAATCTGCTGCTGGGCTACGGCGGCATGGTGAGCTTCGGCCATGCGCTGTATCTGGGCCTTGGCGCATATTCCGTCGGCGTGCTGTCGCACTACGGCATCGAAAGCGGCTGGCTGCACCTTGCCGGCGCAATCGGCGCATGCGCGGCCGTCGGGCTCGTCAGCGGGTATGTGGTCATGCGCACCAACGGCATCGCGTTCATCATGATCACGCTTGCCTTCGCGCAGATGTTCTATTTTCTGGCGACAGGACTTGAAGGCTTTGGCGGCGACGACGGCATGTCGCTCTTTGCCGGCAGCGACTTCGGCCTGTTCCGGCTGGACACGCCGCTCGCGCTGTATTGCACGGCCTTCGGCGTGCTGCTGCTGGTGCTGTGGCTGATGCATCGGCTGATCCACGCGCCGTTCGGCATGGCCCTGCGCGGCTGCCAGGCCAACGAGCGGCGCATGCGCGCATTAGGCTTTCCCACGCTGCGATACCGGCTTGCCGCCTATGTGATCTCCGCCGTCATCTGCGGCGTGGCGGGTGTGCTGCTGGCGAACCTCACCATGTACGTATCGCCGTCGTACCTGGCGTGGACGACCTCCGGCGAACTGATCGTGATGGTGGCGCTGGGCGGCATCGGCACGCTGTTCGGTCCGGTGGCGGGCGCGCTGGCGTTCCTGCTGCTGGAAGAGGGACTGAAGCTCATCACCGAGCACTGGATGCTGGTCATGGGCCTGCTGATCGTCGGCGTGGTGCTCGCCTCGCGCCGCGGCGTCTATGGCAGCCTGTCCGCCACGCCGTGGCGCATCGCGCGCGGGACGGCGCGCCATCCCACCGGAGAGCCGCAATGAGCGCCCTGCGCATCGAGAACCTGGAAAAGCGCTACGGCGGGCTGACGGTCACCGACAAGCTTTCGCTGGACGTGGCAAGCGGCGAGCTGCACGCCGTGATCGGTCCCAACGGCGCCGGCAAGACCACGCTGATCGGGCAACTGAGCGGCGAACTACGGCCCGACGCGGGACGCGTGCTGCTCGACGGCAAGGACGTCACGCGCATGCCGGTGGAAAAGCGCGTGCGCCACGGCCTGGCGCGCTCGTACCAGATCACCTCGGTCTTCAAACCGTTCACCGCGCTGGAGAACGTGGCGATGGCGGTGCAGGCGCGACGCGGCCACAGCTTCCGATTCTGGCGGCCGGTGCTGTCGACACCGGCATTGACCGAACCCGCCCGCGAGGCGCTGGCCCTGGCCGGCCTGTCCGCGCGCGAAAACACGCCGGCCAGCGAACTTGCCCACGGCGAACTGCGCCAGCTTGAACTGGCCATGGTGCTGGCGTGCCAGCCGTCGCTGCTGCTGCTGGACGAGCCCATGGCGGGCATGAGCCAGCACGAATCCGAGGCCATGACTCGGCTGCTGCTGTCGCTGCGCCGCCGCTACACGATCCTTCTGGTGGAACACGACATGCAGGCCGTCTTCGCCCTGTCCGACCGCATCACCGTGCTGGTGTACGGCCGTGCGCTCGCATGCGGCACCGCCGACCAGATCCGCGACGATCCGCAGGTCCGTGAATGCTATCTGGGCAGCGAACGCGGCCGCACCCGGGAGGCGCGCGCATGACCGCCCTGCTCTCCCTGCGCAGCGTCACCGCGCACTACGGCGCCAGCCAGGCGCTCTTCGGCATCGACCTGGACATCGCGCCCGGCGAGTTCGTGACGCTGCTGGGACGCAACGGCATGGGCAAGTCCACCACCGTCAAGGCGGTGATGGGCCTGAACCCCGCCTCGCGCGGATCCATCAGCTTCGACGGCGCGGACATCGGGCGGCTGCCTTCCTACAAGGTGGCGCAGCGCGGCATCGGGTTGGTGCCCGAAGGCCGGCATGTCTTTCCCAACCTGTCGGTGCGCGAGAACCTCGTGGCCACCGCACACAACCGGCAAGGCGTTGCGCAGCCCTGGACGCTGGAACGCGTGTACGGGTTGTTCCCGCGCCTGTCCGAACGCGCCAAGCACCTGGGCAGTCACCTGTCGGGCGGCGAACAGCAGATGCTGGCCATCGGCCGCGCGTTGCTGACCAATCCCCGGCTGCTGATTCTGGATGAAGCCACCGAAGGGCTCGCGCCCGTGGTGCGCGAAGAAATCTGGTCCGCGCTGGAGACGCTGAAGCAGACCGGTTTGGCCGTGCTGTGCATCGACAAGAACCTGGAGCCGCTGCTCGCCACCGCCGACCGCCACGCCATCGTGGAGAAGGGGCGCGTGGCGTGGACCGGCACGTCGAAGGAGTTCCTGGACGACGAGGCGCGGCTGTTGCAGTACCTGGGGGTGTAGAACGAAGACGGCTAGGCCTGGCGCGCCGCCGGCAACGCGACGCCCAGCCGGCTGCTCCACAACTGCATCTCGTCCCAGAGCGCGGGCGGCACAGGCAGGCCGAGCCGTTGCCGTTCTTTTTCGTGCTCCGCCTCCGGATCGCCAGGCATCCGGGGCGCGCCAGGCGCCTGCGACAGCTCGACGGCCATCCCCGCCACCACGCCCGCCAGCGCCGCGCCCCCGGCAAAGCGCGCCGGATCAATGACGATGAAGAACGCGCCAAGTTCGCGCGGCTGGTCCAGCGCCTCGTACATCGACGAGATGTGCGGGCCGAACGGATTGCCATTGAGCGGTCCGCACAGCAGTTCGACCATCATCGCAAGGCCGTAGCCCTTGTAGCCGTATTCCTCGCCGCCCAGCGGCCGCAGGGCGCGCGCGGCCTGCGCGTCGGAGCAGTCCGCGCCGTTCCCGTCGAGCGCCACGCCCGACGGCAATGCCACGCCATCGCGCCGCGCGTTCATGACGCGGTT
>Ga0213821_1001492_pt1 | contig 10711 bp, 8 predicted proteins | sample MC6MC0909MG_FD_179894 | JGI IMG/M metagenome (GOLD analysis project Ga0213821, IMG submission 179894) | Enriched soil aggregate microbial communities from Iowa State University, Ames, United States - MC6-MC0909-MG | ecosystem: Environmental > Terrestrial > Soil > Unclassified | place: USA: Iowa...
GGCCTTGGGCATCAGAAAGCCGGTGTAGTTGGCCATCAGCCCGACCAGCAGCGCGCCGATCAGGCAGCCCACCGTGGAACCCAGGCCGCCGATCATGATGACGATGAAGATCAGCACGTTCACCTGCGCGCCAAGTTGGGGCACGATAGATTGCTGGTACATCCCCCACAGCACACCGCCCAGTCCGGCCAGCATCGACCCGGCGACGAACACCCCGACAAAGAGATGCCGGATCCGGTAGCCCAGGCTCTCGACCATCTCGCGGTCTTCGACGCCGGCGCGGATCAGGAGGCCAAGCTTGGTGCGGTTCAAGACCCACAGCATGCCGCCCAGCACGATCAGGCCGACCACCAGCGCCAACACGCGATACTTCTCGATGGCGGCGTCGCCCAGCAGGAACGCACCGCGCAGGGATTCGGGCAACGGCAGCGTGATCGTCTGCGGTCCCCACATCATCTTGATGATTTCTTCGCCGATGATCATGCCGCCCATGGTGATGAGAATCTGCTTCAGATGCTGCCCATAGACCGGCCGCACGATCACGCGCTCAAACGCCAGGCCCACCGCGCCCGCCACCAACATCCCCACGATCATCGCCGGCAGCACCGCGACCAGATTGGTCCACAGGCTGCCGGACTGCGTCCAGTCCGCCATGGCGCCAAGCACGGTCGCCGCCATGTACGCGCCGATGGCAATGAACAAGCCGTGCCCGAAATTCAGCACGTCCATCAGGCCGAAGACGAGCGTCATGCCCGACGCCACGATGAAGATGATCATGCCCATCGCCAGCCCGGCGAACGTCAGCGTGACCCAGGTGGAAAAGGATCCGACCAGGGGCAGTGCGATGATTGCCAGCGCCAGCACCAGCAGCACAGGCATGAGGTCGGCGCGTGCGCGCGGCAGCGGCGCTTCGATGTCCAGCGTGCTCATTGATGGCTTCCCAGTGACAGGCCCAGGAGGCGCGTCTGCAGCGCCTCGTCCGCGGCCAGATCGGCCATGGATCCCGCGTGCACGACCTGGCCGTTGTCCATGATCGCGGCGTAGTCGCCGACGCGGCGGGCAAAGTTGAAATTCTGTTCGACCAGCAGGATGGTGGTGCTGGACTGCTTGAGCTCGATGAACGCGTCGATCATGTTCTGGATGATGGCCGGCGCCAGACCCTTGCTCGGTTCGTCGACCAGCAGCAGGCGCCGCGGCTCGATGATTGCGCGGGCCATTGCCAGCATCTGCTTCTGCCCGCCCGACAGCTTGCCGGCGGGATGCAGCCAGAACTTCTTGAGCGCAGGAAAGAATCCGAAGATCCATTCCAGCCGCGCGGTGTCCAGTTGCGCGGCATTTCTGGCAAGGCGTGCTGCGAGAAGGATGTTCTCCTTCACGGACAAGTCGCCGAAGATGCCCATGTTCTCGGGTACGTAAGCCATGCCCATGCGCGCCATGTCGGGTGGCGACGTGCGCGTGCCGGGTCCGCCGATCGGCTTGGCGTCCAGGCAGACCTGGCCCTGCGATGCGCGCCACAATCCCATGATGGTGCGCAGCGTCGTCGTCTTGCCCGCGCCATTGCGCCCGAGCAGCATGGTGACCGCCGATGCCGGCACCGACAGGTTCACGCCGTGCAGGATGTGATACGCACCGATGTGCGTGTGCACGTCCTTCAGTTCCAGAATCGGGAGCGCCGTCATGCCGCCTCCTGTGCGCTGATGCCCAGATAGGCCTGCTGCACGATGGGCGAGGCGATCACGGTGGCCGGATCGCCGTCGGCCATCAGCCGCCCGTTGTGCAGCACGACGATGCGGTCGGCCAGTTCGCGGACGACATCCATCTTGTGCTCGACGAGCAGGATGGTTTTGGAGGCGTCGGTCTTCAGTTCGCGGATGAGGTCCAGCACGACGGGCACGTCATCCACGCTCATGCCGGCGGTAGGTTCGTCGAACATGAACACCGAAGGCTCCAGCGCGATTAGCATGGCGATCTCCAGCTTGCGCTGGTCGCCATGCGGCAGGTCGGCGGCGGGTTGGTCGCGGCGCGCGGTCAGCCGCGTGCGTGCGAGCAGCGCATCGGCACGCTCCAGGAGACCGTGATCGTCGCGCCACGTGCGCCAGAACCGGATGTGGCGCCAACCCATGCCCTGCTGCCGCGACTGCAGGGCAAGCCGCACATTTTCGTGAACGCTCAGCCGGGGGAACAGCTGCGTCAGCTGGAATGCGCGCCCCAGTCCCGCGTGCATGCGGGCCGGCGCGGACAGCTTGGTCAGATCGCGTCCGTTCAACGTCACGGTTCCAGCGCTCGCGCGCAACTGCCCCGAAATCAGATTGAAGTACGTGGTCTTGCCGGCGCCGTTCGGGCCGACGATGGCGGTCAATGTGCCGGGCGCGTAGGCGCAGCTGACGTCATTGACCGCCACATGGCCGCCGAAGCGCACGGTGAGCGATTGGGTCTCAAGCATGAGCGGTGCAAATCAGCGCTTGTTCTGGATCGGCACGGCCATCTGGTCCGGCGTGATCTCCTTGACCAGGTCCTGGACCGCCCACGGCACCGAGGGATCGTTCTTGATCCGGAAGTGGTACATCGACTGCATGGCCTGATGGTCCTCGGGCCGGAACGTCATCTTGCCCTTGGGCGTGTCGAAGCTCATGCCTTCCATCGCCTTGATGAGCTTGTCGGTATCCGTATCGCCACCGGTCTTGTTCAAGGCCGCAACGATCGCGATGCCGGATGCCATGCCGCCCGCGGTGAAAAAGTCGGGCGGCTGGCCGAAGCGCTTCTGATGCTCGGCCACGAGCCAGTCGTTGACCGGGTTCTTGGGGATGCCGTAGTAGTAATAGGTGGCGCCTTCCATGCCCGCCAGGGATTTGAGCGGCGTCATGGCGGTCAGCGTGTTGCCGCCCGTGGCGATCTCGATGCCGTAGCGTTTGGGATCCAGATCGGCGATCTTGAACGGGTTGCCGGCGCCGGCCCACAGGATGAAGATGATCTTGCGGCCGGGCTTGTCCTTCAGCGCATCGAACAGCCGCTGTGCGCCGGCCGTGAAGTCGGTCGCGTTGGCCGGCAGGTATTCCTCGTGCACGATCTTGGCGTTCTTGAGCGCGCCCTTGAAGGCTTTGACGCCGTCGCGGCCAAACGCGTAGTCCTGCGCCAGCATGGCGATCGACGTGCCTTCCTGGTCGAACGCAACGGCGTTCGCGATGGCGTCCTGCGAAGAATTGCGGCCGGTGCGGAAGATGTACTTGTTCCACTTCTCGCCGGTGATGGAGTCGGCCACCGCCGGCTCCACCAGCAGGATCTTTTCGTATTCCTCCGCGATCGGCAGCATGGCCAGCGCCACGCCCGACGACGTGGGACCCACGGCGATGTCGGCGTTGTCGTCGGCATAGGCGGACGCGAGCTGCGCGCGTGCCACATCGGGCTTGCCCTGGTTGTCCTTCTCGATAACGCGGATCTTGCGTCCGGCCACCGTCATGGTGCCCTGTGTGGCGTATTCCAGCCCCAGCATCAGCCCGTTCTGGGTCTGCTTGGCGTAAGCCTCCAGCGGGCCGGTCTTGTCATAAACGTGCGCGACGACGAAGTCCTTTGCCGCCAGCGCGGAACTCATGCACAGGCTGGCCATGGCGGCGAGCAAAATGCGTTTCATGGAAGTCTCCTGGTGTCAGTGGGCGCGCTCGGCCGTGTCGATCGGCCTGGCGAGAAATTGACGGATGGGTTCGATCTGGGATGCCACGTTCAGCGCGGGAGCGTGGCCGCAATCGGGAAAGTCGATGCGCTGCGCGCGGGGACCGCGCTGCGTCATGGCATGCGCAACTTCGGGCAGCAGCAGATCCGATTCGGCGCCGCGCAAGAGCAGGGTCGGCATGCGCAGCGTGTCGTAGCCGGCCCATCGGTCATAGTCGTCCGGGTGATGGCTGAACTGGCCGACGATGGCGGGATCGTAATGGGCGGTGACGCGGCCGTCGGGCAGCCGGCGCACCGACGTTTCCGTCATCCGGCACCACTGTTCGTCGCTTTGCCAGCCGTAGGGTTTGTAGGCGGCGCGCAGCCAGGCTTCGAGCTCCGTCACCGTGTCGAAGGCCGGCGGGTTGCCGGCGTAGGCCAGGATGCGCTCGATGGCGGGCTGCGGCAGCTCCGGTCCGATGTCATTGACGACCAGGTGCGAAATGCGATCGCGCAACGTGGTCGCGGCCGCGTGCATGCCGGTCGCGCCGCCCATGGACGTACCCACCCAGCGCACGCGCGCCAGCGACAGGCCGTCCACCAGGGCGCGCGCCAATGCGGCGTAGAAGTCGAGCCGGTACTCGGCGACCGGATCGGGGCTCCATTGCGACAGGCCGCGTCCAATCGCGTCGGGACAGATCACGCGGTAGTCGCCGGCCAGGGCCTGCGCCAGCTCGTCAAAGTCGCGGCCGGTGCGGGCCAGGCCATGCCACATGACGATGGGGGGCGCGTCAGAAGCGCCCCATTCCGTGTAGTGCAATTCGCGCCCCGCGCAGCGCAGGTAACGCGATGCCGGCGTATGGCGCGCGGCTGCTGCGTCCGCCTCGTCCATGAGTCTCCTCCCGGTTTGTCCAGGTTGTGTGCTTATCGGGCTGAATATAGACTTGCGGCAAGCGCGCCCACAATGCGCCGGCCACCCCACAGCAGGGTGAGTCAACAATATGTAGACGCAAGATCAATTTGCGCAGCCCCCCAGGAGACCGTGCCATGCCAGATACGGAATTCGCCATTTCGGCCAGCGCCGGCGCCGACCGGCGGGATGCGTGGCGCGCCGCGCTGGCCGATGCCTTCGGGCCGTTCGAGGTGCATGGCGGCAAACCCGGTCATTTCGCGGGCCACGTCCGCTACGCACGCCGCGCCAGCCTGCAATTCAACGACCTGCATTACCAGGGCCAGCGGCTGGAACGCACGCCGGGCAACGTGTCGCGGCTGGACCAGGAGTTCTACACTTTCGGCCTGCCGCTGGCCGGTCCGCTGGCGGTGCGTCAGCAGGGCCGCGAATTTCAGGTCGAACCCGGTTGCGTGTACCTGATGAACCAGAGCCTGCCGTATCAGGCGACCGCGAACGGCGCGTCGGGCTATCGCAGCCTGAGCGTCTCGTTTCCGCGCAGTGCGCTGTCACAGCGGGACTCACGCATCGGCGCGTTCTACAAGCTGCGCACCGACGACGGGTCGCCGCGCGGCGCGCTGCTGGCCGGCTACATGGATCACCTCTTCAAGGGCATGGACGGCTGGTCCGAGACCGAGGCGGCCGAGCTGGGCGAGCGCCTGATCGACCTCATCGTGCTCTTCCTGGTGCAGCCGGGACAGGGACAGGTCTCGGAGGCGGACAGCAGTGTCACGGTGGCGCACAGAGCGCGTGTGCTGGCCTATATCCGCCAGCATCTCGCCGACCCGGATCTCTCGCCCGCGCGAGTGGCGCAGGGCTGCGGCGTGTCGGTCGCGTATTTGCACCGCATCCTGCGCGCGGGCGGGTTGTCGGTTGAATCGTTCATCTTCGAGCAGCGGCTGGACCGGTGCCGAGAGCTGCTGCTGGACGCGCGGCACCGTCATCGCGGCATCGCCGAGCTGGCGTACCAGGTGGGTTTCTCTCATCCTTCGCATTTCAGCCGGCTGTTCAAGCAGCGGTTCGGCGTGACGCCGCGGGACCTGCGCGCGGGCGGGCGCGCCGCCTAGCAGTGCGCGCGCGGAACCTTGTGCCGCACGCCGTGCCAACAACGAAAAACGGCCCGCTGGATCAGCGGGCCGTTGGCCTTTCAGGTCGCGCGAAACCGGCCTAGAACGGCGAAGGCTGGTTCGACAGGTTGACGATGCTGTTGGTCGTCAGGTCCAGGCGGATGTGCTCGGACGGTGCGCCGTTGGCCAGCTTCAGCATGATCGCCATCAGCGGCTTGAAGCGCGCCTTGAACAGGTCGGCCGGGGTGTTGGCGTTGCTGACGTTGTTGCCGTTCATCTGCACGGCGGCGTTGGTCTGGTTCAATGCCTGGGCCAGCAGCTTGTACTGGCTGGCACGTTGCGCGGGGATGTCGGTAAACGCGAGGTCGCCGGCGTTGGCGAGGCGCACGAAGTCGCCGGCCATTTCCAGCGCCGTCCACTGCGCGAAGTCCGCCAGCTGCATGCCGTTGGCCTGGGCCAGGGCTTGCGCGCGCGATTGCGCGTTGGCGGCATCCACGGCATAGGCCGGGTTGCTGGCGCCGCTGCCGCCGGCGTCATACAGGCACGCAAAGAACGCGGGCGTCAGATTGTTCTGGTTGCCGGTGTTCTCCAGTTCCTTGAGCGTGACCGTCGTCTGCAGTTGCGACAACGCCAGCAGGTCGGCGCCCGTCAGCGGGCTCTTGACCAGCTCGCGCATCTCGCAGCGCCAGTCGTCGTTCAGCAGACGCAGGCGCACCAGTTCGCTCATGTAGCGATAGGTGAAATCGCCGTAGTCCTTGGCGTCCAGGATGGACACGTCCCAGCGCGGCGGCACGGTGTAGGCGTTCTCGGCGCGGTACAGGTCGAACAGCTCATCGAAGCGCGGCACCTTGTCCAGTCGGATGGTCTGCACTTCGATCTCATCGGCGCTCTGCAGCGTCATGAGCTTGTACGCCGGCACATAGGCGGCCATGGAGGGCGCCTGGATGTTGAAGAGCGCGTGGTCGCCGCCGTAGTTGCGCAGGGCCATGTCGTTGAAGTGCATGTGGCCGCCCACGTGCACCTTCAGACCGGTCTCGGCCAGCGCGCGGGTGGTGTTCTCGGCGGGACGGCGGATCATCTGCATCTTGTTCGCGCCGAGCAGCGCTTCGATGTCGTCGGAGGCGCCATTGAAGAACTCGGACATCGGGAAGTGGCTGAAGGCGATGACCTGCTTGCCCTGCGCCTTGCCGCGCGCCACCACATCGGTCAGCCACGTGATGACGTGCGCCTTGTGGGTCAGCATCTTGTTATAGCCCTGGTCACCCGAGCCGGTGAAGTCGTTGGCGCCCGGACCCGTCGGCACGTAGACGTTGGCGTCCAGGCCCACCAGCCACACGCCCTCGACGGGCTCGACCACGTAGGACGTGTCGGGCACCATCTTGCACAGTGTGTAGTTCTGAGGCTTGTTCGGGCCGCCCGTGCCTTCGGCGCAGATCTCGTACTGGCGGTTGATCCAGTTGGCTTGCGACACCGCCGTGGCGTAATCGTAGTCTTCGTACTTGTAGGTGCTGTACGGGGTTTCGTAATACACGTTCTGCGGCTGGGGCATGAAGCCATGCTGCTCGAGCGCGGTCGTGATGCCCGAATAGCCCATGTGCAGCACTTCCTCGGTGCAGTACGTATTGCCGATGCGCGTCCAGTCGCCGCTGTAGGCGGTGTTGCATACGTTTGCGCCGCGGCTGTAGATCGGCTGCGAGAAGCCGATCGCGCCCGTCACGGGATCCAGGCCAAGATAGTCGCCCTTGCCCGCGGGCTGGTTGAAGGGGCGGTTGGGGTCATGGTTGCCCGGCGCGGCGAAGAACTGGATGCCGTGCTTCTTCGAGTAGTCATCCATGATCTTGACCAGGCCGCGCATGTGCACAGGCTGGCCGTCATCGGAGAAGTCGCCCGGCAGCGCGATGTACTTCACGCCGCGCTTCACGGCGTCGTCCAGCGCGGCCAGGAAGGCGAAGAAGTTTTCGTTGAACAGGCGCGTGGATGTCAGCTGCGCGTACATCGTGCGGATCGTCGCGTTGTCGCCGGCCTTCGGGTTGGGGATGCCGGGGAACGAGCCGTCCTTGAAGTCCGCGTAGACGTCATGGAAGTGGATGTCGGGCATGAACGCGACCTGCACGGGGGCGGGCGGCTGCGCGGGCGTTTCGGCGGGGGGCGGCGTCTCGGCGACGGGCGGGGACGTGTCATCGTCCTTGTCGCCGCCGCATGCGGCGAGCAGGGCAACGAGCAGCAGGGAGGCTGCGGCGCGGACGGGGCGGGAAGGGCGAAGCGTCATCGGGAGGCGGGGTCCTGGAGGGTTCGGTGCGACGGCGGTCGCGCATGGGCGATGGCCATGGCGAAGCGGCAGCCGCGGGTCAGCTGCTTGGGTCAGCTACTTGTAAGCGGGCCCAATGCTCACTGACCCGCATGACAGCCTCATGAATCCCGAACCGGTCCGCGTCACGCGACGGCAAAAAAAAGCCCCGCACGCGAAGTGCGGGGCTTTGCGACGCGATGGCCGCTGGATCAGACGTGCGTGATGAACTTGGTGACCAGGTAGCCCTCGAAGGTCTCCGTGCCGCCTTCGCTGCCGATACCGCTGTCCTTGATGCCGCCGAAGGGCGTCTCGGCCAGGGCGCTGCCAAAGTGATTGATGTTGACCATGCCGGCTTCCAGGCCGTTGGACACCTTGGTTGCAGTCTTCAGCGAGTTCGTGAACACGTACGAGGACAGGCCGAAGGGCAGGCTGTTGGCCCGGCGCAGCACCTCATCGGTGTCCTTGAAGCGGACCACGGGCGCCACGGGGCCGAACGGCTCTTCGGTCATCAGCATGGCGCTGTCGGGCAGGTCCGTGACCACGGTTGGCGCAAAGAAGAAACCCTTGCGGTCCAGCGGGCCGCCGCCGACCACCACCTTGGCGCCGTGTTTCTTGGCGTCATCGATGAAGGCGCTCATGGCGGGCACGCGGCGTTCGTGCGCCAGCGGGCCCATCTCGGTGCCGGCTTCCAGGCCATCGCCCACCTTGATGTTCTTGAGCACTTCAGAGAACCGCGCCAGGAACTGCTCGTACGCGCCGTCCTGCACATAAAAACGGGTGGGCGACACGCAGACCTGGCCTGCGTTGCGCACCTTGAACTTGGCCAGCATCTCGGCGGCGCGGTCGATGTCCGCATCGTCGAACACCAGCACGGGCGAGTGGCCGCCCAGTTCCATGGTGACGCGCTTCATGTGCGCGCCTGCCAGCGCGGCGAGCTGCTTGCCCACCGGCACGGAGCCGGTGAACGACACCTTGCGCACGATCGGCGAACGGATCAGGTAGTCGGAGATGGTGGCGGGTTCGCCCCAGACGATGTTCAGGCAGCCCTTGGGCAGACCCGCGTCATGGAACATGCGCGCAATCGCCATGACCGCGCTGGGCGAGTCCTCGGGACCCTTGAGCACGACCGTGCAGCCGGCGCCGATGGCGGCGGCGATCTTGCGGATGGCCTGGTTGTACGGGAAGTTCCAGGGGGTGAAGGCGGCGCAGACGCCGATGGGCTCGCGCACCACGATCTGGCGCACGTCAGGATTGCGCGGCTGGATGACGCGGCCGTAGATGCGGCGGCATTCCTCGGCGTGCCAGTCGGCGTGTTCGGCGCAGGACGTGACTTCGCCCACGGCCTCGGCCAGCGGCTTGCCCTGGTCCAGCGTCATGTTGCGGCCGATCTCCTTGGCGCGCTCGCGCGACAGCGTGGCGACCTTGCGCAGGATCGCCGAGCGGTCCATGGGCGAGGACTTCTTCCACGATTCGAAGGCGCGCTGGGCGGCGGCAAGTGCGCGGTCCAGATCGGCCTGCGTGGCGTGGGGCAGCTGGCCCAGCACCTCGAGCGTGGCCGGGTTGATGACGTCCTGGGTGCGCCTGCCCTCGCCGGCGACGAATTCGCCGTCGATATACAGCGCCAACTGTTCATACATGCCTGTCGTTCCTTGCGAAATAGGAATGGGTAGCCAAGGGTGATGGCGACCGCTGTCGCCCACGGCAGTCTAAACCAGCTTCCCCGAAGCGGAAGGAGCCAATCCCCACCGCGGGCTTGGGTCCATTGGCCTGCAAGGTGCGGGCACGCGTGCCACCGTGGACAAGCGCATCGCCGTGGACAAAAATGAGGAATCTTTGGCTGTCATCCGTATACCTATCGTGCAACCCGTCGATGCGCGCCCGGTCGCCAAGCCCAGTCTCTATTCGCGGGTCGTTTTCCGCTTCATCGAGTGGCTGCGTCAGCGCATCGCGCAGGCCTCGCTGGTCGGCGACAAGCCGATATTCCAGAACAGCCAGTTCCCGTGGGTCGCCACCCTCGAAGCGCGGGCGCCCGCCATTCGCGCCGAACTGGTGGGCTTGCTGGCCCACCGGCAGGCGCTACCGGCCTTCCACGTGCTCTCCCCAGACGTCGGCATGATCACGTCCGACGACCAATGGAAGACGTTTGTCTTTCTGGGCTATGGCCTGCGCTCCGAACGCAACCTTGCGCGTTGTCCCTCCACCGCGCGCGCCCTGCAGGACATCCCCGGCCTGCGCACGGCCTTCTTCTCCATCCTGGAAGCCGGCAAGCGCATCCCGCTGCACACGGGCCCGTACAACGGCGTGCTGCGCCTGCACCTCGGGCTGGTCGTCCCGGATCCGCCCGAACGCTGCTGGATAGAAGTGGGCGGCCAGCGCTATAGCTGGCGCGAAGGACAGGCCGTGGTCTTTGACGACCTGTATCCCCACGAGGTGCACAACGACACCAGCGGCGTAAGAGCCGTGCTTTTCGTGGATTTCGAGCGACCCTGCCGCGCTCCTGTAAAATGGCTAAATCGCCTTGTGCTCATGGCCGCGCCGTTCACGGACGAAATCCGTCGCGGCAAGGCAAATCATGACGCCTGGGAGAAGGGCTACTACCGTCAGAAATAGGGGCGGATGGCCCGCAAAACCGACCCCCTTGACAGGGGGCGTGGTCTTTTGTGCGCAATCCCAACAAAGTGCTTGCGCTCAAAAATTAACCACGTTAGAATTATCAGCTTTCCCAGATTGTCGATTCACTTAGCCGAAGGTTAGGTGAGC